>OEPS010000156.1_pt1 | contig 25226 bp, 34 predicted proteins | sample 1539411 | NCBI WGS metagenome assembly OEPS01 (sample SAMN02671747, study PRJEB22543) | soil metagenome | biome: bacteria | place: China:Hunan Province, Lengshuijiang City | collected 2012-10-15 | depth 0.08m m
GCTTACGACTGTATTGAGCAGGGTTTCCTGGATTCGATAATCAACACTGATTTGATTGCGATTCTGCCCCAACTCAACAGTCTCTCAGCCGACAATCTGCTGGGACTGTGTGAAGCTCTGATCAACCAACTTCGCTACACGAAGGAGGTGGCGTAATGGCACAGAAACTTAGCTTTTATTGCGAACGCCCGACTATTTTCGAGTTGATGGAACGGTACGGCGAACGACTCGAAGACATGGAATTCAATAGTCTGCTTACCTTCCGGGCAGTAGTTGACCTTTTTGTCCTCTACTACTCGCGAGATTTGGCAGGAAGTGTTGAGCAAAACTTTGATTTAGCGGTTGAGAACTGTTACCCCGACTGGGGGCAAGAAGATGAGGAAGCGTACACCCTCTGTCGAGCATTCTGCCTTGAGCAAGTGGATGGAAACTACACCGCAATCCACTCGCTCAATCCTGTACTAAAAGGGCTTGCTGATGTAGTTCATTGCCATCCCGATTACTAACTGGAATAGTTCATACCCCTGGATAAGCACCAGGGGTTAGGAGGTTTTATTTATGCGTATGTCAGGACGCTACGCACCAGGTTTATACGCCGGAGTCACGGGTATTTTGGCTTTAGTTGCAATCAATGCATTTACCATCCCAGATTCTCTCAGTCAAGCCAAGGAACGCGACCGTATCACAGCAGATGCACAACTTGAACAGACTAAAGCTGAAGCCGCCAAGAAGGTTGCACAAGCCTATTCTGACAATGCGATCGCAACATACGACCAGCTCATTATCGACGGTTACACGTTAAACAATCAGCCACCATCACTTAACTGGAAGCTGATAGACCCGTTCAAAAAAACATTCATTTTCGACCAGCACAAGCAGTGTGCAGGTTACGCACTACAGGGAAAGTTCTACTTCACTAAATACTACCAAGGAGTTTGCAGCAATGAGTAAGTTTTCAGGTAATACCACAGCCACCAGTGGCAATGAAGCCTTAAACGAGAACGGTTCTCAACCCAAAGAAAGCAACGACTTCTACGATATTGTTGGTCGAATCATTTCAATGGGGGTAAAGATTATTGGTGTTGTTCCTTACGCAATCGCCACCGTACTAGATAACTTTATTGGTCAGGAAAAACCAGGGATTAAAGTATTAGGAGGAATTCTCTTAATCGGTGGCGTCGTAATGTCGGCTGATGCCTTCTTTCAAATGTTTGGCGGCAAACCCCTCTTTCCCTTCTTTGAGCCACCAAAGGCATGGATCGGAAGTGGGTGGTGGTGGATATGGACTAAAGCCAATTTCTGGGCGGCAGTGGTCGTTTCAGTTGCCGTAATGTGGGTGGAGTCTTACGCTATTCGGGGGAAGAATTTAGATAAAGCCAAAACCGATTACGAACAAGTTAAACACCATACCGTCCCGGAAAAAAATAAAGGCTCTGTCGATTTGGTTGAGGTGCGACGCCAAGAGTATAAACGCGCAGGGATGAACGAAAGGTCGGTGTTGGGTCTGTTCATTTTGTTCGTTGTCCTTTTGGATATTTGCTCCGCCTTTGTATCCCGTAACCCTTTAGGTCAACCCCCATTAATTTTATTAGGAATGGTTGCTTACAACGCTTGCACCATATTAGCTGGCGAGGTGGGTTACGCCTTGTGGCGACGCGCTAACGGCGAAAATTAAAACCCATTAACGCAAAAGTTAGCGCCCAAACCTTGTACGAGGCGAGGGCGCTTTTAACTGAAAGGAGGTATTAACTTATGACTTACGATAGCACCTTACCCCCCGATTTTAATCCACAAGAATTTGCCCCATTGTCACTGCTTGAACGTGGAGACGTAGACGTTTGGGTGAGGCGTAGAGGGGCGATACTTTTAGATAAAAGTAAAGACGTAGCGAAGGACTGCGAGGCGTCAAAGTTAGCGTCTGCTCTCACAATAGGAGCGTCTGTGGTGATGAGTTCCAACCCCCTGGCTTGGCTACCTTTAACCATAGGAGCCTTGGGGTACGTTTACACCGTCTTTCAGGAGTTTCAAGATACTGGAAGCATCAGAATTATCCCCATGTACCGAGGGAAACTGGGAGACATACTCAGGGTGATGGAGGGCGGTCAAGCAACACAACGGCACCCGTTGGAAGACCAGATCGAGTATCTCTCAGAAGCCGAGAAGGATGAGGTACTGCTGATTAACTATCGATTTGGCGAGATAGCATCTATCCTCAACTCTGCCCCGCCTAAAGTTCGCTTCGACTTATACCGCCACCTGTGCGGACAGTTCCACGCACGCAGGGATATTATCACGGGGGATGAGGTGAATCATTACATTTCATCTGCCGTGAGTGAAGCCCGTCGCACGATGCCACCAGCAATACAAGAGCCGTCAGCACTCCCTGAACCCAACAAGACTTTTTGTGAGACATCTTCACAAGTAACAGCGCCCCAATCAGGAGAACAGCAGGCAGTAATCGATTCCCTTCGGAACAGATCCGCTTCACCCCCTGAACAGTGGACAGACGATTTAATGGGCTACCCCTCAATCCTGATCTATGGTGCTCCAGGCGCCGGAAAAACTTCCACCGCCGCATGGCTCATCAGGGAACGCATCAACGCAGGGCATCAAATAAAGATGCTAGATCCGCACCGCGAGTATGGGCAATGGGATGGCTTAGAGTGCATTGGGGATGGAATGGACTACGACGCCATCAACGATGAATTGAAAGCCTTTACTGATGAAATCAAGACACGATACAAAGCACGCGCAAAGACTCCAAACTACAACCCGCCTAAATTGACTGTGGTGTGTGACGAGTTCACTCAATGGGCTAAGAAGTGCAGCCACTCTGCAACGTTTTTTGAGGAGTGTCTATCAGATATCCGAAAAATCAATCTGCACGTCCTGTTTATTTCCCACGGTCGAACCTTAATCGCTTTGGGGGGGAGTACTGGACTGGCAGCGACAAGAGACGCCGCTTTGCTCGAATTGGAGTTAGAAGCACAGGTCAACCCTGTGACCAAGAAAGCATCACCTAAATTACTGGGTTGGCTCAAGTATCCAGGGGTAGCGATGAACGAACGGCAGCGGGTAGCCATTGCATCTTGGATGAATGGTTCGATGGATTTCAGTAAAACGGGTGCCGCCCCAACAGCGAGACAGCAGCCAGTGACAACGACTGATTCTGTTGCCGAAGTACAGCCCCAAGAGGAATCGATCGCCACGTCTGCACCCATACCCATCACAGAACTCAAGGTATCTGATAGCTTGGGGGAACCCTTGAAAACCATTTGGCTACTGGCTAAAGAACGTGCTGACTGGATAACTGTGCGCGATATCCAACGAAAAGACTTTGCAATTCTCAAAGGTAAAGGTAGCGAACAAATTCATCAGTATATCGGACTACTTGCTGACAGCGGATACGGTGAAATTGACGAGGAAGGCAAGTCCCATTCGTCTGTCAGGTTCAAGGCATTCTAGCTACCAGGAGGGCTGTCAGGTACGACCTGACAAGCCTGACAGCTACCCGACAATCCCACCCGACAACTTACCTGACAGATTCACTCGACAACCCGACAACTTATCCGACAACTTACCTGACGGATTTTTTAGAGTAAACGTTCTCTCTTTTATTAGGAGGAAAAGTGACAGAAATCGAATCAACAGCAACGTTCTACGCATTGAGCATAAAAGGGGGATACTACGACGACAATGGAGAAATAACAGAGTTTTTGACGGAGGCGAAATTGTTCTCGACCCAGCAAGAGGCTATTAACTTCAGAAAGATTCATGACCCTTGGCATCACGTTGATTGCTCGACACTTCTGCATTTAACGGTGTTTATCAGCCAGATGGAAGACTAGTCCCCAATCAAGTGATGATGATCGGCTACTGTCCATAAAGCGGCTCTTGTGAGCCGTTTTTTGTTGCCTGCCATTCCTCCGGCAGCATCAAGTTGGTTCTTACGGCTGACCTTGAAATCCCTAGCCGATTGGCGACTACGGACTTAGGCAATCCCTGGTCATGAACCAATTGATTGATTCGTCTGACTTGCCAATCCTGTAAAGGTCGCTGCCCCATAAAAAATCACCCATTTTTTTTAAGTTAGAGTAGCATCTAAATCATTGTCTTCACGAGATATCTCAGTGTAAGTTGACTTACAGCCAGCATAAAACTCAATTTCATCCTTGTGATTGAGTTTTACCATTTTGGGCATTCGCCGCCCATTAATCAAAATTCCATTGCTACTAAAATCAATCAGCTTATAGTAGCTATCTTGTCCTTTATAAATTCGGATTAAAAAGGCATGTTTGCGGCTAGCACTAGGCGAATTCAGCCGAATATCGGCGTGAATTTCATCGCTTCCCCTAAATCTTCCAAAAGTGTAACTCCGCTTTAAAGCAATTTCTACCGGCACACTATTGGGCTGATTGATCAATAATTTGGCTATTGCTTTATGAGCATCCCCATCCTCTTGGAGCAAACGCCCAATTTTCTGCATTTTGCTCACAAATTCCAATAAGAGGGCGTTCTCAAATGGCTTCCTTAAAAAGGCTACTGCTCCCAGCTCATCTCGATCCAGGCTCCACTCTGGCACGTTATCGGCTGATGTCAGGATTAAAGGAATACGCGTAAAATCATTATTCAATATCGCCTTTAATTTTAGGCCGTCTAAGCCCACAGCATCGGTGTCTCCAATTACACAGTCAAAATGAGTAAAATATTTTGCCCCAACAGAATTGACATCACGAATTGTAGTAATTCCCTCCAAAGTACTAATAGCTCTAACACTGTATTTAAAAAGCTGCAATAGCTCGCGCCAGTTGGCGCGGGTTCCGTCTTCTTTTTCAATTAATAGAATCTTAAAATCCATTAAGTTTTCACCAATTCAATAGCATTAATTAGAGTGTTGGTGAAGGAAAGAGCGCACACCTCACCCGTAAAGGTCAGGTTACTAAAAATTTTTACTAAAGCTTTGTGCTTGCCTCCAACCTCAGCAAATACATCGAAATTACTAAGAATATTGCTTCCATTCAGGGAGATACTCCCCACTCGCTGGCCTGCGGAACTATAAAAATTCTCACAGAAGTGAAGATTGAGAGTGTATCCACTTCCTGCCGTTGCGGGCAGTCGGTAAGAGAAGCTGCCGCTAGTCTCTGTTTTATAGAGAGTTTGTTTGTCTGTGCCCTGGATGGTGGTGCTCCCCACCCCCAACTGAGTTTCATCGTACAACGATCCACCAGCCGCGTAGTAGGCATTGGGCAGCCAAAGATTTCCTTGAGGATCAGTGTAGTTTGCTGCAACTTTGCCCGTATTTGTGCGAATGGGTCTGAACGCACTCACTACAGTGATGGCTTGTGGATCGATGCGAATCGCTGATAGGGCTAGGGTGTTGTCGGAAGCGAGGGCTTCGCCACCGGCATTCACGACCTTGATGGAATGAAGGCCAGAAGTAGGAATTGAGAAATTAATAGTATCAATTTTACGATTACTGGTTGTGCCTGCCTTGTAGTTAATTAAGCCAATGAAAGAGTTATCAATATAGAAGGCCGCGCTACATCGGTTCGTTGCTGCCTGCCCGTAAGCAGTCAGGGTGTAATCCCCAGCTTTTAATAAAGCTTCATATTCAATCACATCCCCCACTTCATTGCTTGACAGCGAGGCATGAAAACCCAACTCAGAGCCTGTTTGAGAAGTCCGATTGAAGGTTTTACCTGCTGGCGGCTTCCCGTAACCCCAGACATGTAAATGATGAGTTGGGAATCCCGGCAATTGGTTTATGGCATTTTGAAAACTCATATCACGTCGATATTGCCGATTGAGCTAATCACCTGCCAAGTGGTATCAGCGGTGATGCAGACCAAGCGAATCGCATCGCGCTGATGGGTACTATTGAGCTGGCCACCAGCCCCACTGGTATTACTCAAATTCCCAAAGATCACCTGCTGACCCGCCGATTGAGCCAGTCGCCAACCGCCAGCCCCAACCCCAATAATTTCCAAAATGCTGCCGATTGCCGCCGTCGCGGGAAGCGTGATTGTTGAAAGGGTTGCGCTGTTAATTAGGTAGCCGGTATTGATTGTCGCCGCCTGGGCTGTGCCCGTGATGGTTGCCCAGTTCAGTGCGCTTTGATTAGCCCAGGCTGGAAGCCCCGAATTGACAACGAGTGCCTGCCCATTGCTACCAATTCCGAGCCGAGCCAATGGCCCAGAAGCGGATCGAAAATAAATATCTCCTGGGGCATCCGACCCTAAAATAAACTGCACCCCAGCGCGAAAAGCGTTATTGATCGCATTTTGAATCGCCATTTCTAATCCTTGTTGATAAAGAGTAAGTTCGCTAGCCAACGCGTCCACTGATTCCAAGTTGGCAGCGACTAAATCAGCCAACCCCGATCCAAGTAATTGGCTATCAGGGACAACACCTGATTCATCTAGTGAAGCGACCCCCAGAGGAATTCCTTTTTCTTCCAGAGGGATAGCTCCAGCAATTCGCGGATCTAAGGTAATCACCACGGCGGATGGGTTGATTACTGGCTGAAAGTCCGCCGAACTTCCATAAACTTGAATCTGCCAATTATTGGAAACGCCTTCGGGGAACTGTGCATACCTATAGCGGATAGCTATCCGCCTAGAGTCCATTCCTACCGCATCCAGCGTGATGCGAGTTGATTCTTGCCTGGCTGGATAAGCTTTGATATCCAAAAATTCAAACTCATCAACTGTCGCTTGACCGAGAGCAAATCGACCAATGTCTGGCGCATTAATCTGTTCAATCTTTAACAGATTGGCACTGGTTGGAGCAGAAAATTGCCAATCGGCTTCTGTCATTTCAGCATCAATTAGCAATTCCCAAATCAAGATCATTGAATTTCATCCTTGAATAGGGCATCTACTTTGGCTTCTGTCCTCAAAATATCAATGCGAGTCAAGTCGATTGCCTCTTGAGTCAAGTCTACAATCGGGCCGGTGTATTCCCACAAAGTCAGATCAAGCTGTTGGAGCCATCGGAAGGCAAAAAAATCTAGGCCGTAGCTGGTAATCTCAGGCGACCAGAAGTGGAGCTGAACTTTTTTTAGTAGAACCATGCGACGATTAGCCGCTACAGCATCCAACCCACCCCCAACCGTTACCCCAACTCGAATCTTTTGGAAAAGCCAGCCTGCCGCCTTCCATGTTGGTTTAGCATTGGCCGAGGTAGCAAAACTGGCAATGATCCGAGAATCTCTTAATGTCCCCCCATCTACACCAATTTCAGGGAGTGGCCTAAAGTGGAACGCATCAATAAATTCAGCAGATCTTGACCCATGATAAAATTGCTCCCAGTTGGCGGCGTTAGCTAAATCAAGTTGGGTTGGCATCCTAAAGAATAAGCCCGGAGAACTTCTCCTCTAATCCGTCTGCCGTTTCTTCAACGTACTGATCTATCTGGTCTTGTTCCAGATAAATCTCGGCTAAATCAAAAAATTCTTCAGGTGAGAGTTCGCCACGACAGAAAGCCGCTAGAGCAAATTCAACACGTATTGCAATCCGAATTTGCTCTTGAATATCGCCATTGTCCGCCGTGCCGATGATCACCTGAGGGAAAAAAATACTTCCCAAATTTTTAAAAAATTCAGGCTCAGGTACAAACAAAGGAGCATTGATATCAGGCGATTCACAATTCATGCAGGGGCAGGGACTCCATTCAAATCACCCGCCGCTGAACCAACACCGTAACGCCAAACTTCCGGTTCATACCCTACGCTACTAGGCGGCGTTGTCGCACTTTTCATTTCGTTGGTTAAAAAAGCTCGTCGGCCTTCTTCTGTATCGGTTGCGATAGTAGCCGTAGAGCGTCCGAAAGGGAAGGAGTACGTGCGCCCGTCTTTATAGCTGTAAGTTCGTCCGGTAATCCCACTAATTTTGGAGGTTGCCGTCCCTGTACGAACAGAGGCTCGAATCATGGCAGGGAAAAAATCAGAAGAAGAATTAACGCCGGTTGTTCCGGTATATCCCAGCTCTGCATCAGACAAACCCAAAGAAGTCATTTGAGTACTAGAGAACCGAGTAATGGTTGTTTCATACCGCCCTGTTGCCCCCGCCACTACGGGTTTGTTAAAGGGAGCCAAAGCAATGGCATCTCTAATCCTCTGTTGAGGGGTCAAAGCCGGGTTAGCCGTCTGCTTGGATTTTTTCCGAGTACCAGCTTTAAAAGCTTTGTAGTTTCCGAGAGTACTACCAACGGCAGCATCTCCCCCGGCTAATTTCAAGGCTTTCTCTAAAAATGAGTACGCTTGCTGTCTACGAGTTGGCATAGGAACCTCTGATTGGATTCTTCAGTTCTAGCCAAGCTTTAAGCCGTTTGGGTGCCCTGCGTTAGGTATATAACACTTAGTGTTGCGAGAATCTTAGAGGTACTAAAAAGCTTGTCCTGTAACGTGTTCAACACCTTTGGCTGAGCCTAAGATGTTGACAAAATCAGTAATTAATGTATAGGGGTAATTTTTGACGACTGGCGACCATTAAGCGAGGCTGATCAGCGACTTGTGGCGGTACCGCCGATCAATTAAATAAATAGGTTGACGCAGGCCGTCCATCATCAGATAGGCCATCGTAAATTCAACGTCGATAATAGGGCGTAGCTTATCCAGCTTTACAGGTTTTCCCAAGACCATTTGAGTTCCCGGCGTGTCGTCATAGGTTTTGGCAGAATTTAAACTCGTAATTTTTTTTACATTTTCTAATTCTAGAGACGTATCCAATAAATCCAAGGTTCTATTAAGTAACTTCTTGGCTTGAGTTTGGTCTTTTGCCCAGCATTTCAGAGAACTCCCCATATTCGATTTATAGTACTGATAAAGCTCTTTGCCTTTGGTGAATTTAAACAAGGGCTTAATAAATTTAGTTTTGATTTTTGTCGCTAATTGCTCTGAATCTGTCAACGTCATAGAGGTATTTGTCTTGTCCATCAACCGAAAAGATATTTGCGCTCTACCTCTGGTTGTTTTGGGGTCTTTAGCAATTCGCTTTGAAAATTCAAATGAATTTTCTAAAAATATTAATTTAACCTTAGGGTGTCCTTTTATATTAAAATCTTCTGGTTCTCTTTCAATCGCCGCTATCACCTCATCTAAAGAGTTGGAATTTTCCCGGAAGTAAGAATTCATGCAGCGCATGATTTCTTGTATCAACTGCAAAGGTGACCCAAACAGTAAATAAGAATCTTCCTCGTTTTTACGATTTGGGAACAATTCAATTAGATAGAATCCGTCTTTACTCCAGAACTCTTTCGTTTCTTTAAGGATTTTCACCTTAGGTCGTTCAGCTTGACTGACTCCCCAGGATTGCAATCCAAACCTAGAACTAGTCTTCCCTGACCACTGTTTAAACCCATTTTCAAAATCTTCAATCCACCGCTCAAAATTCAGATCCAGCCCTTTGCCCGTGACATCCAATAGCTCATTAATGCCTAACAGCAAAGACAACTGAGTTTTAATCTCATCGTCTGTGCCAACTAGATTAATTTTGCTAGTGATGCCTCTTAGGCGGTCAAACCGTGGATCGTTTGCCATGAATCTTAAGTGGAAGCAGTGCCTATAGATACTGTAACAAGCGACTCGTCGCTATCAATCCCGGATGAACGCCGACGAATCATCTCTTGAGCCGCTAGGGTTGATTCCATTGTATTTACAGTGTTGTATAACGTGTCAGCACACGTATCTGCAAACTCTTCGAGAAATTCCTCGGTAAAATTCCTCAACCGTGGGTCTTTGATATTTTCTACTCGTTGCTCCACCTGACCAGAGAGCGAAAACGTCTGACCTTCCTTCTCTCCCCACTCTTTGAAATTTTTCTCCCCCATCTTCTCACGAAGGATTTTAGAGATTGGGTGATTGGGTCGCTTCTTCAAATAACGCCGAGCTGACTTAAATTGCTTTTTGATTTGAGCCTGTACGTAAGTTCGGAACGTGGCATTGGCTAAGGCTGACAAGGAACTCAATAATTCCTCTTGGGCTTCTTCGTTTAAAGTCTCGAAAATTGCCGACGCTACTCCTTTATTAAATGCAAAGGCGACTGCTCCCGGAATAGCTCCGCAGACCAAGAACCCAAGGCTTTTTCCCAGGAAACCTCCAGCCAAGCCATAAAGACCGTCGTAAGCTGCCTTGACTTCCGCATCTAACGATTTATCATCCTCTGCCCAGTTGAAATTATAAATAATTCGGGTCACTGCCATGACCGCGCCAAAAATTACCGAGAGCGTGAACAAGACTCCAATTTTAACTAACAGGCCAGCCGATAAAAATGCGCCAACCCCAGCGGCAAAAAGTGGGGCGAGGAAGAATATAGCTGCAACCCCAGCTACAACCCCCACGGCTATCCCTAGAGCCTTAAGGGGATTTTTCTTAATCCAAGTGGCAATTTTAGAGACTTGCTTTTTGAGCTTTTGAGCACCTGAACTTTGAAGGATTGCCATTAAGTCAAACGCTAAAATCATACTTTCCTTTTTATCTCCACTTTGCTAGTTCCTGATTCGTAAGATTCCTCCATGAAATCAATAAATTTCTCTAGCTTGCGAATATCCACTTTTGTGGGTTCAGCTTTTTTAGTTTCCGTTTTATTGAGCTTGGCAGTACCAATACGCTCTTTTCCGGTTAGCTGATTAGCTACGCTTTGAGTACCAAGAATGTCATCTCGCATCTGCTTTTTAATTTTGGCTTGTTGCTTTTGAATTGAACTCATTTATTTTTTAAGTGTGTGGTTTTTGAATTTGACGTGCTGCTGCATCCAGCAAAACGAGTAACATATCGTGTATACTTCCCTCCCCAGTCCAGTCGTCAAAAACGACTTTTACTGTACTATTTTGTAAAAATTCTTCAATATCTTCTCTATCTTCAACTGGAGTTTTTTCGGATGGAATTTTAATTCCAAGCGGGACTGATAAAGTTTTTGTAACTGTTGGATAATCCAAGTAGTCTTGGATATCCCTTGTAATCGCCTCAGTTGCTGTCGTTGATGTTTTAACCCCAGCTAGGTCTACATACATTTTTAAAATAGCATCTAAGCTAAATCCTTGAGACCTAATTAAAACAGTTAATAAAAGAATAATTTCTTTGAAAGACTTTGCCATATTCGGCAAGACAACCCGCTTGGGTTGATTGCCTTTTATATTTGGGTCTGAATCTTGAATTTCGATGACTTCTTGCCATCGACCGAAAATTTCATAATCATTTTTTGTTTTCCAGAGTTGAAGTTCCGCAAGGCTTTCAATTCTTTGTTTAAATATTTTATTTTTAAGGTCGCCAATATCCCCCAGAATTCCGTTTGATTCGTCTTCAACGATGGATGAGGGAACATAGATTGGGAAGTGGTCAATTCCTATAGATTTAGCGTTCTTTTCCTCCCTTTCAACAATAAGTTTTTGCCCTTGAGCCACACTTGCAACGCTAACTGTTTTTTTCTGCGCTCCAACTTTATTGTCATCAGCGTCAAACAAAACAACTTTAAAAGGATAATCCCCCATTTTTTTATCAATCTTCCGTAGCAATCGCAATATCTCTGCATTATCCTGAGCTTGCTTATTAGACTGCTGGTTACCACCACTACAACATTGCATACAGCACTTCTTTTTTTTCTTTTGATCAGGGGGGGGAGGATAATGATCGGGGCTACCTGATATTTTTTTAAGGTATGCCAAATTTACTTTATGCAGATTTGCTCGTGTCCCGTCTTCGGAAACTCCAGCAAGAAAATATAAGGAATTTGAAGGGAAAATAGAGCCAAATTTTCCATAATAAATAATGGCAATATTATCTTCCCCAGTAACATACCAGTTCGCGCCCCTATGCCCCCCATTCTTGCCTTGAATCGGACTCATGGGATGTATGGCAAATTTTCTATAGAAAACCTGTTCTCTTGGAGGAGTATTTGTTCCGTTTCGGTAATTTGCTAAATCTAATGATACAGCGGCTTCTTTCCAACTAACTGTGCCACTGCAAAGAGCTGTTGCAGGCGGATAATAAATAGTTGATGGAGGACTAGGTGCTATTTCAATGGTTGGCTCGATAATAGAATCAATACTTCCTTGATAAAAGGATAGATTTGTCAGCCGTTTTCCATTTATTACATTTATCTCAAGATGATATATTGTAGTGGTTGTAGCCGCTAAAACAATATCATCTGGCCGAAACCCACCAGGAATTGTATCGGGCTGGATATCTTTCCATTCTTCAGGTAAATCGCTAATTGGCTTAGGCTGCTGGATGGGCTTCTCTTCTTCCCGGCATTTACCAGGCTTGCGCCAGCCCACGCTCACCGGTGGAAGTTTAGTGAATCCCAAGATGGGGGTCACTTGAACCCAAGCGCCGCATTCATCCACGCCCCACTCTGGCTCCAAGCCCACCGGCGTCATTGACCAAGGCATCCCTCCACAATAGGGGGAATCTGGATATTGCTCACAATCGAAAGGGGATACAGGCTCATTTGATTGAAGATTTGGGCTGGCGTAGATTCCCCAATCATTCAGGGGAATTTGCCCATCCGGCGGCTCTTTAATGTGCTCGCGTACATCATCAAATCGCTGTTTAGCATCAATAATGTCGCGGGTATAATCTCTTGCCCAACGAGTCTTTGCCATACTATCCCCTTGGGGTACTCATGCCATGAAGCAGGGTATTGCATCGTTGCTTATTCAGGTGAAATGGAGCTTCATGGTAAAATTTCCACAGATACCATTGCCGCATTGTTGGGGACATTAATCGAAGAGGCGGAATAAAAGCTTCTTCGGCAATTTCATATTGGGGCTTGCCATTGTAAGAATAAAATTTCATTAGCTTGTAACCGTAAGATTATTGCTGTAATAAGCCACAGAATTTACTATTATTTTTACTCTATAAATTCCATTGCCAGTAGAGAAAACTGATAGCTGCTGTGAATACGTTTGCGGATTTGAATTGGGCAGATACTCAGTTCCACCGCTATTTGCAATGTCAACCCCGTCTTTTTGCCATGTCCAAGGATAGAAGCCTGAGGGGATACCGCTAATGGTTCGGCTAATCGAAATAGAGGTTCCCTGGCTTGTTGTATTTACTGAAGTTGGAGATAGAACAATCGTTGGTGGTGCTGCCGTAACCGTGACAGAAACAGTGTTTTTGCTGAGATAAGCTGGGTTACTCAATGTTTCAAAGTGAAACCTCAAGCGATATTCACCTGTCGCAGCAGATGCCAAAACTGAACTATTAATTGTAAAAGTAAACGCCCCATTAACTAAAGTCTGCGGTGAATTGGCGGGAGGACTACTAGCTGTACTCGTGTAAACGACACTATTATCACTGGCTTTTATTAATTGATAAATAATGGCTTGGCTTCCTGTTTGCGTAAACCATTTGCCGACTACAGTAATAAGGGTTTGATTGCCAGTGCTAGCCGTTGTAAGCCCAGCAGGTAGTGACAAATTTATCTCTGGACTAACCGTAACAGCAACAGCATTACTGGTGTAACCCACACTGTTGTAGGTTAACTGCAAACTATAGTTTCCTGATAATTTATCTCCTAACTTTGAAGTTGATAGCTCTATCGGATTACCAGTAATTGATACAGTTTCTCCAATACCTGTATCAATTCCATCCTTAAACCATTTACCACTAACTTGAGTGCTAATAGGAATATTAACAACCGTTAAAGTAATTTTCTCGTCATTATTAGCATTCGCTGCTGTACTTCCACTCGCTAAAGCTAAAGATAATGTTGGCGTTGGTGCTGGTGTCGGCGTTGGTGCTGGTGTCGGCGTTGGTGTTGGTGTCGGCATTGAACCATTGCCATATTGATTGATTTGTACATACGTGGGGTGCTCTTGCACCCATGTAAACTCCTGAATCCAGTGGCCAGTAAACGTAATTCGATCAAAACTTTGCGGATAGCCATATCCTACAGAGCGAACGGCAACTCCAATCTTTCCCCACTCACCAATCCTAGCCCCAATATTATCCGTAATTAAATCGAGAATGCGGTGAATTCTGTATCGGAATCCCCCAGCATTTTTAAGAGCTGTCACGCCAAACTCTGCCCAATCCGCTTGGTTTTTCGCTTTTTTAAAAACCACTAATTCAAATCGGGCAGACCCCCACTCATAAGATTGAGCTTTGGTCAGTTTTTCTGATTCAGAATCTTCAGCTGTGATACCAGGAAGCTCAATCTCTGGCAAGCTGCTGATTGATGCATAGCAGCGCAATTCATCTAATAATCCATTGGCGACACCATTGACATTTTCTAAGCCAAATTTATTCTTGATTTGATTGGGATTATTGTGAATCAATTCAATGATTTGGCTCCCCGCCGATGGGGAATAAACCACGCTGATGTCGTGGCTAACTTGAACGGTATCGCTTTTAAATAATCCCATCAATCTAATAAGTAACTTTTAGCGGCAATCGACAGCTCACCGGTAGCACTCATCGTGGCAATGGTCTGATAATCGAAACTCCCAGACACTAAGAGAGTTTCTGAATCGTAAGTCAAGCCGGTGATTGCATTAAGTGATGAGGGATTTTTAGAGCTTAGTTGCTCTTTGGCCTGAATCAACTCTGCCAATTCCACAACCACCGCGCACAGACCAGGGGACTTCAAGGTGCCGCCCGTGCCAGCGGCATACCCACTTTGAGTTAAGTGATCGACCACAACAAAACTGGTTGAACCCGTCGCCGTAAACTCCTTTGATAAAGCAAACGTAAATGTCCCGGTGATCCGGCTCGTCCGGATGTCGCTAGACATCGTCACGCGGGTTAAACCCTGCGTATTTTTATTGGAATCTTGCTCAGCCAAAGCCACACGGCTCAAGGCTTCATGGAATCCATTTTCTAGAGTTACACTTTTAAGGGTGCCGTTTGTGCCGGGCGTGAGTGATGCCATGTTCCTCCTAGAAATTAAAATCATCCCAATTCCGATTAGAATCTGGGATTTAGAAATAGGCACTCGCTTTGCACTAGAGCCATCAGGCTGGAATATCGAAAAAGAGCGATTTGAGATTTACCTCAAAATCACTCGGACAAAATGCCTCTTGGATTCCGTGCCAGAAAAGCCCGTGTTCTCCATCCCGAAGATTGCCAAAGGAGATGTCGGCTACAAATTGATCGAGGCATGGGAAAAACTTAAAAGTTGAGTATTCACTTATTTTAGTATTCAACTGTGAAAGTCAAGCTGAATCTTTTAGTTATTCAAGCAAAAACTAATCAAAACGATAGCCTAGAAGCAAAATATCGTTGAAAAATCAGGGATGTAGGCGCAATCCTTTCGGACTTAAAATCCGTTGACCTTAAACGGTCGTGCGAGTTCAAGTCTCGCCGCCCCCATTTTTCATCTCTTCTATATGGCTTGTAACGCTTAACCCGCAAGGTATACAGGCTTGTTAATTATTGTAAATGTGGAATAAACAGGAATAATTAGGAATAATTACCCTGATCTATTTAATCAAATATTAATCGGGTGAACATCAACGAAAAAATTAGTCAGGCCAACCTGCGGCTAAAAACAGCCCAGGTTGGCGTAAGCATTGTAAGACTGGGGAACAGACTGTATCTACAAGCCACGCTGCCACCCAAGCCGAACAGCCACAGAACTAAAAGACATCAACAACGAATAGCGCTGCATTTTTACGCCAACCCGGCTGGAGTGCAGCAAGCCGAAAAGGAAGCTCGTAAGATTGGGGCGTTAGTGGCCTGCAAGGAGTTTGACTGGGCGCCCTACCTGAAAGAGCAGGAGCCTGAGCCGGAACGAGTCCAAGAGTGGGTGGAACAATTTAAGGCCAACTATTTTATTAGGCGACCCAGCACCCCTCAAAGTCAGACAACCTGGAAAACGGATTATGAGGATGTTTTTCGTACCCTCCCTCAGTCTGAGCCACTCACCAGCAAGCTGATGATTGGGGCGATCGCTTCAACGAAGCCTGATACTCGGACCAGGAAACGCTACTGTATCGCCCTGGGCGCACTGGCTAAATTTGCCGAAATTGACTTCGACGCCAAGCCTTACAAGGGGAGGTATTCACCCAGACGGGCATCCCCCAGAGATTTGCCGACTGATGAGGCGATCGCTCAGTTCTTTTACAAAATACCTAAGCTTGAGTGGCGCTGGGCTTACGGGATGCTGGCAACCTATGGGTTAAGGCCACACGAACTTTTTTTACTGGATTATGCCAATCTGGGCAAAGCTGACTACATCAGTCTTCTGGACGGCAAAACGGGAGCCAGACGAATATGGCCTATTTATCCAGAGTGGGTCTTGGAGTTCCAGCTAACAGAGGTTGCTTTGCCTAAGACCACTGGAAGGAATTCGCGAGAGTTTGGTTCTCGCGTTAGCCATGCTTTTCAGCGGTACCAAGTGCCTTTTAAGCCTTATGACTTGAGACATTGTTGGGCTATCCGCTCGTTGGAATTTGGTTTGGATGTGTCGCTGGCTGCTCAACAGATGGGGCACAGCGTGCAGGTTCATACTGACCTTTATCACCTCTGGATTACTGACCGACATCACCAGCGGGCATTTGACGCGCTGATGAAGCGGAGCGATCGCCCCCTGCCTCCGAGGGTGCTGCATCATTAATGAGGGGCTGGAGTTCCACCCAACACAGCACTGAATTCATCGGGTGCTGGGTGCCAAACAGGAGCTAGCAGATCATAACCTCCCCACATCAGATCGTCACTGAACCATTCCGGATGCTTCTCGTAGTACCACCACTTGCAGCCATCCCACCACTTGTAGGCAGACCAAAAGCCAGAAGAGATGATTGATCGGCAAACTCGGAACTCTTCGCCCTCCCTCCACCACCATTGCAGGTCACAAGGCAGCGCATAACCGTACTCAGCCCAAAATTTGGATTGTTTTACGTCAAAATCCACTGTTATCTGTTCCCCGTAAGACTTTATGGGTAAACTTTGGGCTGTATAAAAACCCCTTGATTCCCACCTGGCAACTTGATTCGGCATCATCCAGAAGCTGACACAGTATCCTCGCGTGCCTCCATGACTGACCAAGGGCAATTGCTCCGCTTGACATTGTTGGCTCACGTCCCACCACCCCATCACCCGATCACCTTCTTGATAAAAGGAGTTGGGGTTAAATCTCTCAACTATCCATTTAGGTAGGTTTTGAAACTTTGCCAGCATCTCCAAAACCTCATTCCTAGCAGGAATCGCACCTATTGCCTCAGCTCGGCTGTTTACCCATTTGGTTAAAGCCCCCTTAGCGGAGCTTTGCTTCCTTGTGGTGTCAGCCGCCAAGTACCGCTCAATTAACTGCTCAAGATTTTTAGTCATTGTCTCTTTTCTGGCAAAACATTAAGTTTTTTTTGGCATCGTTCCAAGTGCCAGCGGTAAGTCGGTCGCATGGCGTTAGGGCGGCGGATGTCTCGCCAGTGATCGCCAGGTTTGAGCAATCCATCTAGTCGCAGGTTGGTAAGGTGACGGATAGAACAGCCTAGGGCGACGGCGGCGCTGCGGGTGTCCACCCAACATGAGCTGATGTGGTGCCTAGTTTTGGTCATAGGTTGAGTTCCAATGTCAGTTGCCCTGGCGGCACGTTACTTTTCCTTGGACTGTGCGCCCTTAAGTGGCACGGCGCACACAGTGGGATGAGGTTCTCAGGCTGGTTATTCTCTGGCTTGAAGTCAGAGTGGTGGACGGTCAAGGTATGTTGACCGATGAAGGTAGGGGTCAAACTTGATTTGTCCACCCCTGGCTGTAGGCACTGTTTGCCGCAGTGGCGACAGACCCAGCCCCGGCTTTGACCTTGACTGAGAGGGCGATCGCCTCCCAGTCCTTCGGGTATCGGGCGCGATCCATCGGCATCAGTCGATCCTCCTGATGTCAAGGTCTTCTATTAGTTCAAAAGTCAGATCTATCTGTTGTCCATCGTCCCAGGTGACCTGATACCGTGGATTTTTAGATCGGGTGTCGGTGACTCGCCCCAGCTTAATGGTTCCGCAGTTTTGGCGAACGCGATCGCCTTTTTTAGGTGGGTTTGTTTTCGGGTGGTAAGGCTCTGGCATCGCGGGAATATGATCGAACCCGCTCTCTGCCATATCCTCTATATCTTCATCCGTCAGTTCCCTGTTGGGCTTGACGAGTTCAAAGACAAGGTCTTCGTCCTTTGGGGTTTCGGCACGCTCAACGAGCGTGAGCTGATGTATGCTGACCTCCCTGCTGATTCCCTCAAGCCATGCCGAATTTCCGCTTGAGGATTCAATCACATAGTCGCCAGCAAGATTGTCGTCATCCCACCAGACGCGATCGCCTTGTTGAAAGAAAGTGATCGCCCCCCGATCATCCTCTGGAGACTCCGGCAAATCCTCCCTTGGTTGCTGACCATCCCGCTCCTTGACCGCTCCAAATAGCTTTTTCGTCCATCCCTGTTCCTGATCGGGTGTGTCAATTAAGTGATCGGGTGTGCCCATTAAGTGATCGGGTTGAGCCTGTCCATTTAAGCGATCACCACCCCGATCAGGCAGTGCGATCATATTATTTGTCTTGCTATTACTGGTTTCCAGCTCTAAAGCGATCGAGCGATCGGTTTTTTCACCCCCCCCTTCACGCTTTTTCTGTGCGGTTTCTGCAAGAAGTGGATCAGCTTGCGGCTGAATGCCTGATTCTTCAGGGGAAATAAAGTGATCACCCCCCCCGATCGGGGGCATTTTCCCTAGCCCCCCCCGATCATTTAATTCAAGTGAAGAGCAACCACGGTTCGATGGGCGATCACTTTTTATCCCAATGAAATAAAGATTGGCTTTCCCTCTCCCTTTGGTCGTCGGTTTAGCCTGAGAGACTACTCCATCCGCCGCGAGACGGGCACAGCAGAGGCGAACTCTGGGAAGGGAGCCATTAATTTCATGCGAAATCTCAGTTGCCTCAAAGCGATCGCCTAAGTTTTTGAGGAGGAATTTTACAATCCGCTCCTTCGTGGACAAATCCGGGTTGTTCTCGTCTATCCCTACCTCTCCGAGTAACGACCAGGAACCCTGATCCGGCTCAAAATCCAACTTGTACGTTGTCGGTCTACGTGATCGGCTCTTTTCAATCGTCAACAACCTCCTGGTTGAATCGGGTGATTTATCCTCAATGTCACGTTCCAATTTCCAGACCTCCGAAACTGAGTTAAAAATCGCGCTCGTGCCCCTGGCCTCTCCGGCCTTAGAGGAATGGTGAATTAAAATGATCGCGCACCCAAACATTTGAGCTAGGTCTTTGAGCTTGAGAATGGGTCGGGCATACTGAACATCGTTTTCACTGAATAGACTGTGGCGGCTCATAGAAGTGATCGAGTCCATCACGATCACTTCTGGTTGAAATTCCTGTATCTCCTCCATTAGCTGGGGGATGTGTTCAAATGTCCAGCGCGTTTTGTAACGAACATTGTCAATCGTCTCGTCAAACCCCCGTCTCCTCAGCGCGTCTAACATATCTCCAGCGGATTCGTCTGTCTGAATGACGATCGCCTTGCGGGGGCCGGTGGTGGGAAAGTTATTCCAACTGCCACCGGTGAGTAGAGTGTGGAGCATGTCATAGGCTAATCGGGTTTTCCCGACCCCACCCTTGGCATGGAGGGCGATCACTACACCCTTGGGTAAGAAGCCGTGAAGCAACCACTCACGAACCTGATCGCCATAGCGATCACTTAATTCTTTCCACGTCAGCAGGCTCTCGTTCTCCTCTTTGAGGAGAGACATAAAGTAGATGGCTTCAAGCTGCTTAGTGGAACGTCCGTACTGTTGGGCTAACTTTTGAAGTTTCCATAACCTCATACCTGGGTCAGCACAGCCCAGCTCAATTTGCTGAATCTCTAGGCAGAGTTTGTTGTAAGCCAGCTGGTCTGGGTCTTCCCCTGACAGTAGTGGTGAGTCAATCAAGGCGGCTATCCTCTCTTTAGCTTCGGTGAAGATTTCGGGTAGTTTCCGGAAAGACTCGAAGCCGAAGCGGACAATCTCATTCCCGGCTTCAATGAGTTGGCGGCGAATGTACTTGTCAATAATGAGATCGGCATAGCGATCCACGTTGATGCTCGATACCGTGCGCTCCAATATCTCAGCAAGTCTGCACTGACCTCCAACCTTTTCCAGTAAGCTGTGTTCATAAAGCCAGGTAGTGACACTCATCAGGTCAACGTCTTGACCCAGTCCACTAACGGCAAGGGTAGCTTTGTAAATCAATGAGTGAGCCTTGAGATAAAAAGCCTCTGGCCTTAACTTGGCCTCTACCCTCTTGATGGCTTCTGGATCTAGTAAAATAGCCCCTAGTAGCGATTCTTCTGCATCGACATTCTGGGGGGGAAGACTGGGAGCTGCGGAAAAGTTAGGCACAAACTCAGCGACCATTACAGCACCTCCTCTTTAACTACAAAAACGGAGCTAGCCATAGAGGTCAGCTCCGTTTTTGGTGAATATTTGCGATCGCTGTGTGCACTTTCACACTTTCTGCACAGATTTGAGCGATCATTCGATCGAGAAAAATTTCTGGGCTGGGGGATGTGCCCCCCAGCGTTTTCTTGAGATTTCATCCCAGTACTCCTTTATCTTCAAGGGTTTATTGACCGAGTTCATCCGTGAATCTACGGAAAAACATGCTGAAAAAGAAAAATTTCTACTTTGATTATTGGCTGATTCGGCGATCGGGGGTGTGAATTTTGGCTAAGGCTTCTAGAATTTAAGCAATGCGAAGAACTTCATTGACTGGACTAGATGCACCCTGTAATCCCCCCCAATCCCTGGGGGTTATTTTTTTTAGGGCGGTGCGACTACGTTCGGCGGACGATCGCCTCAAAAACAAATCTCGCCGTCCTCTACGGCCGCTTCCTCTTCAACCCTGGCGGCGGCGAGTAAATTGCTGAACACTGGCATCTTGGGACTATCGGGATTGACTCCTTGAGCACGGAGGAATTCCGAAGTGGCATCCCACTCTGCCCGAAGCTGTTTCAGTCGTGCTTCTAAAGGTCGGATGGCCTGTTCTGCCTTGTACTTCTCGTCATAGAGTTCCTGGGCTGGACGACCGACGATCGCTACAGCTTTTTCCCGAAGCTGAGGGATAACGCTCTCTGGCGTTTCCCCCTCCTCTAGCTCCACCGAGAAGCCGATTCTCTCGTTGGAGTAGTTTCCAACGGAGATTAAAAAGTGTGCATGAACTAGTTTGATCTGCATATATGTCTCCTGATGTTTGAACGTTCGTTATTTTTCACGTACTTCTCGCAATGCTTTCGCCAACTTGGTAGTGAACCAGAGTGACCCGCACAATCCGAAAGGATTTCTCAACCGGATTTCGCCGCCGCTGATACTTTGACCTCGATTTTGGGATTACTGAAGATAGAGCCGGAGAAATGAGAGCCTCTCCGGCTCGGCTCTCTACTAAGTAATTCGATGCAAGCATTAATTTACCTCGTTCTCTTTGGATTTCTGGGTTACGCCTGGTGGCGAATTGTCCGTAAGACTGGATTCACTGGCGGACTTTTATGGCTGTTGACTTTGGGAATTTGGATACCAGGGGTTGGTCTCGTCCTGGTGCTGTTGTTCTTAGGGTTCAGTGAATGGCCTGTTAGTCAGAAGCCGCCAGCCCGTCGATAAACTGTAAGAACTACTGCTTAGGTGTCTTCTTTACCCCCTTTACTAAATAGGAGAAATTATGGCTGTTATAGCAATGCTTGTCTGTCAGGACACAAAACAGGATGAACAAAATCCAGAACAGGGGCAGGTTCATCTAAGGGCGGTAACCGATGTAGAAGGAGAATACAAACAGTTTTTCGCTTACACGCCTTATGCTGATTTAACGATGGGGATTTTAAATCCCGAAGCTTTTAATCAGATAAAACCTGGAAAAACTTACAAAATGACCTTAGAGCAAGTAGATTGACAACCGTCGATAAACTGTAAGAACTACTGATTAGGTGTCTTCTTCTCTTGACCCCCCTTTCCCTTGCTGGGTGAAGGGGTTTCTTCTTCGATCAGCTCAGTCAGTACATCTGCATTCTGTTTTGTCCATTCGATCATTAGCTCTTCGATCACCTCGCTCATGTTCAATCCCTTCAATGAGCAGATGGCGGTAAACCTCCTTTTAACCGTTGCATTAATTGATAGTCCTAATCGCTCGTTCGCTTTTTTAACCATTAGACATATGTACGCTTCACCCCCATGTTCTCATTCCGCTAAAGAGAATCCAAACTTGGGCGTAGCGACGTACATTTGTCTATTGGTGTTGTGCGTTTGTTCGCCTATGTGTTAGTCTAGCATCAGCAAGCAAAGATTGTGAACCCCCAGTGATTCACTTGCCGATAATAGGTAAACCGCCACAGACGAAACAGAGAAAGCCATAGAGCCAACTCCTGAATATCGGCAAAATACGATTCACAACTCAGTTCACAGTCAAACCAGTTCACGAAACAGTTCACTGCAAAAGCCATGTATGAGTTACCCCCAGTAGGATTGGTAACTCTCGCACCGGAAGAAGTTGTATTCACCAAACAGCAGACAGCAAAACAGCTCGGTGTTCACCACAACACCATCACGTCCTGGGATGCGATCGCCTTCTTCCGAGTACCCCACTACCGCAAGTGCTACGAGGTCAGTCCTGGTAAATACAACCGTTACCAACCTCTCTGCAAATACCAAGTGTGGGTACTCAAGCGAGTCAAACACCTCCGTAAACGATTGCGGCACACCGATCGAGTACGAAGTTACCTAACCACCTACGCCCACGAGTTCACCGTCCAAGCATTTCAACAGGAGAAACAACCATGAGCATGTCCATCACCGAAGCCGCCATTTACCTGAGCGAATCAGAAGAAAATATTCGCCTGATGCTGATGAACGCCTACCCCGACACCTTTGACACACTCAGTGAACTGTCAGATGAGCAAGTTCAACTGATCGAGCAGGTCAAAGGACAGGCCACCCAAAAATACAATCAGCTAGCCGCTGCTACTGATTCTGTACAGAATGGTCACGCCCCTGGTGCCGAGCTGACCGTCAAATATGTCGAAGCCCTGGACACGGCAACTGAAACCGAGCGCCAACTCATCCAAGGAGTTTTGGAAGTCTTTAACGCCGACGCGGTGAAATTGGGAGTGGTCAGCGGCACGATCCGAGCCAACAACTTCATCACCGCTGACAAAGCTGCTTTTGGACATGCGATCGCCCAGTTCTACCAGCGTGAACACAGCGCCACCGAGCAGCTAATGCAGGATTTTGTTTCTGGCAACGACGTTTTAGAGCAGCTGGCCGCACTGGGAATTGACCCAAAGACTTCACTGGGAAACGCCCAGAAGGTCAACACTGCCCATGCCGACAGCATCGTCAACCAAGTGCTGACCAACTTGAAGCGTTAAGCGAACTGCTAGAGGCGCTCAAGACTGAACAATCATTGCGCCTCTACTACCAACAAGAATTAGAACAAATCAACCAATTACCGTATTCGCAAGGGGAAAAGAAAATGCAACTACTCGACTGTCTCAACTACTTTTTAGAGTGCTCGTCCAACTGGGTACTCTTCGGAAAGTTTCAGCCCACCTCACCTTGGCAGTAATGGATACCAACCTTTACATCAATACCAGCGCAGGCATTATCAGCCGCAACGCGGTGACCTTCATTCAGACCAGCCGACGGGGCCTCATCCAAATTTTTGTAATTGGTCGCGAGTCGCCAATTTGTCTAGCAGGTGATGAAGGTATTGCTTTTGTGAATCTGTTCCAACCTGTCGTCACGGTGGTTCAAGAGGATGAACATTAAAATTTTGGTCGGAACACCTTTAAGCCCACTGAATGAGCTTTTCCCTCAGGGAGTGCCTATACAAGATGGCGTAGAGATTTGCATTCAAGAGACAGAGGCTTATTTGTTTGATCCACTGGCCGTAGAGCCAGAGGTGATTAAGCAAGTTCTCGATATCGCTATGGCTGACAGGATGCCCGCCTCGATCACTTTTATTCTCCTGAGCGACAGCGAACTGATAATCCCCAAGGAGTGGGTATGCACAAACGAGCTGAACTCAACGGCATCTTAATAACCCTCGACTCCCTCACCCCAGGGAAACAACAGCAGTGGTTGGAGCAGCAGCCGTCACCTAAGACCAGGGAGGAAGCCCAGGAGCGCAAGCGGGTCAAAAGACTGATTCGACTCAGCAAGGAGGAAGAAGCAGAGTGAAACACTTAGAAGAAGTAGAAAATGCGATCGCCGCATTGAACACAAAAGGGGAGCGCCTTATCCACTTAATGGAAATAGAAGGAGCGATCGCCCGGTTACGCTCAGCCTCTCAGCAGCACGATGAGCACCTAGAGGAGCTGCGCCAACAGTACGAACCCGTACTGGGAATTTTAGAGAGTGAGTTCCTGAGTGCTTTGATTTCCGGTGATTGGGCAAAGTTTGACCAATTCGTTCAAGGATTCAGAAATGACTAACCCATTTGATGGATTTACCCCAGACGTAATTATTCACATTCCCCGTACCAAGCAAGGGGAAGCTGCCCGAAGTATGGCACTGGCGATGACTGACGCCGAACTTAAGGGCTGGTGTGACAAGATTTCACACCGGGACTTCGACGAACCGTTCTCACCCGAAAAGTATCCCTGGCTCGATGGGTCAAGGGAAGGAATGATCGACTTCATCGTCGGGAGTTTTTTACCATGACTGACCAACGCTTATATCAAACCAACTGGCGAACTGACGCCCAAGGTGATTCCCCACCGTACCCACGCCAACCCTGGTACTTTCCCTTCCGCTCGGAGGCCAATTGTAGGGAGTGCGCCGCAACGGGAGACGTAGTAGCGCTAAGACTCGTTAACAGCCATGACGCAGGGCTAAAGGATTAAGTAATGACCAATAACTTCGACCTTGACCCCCCAAAAATTACCCAAATTACTGCTGAATCAAACCCAAAGATTTGGGCACTACTTCAACCCCCTCCCTTAGAGGATGAAGTTAAAGGAGCCAGCGCTGACGAAGTGGACAATCCCAGCGCTGACCCGAATCCAACGACCGACAAACAATCGTAAGGACATTACCCATCATGGCATTTAGTACATCCGCAAAACCACTCCCTTTCTACGCTGACGGTGAAGCGCCACTCGAAGCCCTGGTGGATAAGTGGGGGTCACACCTTGAGCATCTTGATCGATACAGCAAATTTATCCTGCTAGCCAGCATTGCCATCACAGCAGCGGTAGATGATGACAGTCTTGGACTTCCCGACGCTTACGACTGTATTGAGCAGGGTTTCCTGGATTCGATAATCAACACTGATTTGA
>OEPS010000157.1_pt1 | contig 25194 bp, 21 predicted proteins | sample 1539411 | NCBI WGS metagenome assembly OEPS01 (sample SAMN02671747, study PRJEB22543) | soil metagenome | biome: bacteria | place: China:Hunan Province, Lengshuijiang City | collected 2012-10-15 | depth 0.08m m
AAGTGGCGCAGCTGGCCCTGATCATTGAGCTGCAGCGGGCGCTTGGCGTCGATTGGCGTCATCGCGAGGGACTCTTAAAGGGCGGAAGCGGAGGCGAGGTCCTGGCGCTCGAGGGCGAGCGGTGCGGGTCCGGTCAATTTTACCCGTTCATGGGCGGCCAGCGACAGGGTCGCGCCGACGACATTCGGGCGGATCGGCAATTCGCCGGCATCCAGGTCCAGCAGGCAGACCAGGGTCACGCTGGCCGGACGGCCATAGTCGAACAGTTCGTTGAGGGCGGCGCGGATGGTACGACCGCTCATCAGTACGTCGTCCACCAGGACCAGGTGCTGGCCTTCGATTTCGAACGGCAGCGCCGACGGGCGTACTTGCGGGTGCAAGCCGTTCTGGCTGAAGTCATCGCGGTAGAACGATACGTCCAGAGTGCCCAGGGCGGCATCGCTACCCAGTTCTTCGAGCAGGGCCTGGGCAACCCAGATACCCCCGGTGCGGATGCCGATGAAGCGCGGCTCGGTAATGTTGCGCCGGGCCAGGTGGGCACGAAGGTCGACAGCCATCTGCCGGATCAGTTCGGCGGGATTGGGTAGGCTCATGCTTGCTCCTCAAGAGGCCGGGGGCGCTGCGCTGGCCCGGCTTGAATCCGATGATCAGGAATGCCCGGTGTTGGCCTCCAGCCAGCCTTGCAGGAGCAGGGCGGCGGCAATGGCGTCGACCGGGTTGTCGCGGTAACTGCCACGCTGGCCGCCGCGGGCCATGCGCTCGCCCTTGGCTTCGAAGGTGGTCAGGCGTTCGTCGTGGGTATGCACAGGCAGGTTGAAGCGGCCGTTCAGGCGCCGGGCGAACTTTTCGGCGCGGGCACTCATTTCGCTGGGCGTGCCGTCCATGTTCAACGGCAGGCCAACGACGATGGCATCGGGTTGCCATTCCTTTATCAGTTTTTCCACCTGGGCCCAGTCCGGAGCACCGTTCTGCGCTTTGAGGGTGCACAGCTCGCGGGCCTGGCCGGTAACGACCTGGCCAACCGCGACGCCGATCTGTTTGGTGCCGTAGTCAAAGCCCAGGAGCAGACGCAATTCAGCCATCAGGCGTGCCCCGCCTGGCTGGTGAGCAGGCTCAGATTGATGCCCAGACTCGCTGCGGCGGCGGCCAGGCGCTGCTCGCAGGCCATGCCGAAGATGATTTCGGGATCGAACGGGCAGTTGAGCCAGGCGTTGTCGGCCAGCTCCGCTTCCAGTTGTCCGGCTTCCCAGCCCGCGTAGCCAAGGGTGATCAAGCTCTGTTTCGGGCCGGCACCGTCGGCGATGGCAAACAGCACATCCTGGGACGTGGTCAGTGACAGACCGTCCAGCTCGATGGTGGCCTGGAAGCTCTTGTCACTGGTGTGCAGGACGAAGCCGCGGTCGTTCTGCACCGGGCCGCCGATGTAGATCGGTACCTGGATGCAGGTGGCCGGCGGCTCGACGTTCGGGCGCAGTTGCTCAAGGATATCGGCCAGGTTCAGCTCCTGAGGCCGATTGACCACCAGCCCCATCGCGCCATTGGCGTTGTGTTCGACGATGTAGGTCAAGGTATGCGCGAAGTTCGGATCGGCCATGTGCGGCATGGCAATCAGGAACTGATGCTTGAGGTAACTCGGGCTGAGGTTTTTCATGGCTGATAGTGTGGCGTTGGTACGCCAGACTGACAAGCCTGAAGTGTGGGGGCGGGCTTGCTGTGGGAGCGGACTTGCCCCGCGATTGCGATCTGCCAGTCACCTCGTATATCGCGGGGCAAGCCCGCTCCCACCGGTCAATTGCTGGACAAACGGTCGCCGCGAGCAAAACGCCAGGTGCGAATGATCTCCAGACGGTCGATGTCGGCCAGATCACCGGTGAACGGTGCAAATGGCGCTGCCAGGCGGACAATGCGCTGGGCGGCCTGGTCGAGCAGCGGCTGGCCGGAAGACTCCAGCACCAGCACCTCATAGAGCGAGCCGTCACGGTTGATTGAGACCATTAGTCGCAGGTTGCCGTAGATCTGCTGGCGACGCGCTTCGTCGGGGTAGTTGAGGTTGCCGATACGCTCGACCTTCTTGCGCCATTCGTCCTTGTACCAGGCACCTTTGTCGCGCATGGTCGAGGCGGCATTCAGGCGGTGGATGCGGGGCCGCTTGGCGTACAGCTGTTGCTCGTTGGACAGCTCGGCTTCGAGGCTGGCGATCTGGCTGGACAGTTGCGAGCTGTCAAAGTCCGGGGTCGCCGCCTTGGGTTTTGGCTGCGGCTTGGCTTCTTTGGGCCGGGTTTCGACTTTTTGCGGTTTTGGCGCCTGGGTGGCGACTACCGCCTTGGGCGGTGCCGGTTGCGGCTGCACTTCGGGTTTGGCCGCGGGGGGCGGTGTCACCTTGTTGATCTTGCTGTCCTGGAACGGCGCGACTTCGGTGGTCTTGGGCACCGCTTTCTTGTCCAGGGTGCCGCTGCCCTGCTGGTTGTCCTGGGCCAGGTAGTCGGCCTTCTGCGGGGCTTTCTCGCTCTTGAAGGTCGCCAGGGTGATTTCCATGGTGCGGCGGATTTCTTCCGGCTTGGCAATGGTAAAGCCGACGCCGAGGATCAGCGCCAGGTGCACCAGTGCGGCCAGGAACAAGGTAAAGCCGAGCCGATCCGCCGGGCGTACACGGGGCGGGATGAAGTCGGCAGGGATATCAGCAGGCAGCGTCATCAGGTTTCCAGCAACCACGAGGCCGGAGAAAAACCGACAGAGTGGGCGCACAGGTCAAAAAAACGACCGGCATGATACCCCACTCTGTGCGGTTGCTCCGCGTCGGCGGTCAGCGCGCCTTCAGCTTGCGATCAATGGCATCCATCAACTGCACGCCAATGCGGGTGCCAAAGGCGTTGTCGATTTCACGGATGCAGGTCGGGCTGGTGACGTTGATTTCGGTCAGGTGTTCGCCGATCACGTCCAGACCAACGAACAGCAGGCCCTTTTCCCGCAGGGTCGGGCCGACCTGTTCGGCAATCCAGCGATCGCGGTCGGTCAGCGGGCGGGCTTCGCCGCGGCCACCGGCGGCCAGGTTGCCACGGGTTTCGCCGCTGGCCGGAATGCGCGCCAGGCAGTAAGGCACCGGCTCGCCATCGATCATCAGGATGCGCTTGTCACCGTCGACGATCGCCGGCAGGTAGGCCTGCACCATGATCTGCGAGGCGCCATGCAGGGTCAGGGTCTCGAGAATCACCGAGAGGTTCGGGTCGCCCGCGCGATGGCGGAAGATCCCGGTACCACCCATGCCGTCCAGCGGCTTGAGGATCACGTCGCCATGTTCGGCGGCGAACTCGCGAATGATGTCCGGGCGGCGGCTGACCAGGGTCGGCGGGGTGCACTGCGGGAACAGGGTGGCGAACAGCTTTTCGTTGCAGTCGCGCAGGCTTTGCGGGCGGTTGACCACCAGCACGCCCGCAGCTTCGGCCTGCTCCAGCAAGTAGGTGCTGTAGACGAATTCCATGTCGAACGGCGGATCCTTGCGCATCAGGATCACGTCCAGGTCGCTCAAGGCGTTGTCCTGCTCGGCTTCCAGCTCGAACCAGTGCGCCGGGTCGGCAAATACCTTCAGCGGGCGCATCCGCGCGCGGGCTTGGCCCTGGCCTTGGTAGAGGTCCTGCTGTTCCATGTAGAACAGCGACCAGCCGCGCTCCTGGGCCGCCAGTAGCATGGCCAGCGAGCTGTCCTTTTTGTAGGAGATGGACGCGATAGGGTCCATGACAATCCCGAGGCGAACGCTCATGGGGTAGTTCCTCTCGGCGGCGCTAGGCCGCAGTAGCTCGAATGAAAAGTGGCGTCAGGGTGGCGCCCGCAGCGCTGGCGGTCAAGGGAAAAACGCACTCTGGGCGGGCCGTGGCGCGGGCCGATGGAATGCACCCACAGAGTGTGCTAAAAAGGCCTGGCACGTGGCCTGCACGGCCCTTCCAGGCGACGCCTGAGCAGCGATGGTAGAGCAATTATGGAACAGCCCGGCACGGCACTGAAAGTGATGGTGATCGATGACTCCAAAACGATCCGTCGAACCGCACAAATGTTGCTCAGTGAAGCAGGCTGCGAGGTCATCACGGCCACCGACGGCTTTGATGCCCTGGCCAAGATCGTCGACCAGCATCCGCAGATCATTTTCGTCGATGTACTGATGCCGCGTCTGGATGGTTACCAGACCTGCGCCCTGATCAAGCACAACAGTGCCTTCAAGGACACGCCAGTGATTCTCCTGTCGTCCCGTGATGGCCTGTTCGACAAGGCCCGGGGCCGTGTGGTCGGCTCCGATCAATTTTTGACCAAGCCTTTCAGCAAGGAAGAACTGCTGGATGCAATCAGGGCCCATGTGCCCGGGTTCGCCGCAGAAGAACAACACGCACCCTGACGCCGCGCCCCGACAGCGGCGTCCATTCCTTTGATGGGGAACAGCATGGCTCGAGTTCTGATCGTCGACGATTCGCCGACTGAAATGTACAAACTGACCGGAATGCTCGAAAAACACGGGCATCAGGTGCTCAAGGCCGAAAACGGCGCTGACGGCGTAGCCCTGGCGCGTCACGAAAAGCCCGACGCGGTGCTGATGGATATCGTCATGCCCGGGGTCAACGGTTTCCAGGCGACTCGCCAGCTCAGCAAGGATCCGGAAACGGCCGCTATCCCGGTGATCATTGTCACCACCAAGGATCAGGAGACCGACAAGGTCTGGGGCAAGCGCCAGGGCGCCAGCGACTACCTGACCAAACCGGTGGATGAAGAGACCCTGATCAAGGTGCTCAACGGCGTCCTCAAAGGTTGACCACCCAGCCCATGGGCGAGTCGCTGACGGCCTTCGAGCTGCTGCTGGACATCGATCGGCGCTGCCGGCTTCTGGCTGCCGACCTGCCGCTGCAGGAAACCCACCTGCAGAGCTGGAGCGGCATAGGCTTTCGCATTGGCGAACAATGGTTCGTCGCGCCGATGGGCGAGGTGGCTGAAGTCCTTCACGAACCGCGCCTGAGCCGGATTCCCGGGGTCAAACCCTGGGTCAGCGGGGTTGCCAACCTGCGCGGACGCCTGCTGCCGGTCATGGACCTGTGCGGCTTCTTCGGTCTGGGCCTCTCGGCGCCGCGCAAGCAGCGGCGGGTGCTGGTGCTCGACCACGAGGAGCTGTTTGCCGGATTGCTGGTCGACGAGGTGCTGGGCTTGCAGCATTTTCCCTTGCACAGCCTCGAACTGTCGCCGCCGACGCCCTTGCTCAGCGGCGCGGAAGCCTTTGTCCAGGGCCACTTCCAGCAGCAACGCTGCTGGGCCATTTTCAGCCCGCTGGCCCTGGCCCAGGCGCCGGGCTTTCTCGACGTGGCGTTGTAAAGGAATGCCAGATTCGTGACCAAGACCACTACGGCAACTTCACCCCAAGGCTCACGCAGCAGCGCCCGGATTGCGGCGCTGTTCGTCGTGTTGATCCTGTCGATCATCCTGCTGTTCGCCAACTTTGCCTACCTCAACACCCAGGCCAATTACGACAAGCAGTACATCGGCCACGCCGGTGAGTTGCGGGTGCTGTCCCAGCGCATTGCCAAGAACGCCACCGAAGCGGCAGCGGGCAAGGCGCGGGCTTTCCGGTTGCTCAGCGAGGCGCGTAACGACTTCGAGCAGCGCTGGGGCTATCTGAAGAAGGGTGACGCCGCCACCGGCTTGCCTGCTGCCCCCCCGGCGGTACGCAATGAAATGGATGCGGTATTGCGCGATTGGGAAGGCTTGCGCAAGAACACCGATACCATCCTGGCCAGTGAGCAGACCGTGCTGTCGCTGCATCAGGTCGCCGCCACCCTGGCCGAGACCGTGCCGCAACTCCAGGTTGAGTACGAGAAAGTCGTCGAGATCCTGCTGCAGAGCGGCGCACCGGCCAATCAGGTTGCGGTGGCCCAGCGTCAGTCGTTGCTGGCCGAGCGCATTCTCGGCTCGGTCAACACGGTACTGGCAGGTGATGAAAACGCGGTACAGGCCGCAGATGCCTTTGGCCGCGATGCCAGCCGCTTCGGCCAGGTGCTCGATGGCATGCTCGGTGGCAACGCGCATATCCAGGTGACCCGTGTTCAGGATCCGGACGCTCGCGCACGCCTGGCGGAGATCGCCGAGTTGTTCCAGTTTGTCGCCGGTTCGGTGGATGAGATTCTCGAGACCTCACCGGAACTGTTCCGCGTGCGGGAGGCGGCCGGCAACATCTTCAACCAGTCGCAGACCCTGCTTGATGAAGCTTCGCGGCTGGCCAACGGCTTCGAAAATCTTGCCAGTGGGCGCACCCTGGATACCGTTGGCGGCTATGTGCTGGGCTTGCTGGCGCTGGCCTCGATCATTCTGATCGGCCTGGTGATGGTCCGTGAGACCCACCGGCAATTGCGCGAAACCGCGCAGATGAACGAACGCAACCAGCAAGCGATCATGCGCTTGCTCGATGAAATAGAAGACCTGGCTGACGGCGACCTGACCGTGATGGTCTCGGTTACCGAAGATTTCACCGGCGCCATCGCCGACTCGATCAATTACTCCATCGACCAGTTGCGGGATCTGGTAGCCACCATCAACCTCAGTGCCGAAGAGGTGGCCAGTGCGGTGGAGGATACCCAGAACACGGCCCGGCAGTTGGCCAAGGCTTCGGAACACCAGGCCGAGCAGATTACCGAGGCTTCGGTGGCGGTCGGGGACATGGCCGAATCCATCGACCGGGTGTCCACCCATGCCTACGAGTCGGCGAAGGTTGCCGAGCGTTCGGTGGCCATTGCCAACAAGGGCAACGAGGTGGTGCACAACACCATCCACGGCATGGACAACATTCGCGAGCAGATTCAGGACACCGCCAAGCGGATCAAGCGCCTGGGCGAGTCGTCCCAGGAGATCGGCGATATCGTCAGCCTGATCGATGACATTGCCGACCAGACCAACATCCTCGCCCTCAATGCGGCGATCCAGGCCTCGTTGGCCGGTGAGGCGGGGCGTGGCTTTGCAGTGGTTGCCGACGAGGTACAGCGCCTGGCGGAACGCTCTTCGTCCGCGACCCGGCAGATCGAGGCGTTGGTGCGTACCATTCAGACCGACACCAACGAGGCGGTGATCTCGATGGAGCAGACCACCGCTGAAGTGGTGCGCGGTGCGCGTCTGGCCCATGATGCAGGGGTCGCTCTGGAGGAAATCGAGGGGGTGTCGCAAACCCTCGCCGAGCTCATCCACAGCATCTCCGATGCCGCCCAGCTGCAGACCTCATCGGCCGGGCAGATCTCGCATACGATGGCGGTGATTCAGCAGATCACCTCGCAGACCTCGGCAGGTTCCAGCGCGACGGCAGAAAGCATCGGCGACCTGGCGCGAATGGCCAGTGAAATGCGCCGCTCGGTGTCTGGCTTCACCCTGCCACCGACGCCGCCAAGTTGAGCGCGCGCACGTGAGCATGGCAACGGGAGCAGATATGGCTGAGCGGCACGATACGGTAGCCCTGGTCTGGGTCAAGGGCGCCATCGCTGACTGTCTGGCCCAGGCGCGCCTGGCGCTGGAGCACTATTGCGCCGAACCGGGCGATGAAGAAGAGCTGGTCGGGTTTATCGACAACCTGCACCAGGTGCGTGGCTGCCTGGTGATGCTTGAGCTCAGTGGTGCGGCGTTACTGGCTGAAGAGCTGGAACAGCTGGGGCTGGCCTTGAGGGAAAAACGCGTGGGCCAGCGTGGCGAAGCCGTGGGTGCCTTGTTTCGCGGTCTTGAGCAGTTGCCGCTGTACCTGGAGCGTCTGCGTAGCGCCCGGCGTGATTTGCCGCTGGTGGTGCTGCCAGTGCTTAACCAGCTGCGTGCCGAGCGCGGTGTCGAACCCTTGGGCCAGAGCAGCCTGTCAGGTGCGGCGCCGGTGGCGGCCGAGGAACTGGCCAATCTCGACCTGTCTCTGGGTTCTTTACGCGAGCGCCTGCAGGCCGGCCCCGATCGTGATGCCTTGCGTTCGGTGGTGGCTGCGCTGTGTGAGGACCTGATGCGGGCCAAGGAGCGCCTGGACCTGTTCGTGCGCGGTAACCGTCAGCGCCTGGACGATCTGCAACCCTTGCTCTCGCCCTTGCGGCAGATTGCCGACACCTTGGCTGTGCTCGGCTTTGGTCAGCCCCGACGGGTGATCATCGATCAGGTGCTGGTGCTGCAGAGCCTGGCCCAGGGCCAGCGTGCACCAGATGACGGGGTGTTGATGGATGTCGCCGGCGCGTTGCTGTATGTCGAAGCGACCCTGGCAGGCATGGTCGGTCCGCTGGAACATAACCCGAGCCAGAGTTCGTTGCCCGGTACCGACCTGGCTGAAATCCGTCACCTGGTGCTTGAAGAGTCGTACGCGGTATTGCAGCAGGTCAAGGACCAGATCGGCGATTGCCTGGAGGCCGGCTGGCTACCCCAGCGCTTGCTGGTACTGCCTGGCTTGCTGCAACAGATTCGCGGTGCGTTGGCCATGCTCATGCTGCCCCGTGCGGCGGCGTTGTTTGGCCATTGCGGTGATTATGTCCAGACCCGCATGCTTGGCGCCGCACCACCGGATGCCACGGCGCTGGCGCATCTGGCGGATGCGCTGAGCGCGTGTGAGTGCTATCTGCAGTGGCTGGTAGCTGATCCGCAGGCCAACCCGAGGCATCTTCTCGATGCGGCCCAGACCAGCCTGGCCGCGCTGGGCTATGCGCCGGAGCCGGAGCCCGAACCTGCAGTGGTCGAGATCGAAGCGCCGGTTATCGAACCGCCGGTGGTCGATGACGAACTGCGCGAGGTGTTCCTCGAAGAAGCTGATGAGCTGCTGCCCCAGTTGCATGAACAGTGGGCGCGCTGGCAGGCCGACACGGCCGACCGTGACGCCCTGGTAGAGCTGCGACGCGGCCTGCACACCCTCAAGGGCAGTGGGCGGATGGTTGGCGCGCAAGGGCTGGCCGAACTGGCCTGGGCGGCCGAGCACCTGCTCAACCGGGTGCTTGAGGGCCGCGTGGAAATTGGTGCCGCGCCGCTGGCTGGCCTGCAACAGGCATTGGAACTGATCCCTGGACTGCTCGCCGGCTTTGCCCATGGGCAGGTACAGGCAGCCAAGGACGTCGAGCAGCTGGCGTTGCGTCTGCACGCGCTGGCGATGAATGACGCGCCCCATGAGGCTGACTCCAGCGAGGCTATCGACCCGCAGTTATTGGAGATTTTCCGTAGTGAGGCGCAGGGTCATCTGGCCAGCCTCGAGCGTTTTCTGGAAGCCGCTGATCACTATTTGCCGCAACCGGTCAGTGACAATCTGCAACGCGCCTTTCATACCCTCAAAGGCAGCGCCGCCATGGCCGGCGTGACCCCTATTGCCGAGCTGGCTGCCGCGCTGGACCTGCTCGCACGGGAGTTCAAGGCGCATCAGCTGGCCTTCGACCTTGAGGAAATCTACCTGTTGGAAAGTGCCGAGCCGCTGTTGCGCCGTGGCCTGGAGCAATTGTCCAGCACGCCGTTGGCGGCGATCAACGGCGCCTGGACGCTGATCGAAGAAATTCACCAAGTGGTCGAAGCACGGCTGCTGGCCTTGCAGCAGGCGCCAAGCCAGGGCGGGCGGATCAAACGTGATCCGCAACTGATTGCCAGCTTCCTCGCGCAAGGCATGGATATTCTGCTCGATGCCGAATCGCTGTTGCTGCGCTGGCAAGAGCACCCTGGCGAGCGTCAGGAGCTCAGTGCACTGCTCGATGAGCTGACCACCCTGGGTGAAAGTGCCCACCTGGCAGACCTGTGGCAGGTGGATGAGCTGTGCGAAGCGCTACTGGACCTGTACGGCGCGGTCGAAGAAAGCAGCCTGGCCGTCAGTGCCCGCTTCTTCGAACAGGCACAGCTGGCTCACGAAGCGCTGATCGACATGCTCGACCAGCTGGCCGCCGGTCAGGAAGTGGCCCCCCGTCCAGAGCGCCTTGAAGCCCTGCGCGCGCTGCTCGACGAAGCGTTGGCGCCAAACGCCACCGGCTTGATCAGCCACCATGATGGCCAGGCGCAGATCGCTGATCTGGGTGCTGCAACGGCAGCCCTGGCGGCCGATCCTGCGGTGATCGAGTTGTTTCTCGAAGAAGCCCGCGATGTGCTGCAGAGCGCCAACCAAGCGTTGGAACGCTGGCTGGTAGATGCGGATAACGCTTCGGCGCTATCGTCGCTGCAACGCGACCTGCAGACGCTCAAGGGTGGGGCGCAGATGGCCGCCATCGGCGTGGTCGAAGTGCTCGCCCAGGAACTGGAGCTGTTGTACGAGGGCCTGGTGGATCGACGTTTCGCCTCGACGGCTGAGTTGCCCACCTTGCTCAAGCGCGGCCATGCGCAGTTGGCTGAAGTGCTTGAGCAGTTGCAGGCGCGCCAGACGCCCGCGCCTGCGGTGGAGTTGCTGGCGGCGCTGCGTGAGTATCGCCACAGCGCACCGCCTGCCGTTGCCGCGGACAAGGCCGCTGATCCGGTGCAGGAAGCCGGCGACAAAGAGCTGCTGGAGATTTTCCTCGAAGAGAGCTTCGATATTGTCGAAAGCTCCGGGGCCGCTTTGTTGCGCTGGCAGGCAGAGCCGCGCAACGGTGTCGAAGTAGAGAACCTGCTGCGTGACCTGCACACCCTCAAGGGCGGCGCGCGCATGGTCGAGATCGCGCCGATCGGCGATCTGGCCCATGAGCTGGAGTTTCTCTATGAACTGCTGGCTGCCGGACAACTGCAGCCCAGTGCGGCGCTGTTCAGTCTTTTGCAGAACTGCCATGACCGCCTGGCACATATGCTTGATGCCGTGCGCCTGCAACAACCCCTGCACGCCGCGACGGCCCTGATCGACTACATTCGCAATTTCAGTAGCGCAGCACTGGCGGATACCGCAGCCCATCAGTCCAATCTCGACGTGGCACCGGTGGAGGCGCCAGCAGCAGCACCGGATCGTGGCCCGGTAGACATGGTCAAGGTGGCCTCGGAGCTGCTGGATGACCTGGGCAACCTTGCCAGCGAACATTCGATCATTCGCGGGCGTATCGAACAGCAGGTCAATGATGCCCAGGTGGCCTTGAGCGAGATGGAAACCACGCTTGAACGCATGCGCGATCAGTTGCGCCGGCTCGATAGCGAAACCCAGGGGCGGATCCTCAGCCGCCAGCAGGGGGAAGGCGATGGTCAGGTCTACGACGATTTCGACCCGCTGGAAATGGACCGTCATTCACAGTTGCAACAGCTGTCGCGGGCCTTGTTCGAGTCAGCGTCCGACTTGCTCGATTTGAAGGAGACCCTGAGCGTACGCGCCCAGGAAGCGCAAAGCCTGTTGCAGCAGCAGGGGCGGGTCAACAGCGACCTGCAGGAAGGCCTGATGCGCACGCGCATGGTGCCGTTCGAGCGCCTGGTGCCACGCCTGCAGCGTGTGGTCCGGCAGGTGGCCAGCGAGTTGGGCAAGCAAGTCGAACTGGTGGTTGGCAATGCCGAAGGCGAGCTGGACCGCAGCGTGTTGGAGCGCATGGTCGCGCCGTTGGAGCACATGCTGCGCAATGCCGTCGACCATGGCCTCGAGTCCCGTGAGGCGCGCCTGGCGGCCGGCAAGCCAGAGCAGGGTCTGATCTCCCTGACCCTGTTGCACGAGGGCGCCGACATCGTGATTGAAATGACCGATGACGGCGCCGGTGTACCGCTGGAGGCTGTGCGGCGCAAGGCGATCAAGCGTGGCTTGCTCGATCCTGCAGCGGTCCTCAGCGACCATGAGGTGATGCAATTCATCCTCCAGCCGGGCTTTTCCACTGCGGAAAAAATCACCCAGATCTCCGGGCGCGGCCTGGGCATGGACGTGGTCCATGAAGAGGTCAAACAGCTGGGTGGCTCGATGGTTATCGAGTCCAACCCAGGCAAGGGCGCGCGTTTTCTGATCCGCCTGCCGTTCACGGTTTCGGTCAACCGGGCATTGATGGTGCAGTACGCTGAAGAACACTATGCCGTCCCGCTCAATACCATCGAAGGCATCGTCCGTGTCCCTCCGGCTGAGCTGGAAGCGTGCTACCAGCTTGATCCACCGCACTATGAGTACGCCGGGCATCGCTACGAGCTGCGCTATCTCGGCGAACTGCTGCAAGGCACAGTGCAGCCGCGCCTGCTAGGCCAGAGCCTGCCGTTGCCGGTGTTGCTGGTGCATTCTCACGAACAGCAGTTCGCCATCCAGGTCGACAGCCTGGCGGCCAGCCGCGAAATCGTGGTCAAGAGCCTGGGGCCGCAATTTGCCAGCGTCCAGGGCTTGTCCGGGGCGACCTTGCTGGGCGATGGCCGGGTGGTCCTGATTCTTGACCTGCCCGGGCAGTTGCGCGGCTTGCAGCAGCGTCACGCACAACTGGCCGGCAGTGCTACCCGCTTGCCAGCGCAGCCGATCGAGCGGGCGCCGAAGCGGCCGTTGCTGGTGATGGTGGTCGATGACTCGGTAACGGTACGCAAGGTCACCGGGCGCCTGCTCGAGCGCCACGGCATGAACGTGCTCACCGCCAAGGATGGCGTCGATGCAATGGCACTGTTGCAGGAGCATCGTCCGGACATTCTCCTGCTGGACATCGAGATGCCTCGCATGGACGGCTTCGAAGTGGCCACGCAGATTCGTCACGATCCAGACCTCAAGGACCTGCCGATCATCATGATCACCTCGCGAACCGGACAGAAACACCGCGATCGCGCCATGTCCATTGGCGTCAACGACTACCTGGGCAAGCCCTATCAGGAGTCGGTGCTGCTGCAGAGTATTGCGCTGTGGAGTCGTCGTCATGCTTGAACAACCTGTGCGCAATGGCCGACGCAGCAGTCTCACTGGCTTGCTGCTGGCGCTGGATGATCGCTGCCTGGTGCTACCCAACGTCGCGGTGGCCGAGTTGATCGGCTATCAGGCCGGTACTGCGGCGCCTGAGCAGCCGGACTGGATGCTTGGCTGGATCGACTGGCGCAACCAGCGTCTACCGTTGCTCAGCTTCGAGGCGGCGTGTGGGGGGCAGGTGCGGGTCGGTGAGCGGGCGCGGATTGTCGTGCTCAATTCCCTGGGGGGCAGCCGTTTGCGCTTTATCGCCATGCTGGTCCAAGGCATTCCGCGCTCCTGCAAGCTCGACAGCCAGCTCAATTACGTTGACGTGCCACTGGCTGCGCTGGAGCTGGCGGCGGTTCAGGTGGGCGATCAGGTCGCCAGGGTGCCTGACCTTGCGGCGCTTGAGCAGTTGCTCGAAACAGCAGGGCTGATTTGAAATAGTTGCCTGTGTAGGATGGGAAGCCTGTCCGTTGTCTGGAGGACCCAACTGCATGTATCACGGTGAACGTTTCAACGCCTGGACGCATCTGGTCGGCGCGGTACTCGCCGCTATCGGCGCGATCTGGTTGCTGGTGGTAGCGAGTGTGCAGGGCGACCCCTGGAAGATCGTCAGCCTGGCGATCTACGGCTTTACCTTGCTGCTGCTCTACAGCATCTCGACCCTCTATCACAGCGTGCGCGGCAAGGCCAAAGGGGTGATGCGCAAGCTCGATCACCTCTCGATCTATCTGCTGATTGCCGGCAGCTATACACCTTTCTGCCTGGTCAGCCTGCGCGGGCCCTGGGGCTGGAGCCTGTTCGGGGTGGTCTGGGGGCTGGCAGTGATCGGCATGCTTCAGGAGATCAAACCGCGTTCCGAAGCACGGGTGCTGTCGATCATCATCTACGCGGTGATGGGCTGGATCGTACTGGTCGCGGTCAAGCCGTTGCTGGCCAGTCTTGGCACCGCCGGGTTTGCCTGGCTGGCTGCCGGTGGCGCGTTCTACACCATCGGCATTATCTTCTTCGCCTACGACAGTCGCTTTCGCCACTGGCATGGCATCTGGCACCTGTTTGTTATCGCCGGCAGCCTGTTGCACTTCATCGCCGTATTTTTCTACGTGCTCTAGAAGTCGCCCCACAACTGCTGGGCAACCGCCAAGGCCACCACCGGTGCCGTCTCGGTGCGCAGCACCCGCGGGCCGAGGCGGGCGGCGTGGAAACCGGCGGCCTTGGCCTGCTCGACTTCGGCTTCGCTCAAACCGCCTTCCGGTCCGATCAGGAACGCCAGGCTTTGCGGCTTCTGGTGGCTGACCAGTGGCTCGGCCACCGGGTGCAGGACCAGTTTGAGCTGTTCATCGCTAGCCTTGAGCCAGTCGGCCAGCAGCACTGGCGGGTTGATGAGTGGCACGCTGGAGCGACCGCACTGCTCACAGGCGCTGATTGCCACCTGACGCCAGTGGGCCAGGCGCTTGTCGGCGCGTTCATCCTTCAGGCGTACTTCGCAGCGTTCGCTGACAATCGGGGTGATGACAGTGGCGCCCAGCTCGGTGGCTTTCTGGATCGCCCAGTCCATCCGCTCGCCGCGTGACAGGCCTTGGCCGAGGTGAACCTTGAGGCTGGAGTCGGCTTGTCCGGCGAAGGATTCATTCAATTGAACCCGCACGTTTTTTTTGCCGACTTCGAGCAGCTGGCCGAGGAACTCCTGGCCACTGCCGTCGAACAGCTGCACGGCATCGCCTGCGGCCATGCGCAGTACGCGGCCGATGTAGTGGGCCTGGGCTTCGGGCAGGTCGTGTTCGCCAAGGCTCAGGGGGGCGTCAATGAAGAAGCGGGACAGTCTCATTTCAAAACTCTGAATAGGTGTTGGCTGTACGGACGTCATCGCCGGCTACGCCAGCTCCCACAGGCGTTGGCTCGAACCCCTGTGGGAGCTGGCGTAGCCGGCGATGCTTTTAGCCCGGATCGCGGAAATCTGGATGGAAATTGGCTGGAACCGCCACGCTGACACTGTCGCGAGTAGCGATATCGATACCTTCACTGGCCACTTCAGCCAGGAAGTCGATCTGTTCCGGGGTAATCACATACGGCGGCAGGAAGTACACCACGCTACCCAACGGGCGCAGGAGGGCACCGCGGGTCAGGGCGTGTTCGAAGACTTTCAGGCCGCGCCGTTCCTGCCAGGGGTAGGCGGTCTTGCTGGCCTTGTCCTGGACCATCTCGATGGCCAGGGCCATGCCGGTCTGGCGGACTTCCGCGACATGCGGGTGATCGGCCAGGTGCTCGGTGGCGCTGGCCATGCGCTGGGCCAGAGCCTTGTTGTTCTCGACGACGTTATCCTGCTCGAAGATATCCAGGGTCGCCAGCGCTGCTGCACAGGCCAGCGGGTTGCCGGTGTAGCTGTGCGAGTGGAGGAAGGCGCGCAGGGTCGAGTAGTCGTCGTAGAAGGCGTTGTACACCTCGTCGGTGGTCAGGCACGCCGCCAGGGGCAGGTAGCCGCCGGTCAGGGCCTTGGACAGGCACAGGAAGTCGGGGCGGATACCGGCCTGCTCACACGCGAACATGGTTCCGGTGCGACCGAAACCGACGGCAATCTCGTCGTGAATCAAGTGCACGCCATAACGGTCGCAGGCCTCGCGCAGCAGCTTGAGGTACACCGGGTGGTACATGCGCATGCCACCGGCACCCTGAATCAGCGGCTCGACGATCACCGCAGCGAGGGTTTCATGGTGTTCGGCCAGGGTCTGTTCCATGGCCAGGAACATCGTGCGCGAGTGTTCTTCCCAGCTCACGCCTTGCGGGCGCAGGTAGCAATCGGGGCTTGGCACCTTGATGGTGTCGAGCAGCAGCGCCTTGTAGGTTTCGGTGAACAGCGGCACATCGCCCACCGACATCGCTGCGATGGTCTCGCCGTGGTAGCTGTTGCTCAGGGTGACGAAGCGCTTTTTCTCTGGCAGGCCTTTGTTGAGCCAGTAGTGGAAGCTCATTTTCAGCGCCACTTCGATGCACGACGAGCCATTATCGGCGTAGAAGCACCGGGTCAGCCCTTCAGGCGTGATCTGCACCAGGCGCTCGGACAGCTCGATCACCGGTTGGTGACTGAAGCCTGCAAGGATCACATGCTCCAGCTGATCGACCTGGTCCTTGATGCGCTGATTGATCCGCGGGTTGGCATGACCGAAGACGTTGACCCACCAGGAACTGACCGCATCGAGATAGCGCTTGCCTTCGAAGTCTTCGAGCCACACGCCTTCGCCGCGCTTGATCGGGATCAGGGGCAGTTGTTCATGGTCTTTCATCTGGGTGCAGGGGTGCCACAGGACCTTCAGGTCACGTTGCATCCACTGTTGGTTGAGGCCCATTTCTATTCTCCTGGCGACGACAGCGCGGACATGCGGCGCAAGCCTATGCAAAGCGTCGGCCGAGGACAACCCGTGACATGCAATCAGGCGCTGGCGTCGCTGGCGGGTGGACTTGGCCTCGCGTATTCTTCGGCTACTCTTTCCAGGGGGAATCCCCCCATCTTTCTGCTTTGATCCGGAGTTCGCCAACATGTCTGCTGGGTGGCTACGCGCCTGTGCGCTGGTAATGATAGGACTGTTCAGCGGCGCTGCGCTGGCCAAAGACAAAACCCCGACGGCAATTGTCGTTGGTGGTGGTCTGGCTGGCCTGACCGCTGCTTATGAATTGCAGGGCAAGGGCTGGCAGGTGACCCTGCTTGAAGCCAAGTCGGGCATGGGCGGGCGTTCGGGCCTGGCCACCAGTGAGTGGATCGGCAACAGCAAGGCCCAGCCGATCCTCAACCAATACCTCGACACCTTCAAGATCACCACCCTGCCAGCGCCGGAATTCGTCCGTACCCCGGGTTACCTGATTGATGGCGAGTATTTCAGCGCCACTGATCTGGCGACCAAGCAGCCCGCCACCGCCGAGGCGCTCAAGCGTTATGAGAAGACCCTCGACGATTTGGCGCGCTCGATTGACGACCCGCAAAACCCGGCTGCCAACAGCACCCTGTTCGCGCTCGATCAGTTGAACGTCTCGTCCTGGCTGGACAAATTGCAGTTGCCGACCACCGCGCGTCAGCTGATCAACCAGCAGATCCGTACGCGCTACGACGAGCCATCGCGCCTGTCGCTGCTCTATTTCGCCCAGCAGACCCGCGTGTATCGCGGCGTCAGCGACCGTGACCTGCGCGCGGCACGTCTGCCAGGCGGCAGCCCGGTGCTGGCCCAGGCCTTCGTCAAGCAGTTGAAGACCATCAAGACCAGCTCGCCGGTCAGTGCCATTACCCAGGACAAGGACGGCGTGACCGTCAAAGTCGGCAGCGTCGGTTATCAGGCTGATTACGTAGTGCTGGCTGTGCCGCTGCGCGCGTTGGCAAAGATTCAGATGACTCCCGGCCTGGACACCAAACACCTGGCGGCTCTCAAGGGCACCAACTACGGCTGGCGTGACCAGTTGCTGCTGAAGTTCAAGCACCCGGTATGGGAAAGCCGTGCACGGATGTCCGGCGAGATCTTCAGCAACGCGGGCCTTGGCATGCTCTGGGTCGAGCCTGCGCTCAAGGGCGGGGCCAACGTCGTGATCAACCTGTCGGGTGACAACGCGCGCCTGCTGCAGGCCTTCGGCGACAAGCAGATGGTCGACCAGGTGTTGATCCGCATGCATGCGTTCTATCCACAGGCTCGCGGTGCCTTCACCGGTTACGAAGTACGCCGATACAGCACTGACGCCAACATGGGCGGTGCTTACCTGGCTTATGGTCCGGGGCAGATCAGCAAGTTCTGGCGTCTGTGGGAACGTCCGGTGCAGCGTGTCGCTTTTGCCGGCGAGCACACTGACGCGCTCTACCCAGGCACCCTGGAAGGCGCTCTGCGCAGCGGCCAGCGTGCGGCCGGCCAGGTCCAGGATCTGGCGGCAGGCAAGTCGTTCGATCCCGCCCAGGTGGCGCCAGTCGCCGCAGCGGCCACTGCGGTAGCGGCGAGCAAGGGCAACTTCTTCTCCAACCTGTTCGGCGGCTCGTCCGACAAGCCAGCCAAGGCAGCGGAGCCTGTGAAGAAAGAAGAGGGCAAGCCTGGTTTCTTCTCGCGGATATTCGGTGGTGGTGACAAACCAGTCGAAAAACCTGTGGCCAAGCCTGCAGAAGCGGCTCAGGCACCGGCTGCAGCACCTGCGCCCGTCGTCGCTCCGGTTGCCAAGGAAGAGCCCGTCAAGCCAGCACCGGTCAAGGCGGCCCCCGTCAAAGCGGCGGCCAAGCCAGTGCCGGTGAAAAAGCCGGTGGCCAAGGCCGAGCAGGCGAAGAAGACTGTAGCCAAGCCGGCACCGGTTAAAAAGCCGGTGGCCAACGTTCAGGCCAAGGCGCAGTAATACTGTAGGAGTGGATTTATCCGCGATGGGGCGCATCGCGGCCCCAAAAGATGGGCCTGCTGCGCAGTCCATCGCGGATGAATCCGCTCCTACAACAGTTGCACCTTCCCCTACAGTTAATGTTTCCTTAATAGCGCTGTTACACACTAACAATCGTTTTTCTCGATATTTCGAAGCAAATTTTTCCGCTTTTATTCGATAGATAACGCGTTAGTCTTGAGCACAGTTCTTACAGGGAAACACGGCAATGCAACTGCGCAATTCATCTTCTCGCTATGGCCTGGTCAGCATCGTCCTGCACTGGGGCGTGGCACTGGCAGTCTTCGGGCTGTTCGGGCTGGGTCTGTGGATGATGGGCCTGGACTACTACAGTCCATGGCGCAAGGAAGCGCCTGACCTGCACAAGAGCATCGGTCTGGTGTTGCTGGCGGTGATGCTGGCCCGCGTGGCCTGGCGCTTCATCAGCCCGCCGCCGCCTGCGCTACCCAACCACGGCAAACTGACACGCGCAGCCTCCAAGGCCGGGCACAGTCTGCTTTACCTCGGCCTGTTCGCAGTCATGGCTGCCGGCTACCTGATTTCCACCGCCGATGGCGTGGGGATTCCGGTGTTCGGTCTGTTCGAAGTGCCGGCGCTGGTCAGCAACTTGCCCGATCAGGCGGATGTCGCCGGTGAGATCCATTTCTACCTGGCCTGGGGCCTGGTGATTTTTGCCGGTCTGCATGGCCTGGCAGCCCTGAAGCACCACTTTATCGACCGTGACGCGACCCTCAAGCGCATGCTGGGCCGCAAAGCTTGATGTTCAACCTCCACTCCAAAGGGATATAGACGTATGTTGAAAAAGACTTTTGCCGCTCTGGCGCTCGGTACCGCACTGCTCTCGGCCGGCCAGGCCATGGCTGCAGACTACAAGATCGACAAGGAAGGCCAGCATGCCTTCGTTGACTGGAAAATCAGCCACCTGGGCTACAGCTTCATCCACGGTACCTTCAAGGATTTCGACGGTTCGTTCAGCTGGGATGCTGCCAAGCCTGAAGCCAGCAAAATCGCTGTCGACCTGAAAACCGCCAGCCTGTGGTCCAACCACGCCGAGCGTGACAAACACATCGCCAGCAAAGACTTCCTCGATGTGAAGAAGTACCCAGACGCCAAGTTCGTCTCCACCAGCGTCAAGTCGACCGGCGAGAAAACCGCTGACGTCACTGGCGACCTGACCATGCACGGCGTGACCAAGCCGGTCACCTTCAAGGCTACCTTCAACGGTGAAGGCAAGGATCCATGGGGCGGCGAGCGTGCAGGTTTCAACGCTACCACCACCTTGAACCTGAACGATTTCGGTATCAAAGGCCCGGGCGCTACTTCGCAGACCCTGGATCTGGATATCTCGATCGAAGGCATCAAGCAGAAGTAATTGCTGCTGCACCAACAAAAACGCCGCCCCTAGGGGCGGCGTTTTTGTATCTGCATGACTGGATCAGCGATTACGCGTCAGCAGCGCAGGTTTCTCGCCGCGTGGACGGCTTGGCAGTTGCTCAAGCTGTTCGGCGGTAGGGAAACGGTCGATTTTCGACTCTTTGTGCATGATCTTCGGTTGTGGCTGACCTTCACGCGGGTTGCGTACGGCCGGCTCGCCCGATTGATTGTCGCTGTTCGGGCGACGATTGCGGGCGCCGCCGCCATCACGGCGTGGCTGACCACTGCCACCATTGCGCGAACCACCGCGTTTTTCGCCGCTGGCCGAACCACCTGCGCCGTTGCTGCGCGGGCCACTGTTGCGGCCTTGGCCGCCGCCGCTGCGTTGCTGGCCAGTAGTGCCTGCACCGGCACCGGTCTGGGCGGGTGCGCCAGGACGACGGTTGCGACCCTGGTTGCCTTTGTTCTGGTACGGGCTGACGTAGTCGGCGCGGTTGCCGAAGTTGTCCACGTCATCATCCAGAAACTCTTCCGGATCACGGTTGGCCGGCACCGATGGCGCGCTTGCCTGGGTGGACTGGGGCTGACGCGGCTTTTTGTTGTCGCGTGGTTTACGCTCCTGGCGGCCACCGGCAGATTTCTCCGCGGTTTTCTCCTTGTCTTTCTCGCGACCTTTTTCCTTGCCCTGATCCTTGCCTTTGTCCTTGCGGCCACCGTTGCCGGTGTTGGTGCCGTCGGCGCGCTGGCCACGGCCACCGCGCGGGTTATTCTGCGGACGTTCGCGGACTTCAGGCTTCTCGGCTTCAACCTTGGAGGCATCAAAGCCCATCAGGTCGCCATCCGGGATTTTCTGGCGAGTGACGCGCTCAATGCTCTTGAGCAGCTTTTCTTCATCCGGGGCAACCAGCGAGATGGCTTCACCGGAACGGCCAGCACGGCCAGTACGGCCGATACGGTGTACGTAATCTTCTTCGACGTTAGGCAGCTCGAAGTTGACCACATGCGGCAGCTGGTCGATGTCCAGGCCACGGGCGGCGATGTCGGTAGCGACCATGATGCGCACGCTGCCGGCCTTGAAGTCGGCCAGGGCTTTGGTACGGGCATTCTGGCTCTTGTTGCCGTGGATCGCGGCAGCGGTCAGGCCATGCTTCTCCAGGTACTCGGCCAGGCGGTTGGCGCCATGCTTGGTACGGGTGAAGACCAGCACCTGTTCCCAGGCACCGGTGGTGATCAGGTGCGCCAGCAGGGCGCGCTTGTGGCTGGCTGGCAGGCGATAGACACGTTGCTCGATGCGCTCGACCGTGGTGTTGGGCGGCGTAACCTCGATGCGCTCGGGGTTGTGCAGCAACTTGTCGGCAAGATCGGTGATGTCTTTGGAGAAGGTCGCCGAGAACAGCAGGTTCTGACGTTTGGCCGGCAGCCGCGCGAGGACCTTTTTCACGTCATGGATGAAGCCCATGTCGAGCATGCGGTCGGCTTCGTCGAGCACCAGGGTTTCGACGTGGGAGAGGTCGACGCTGCCTTGGCCGGCCAGATCGAGCAAACGACCTGGGCAGGCTACCAGCACATCAACACCACGGGCCATGGCCTGAACCTGCGGGTTCATGCCGACGCCACCGAAGATGCAGGCGCTGACGAATTTGAGGTCGCGGGCATAGACCTTGAAGCTGTCATGCACCTGGGCGGCCAGTTCGCGTGTCGGGGTCAGCACCAGAACCCGCGGCTGGCGAGGGCCATGACGCTGGGACTTGTCTGGGTGACCACCTGGGAACAGGCGCTCGAGGATTGGCAAGGCGAAACCACCGGTTTTACCAGTACCTGTCTGGGCGGCAACCATCAGGTCGCGACCTTGCAACACGGCGGGAATGGCCCGCTGTTGCACCGGAGTGGGCTGGGTATAGCCAGCAGCCTCGATGGCGCTGACTAGAGCCTCGGAGAGACCGAGGGAAGCAAAGGACATGAGTAATCCTGTTCTTAGTGGGGGCTAAGCCCGATGGGATAATCTTGCCTGGCGCGAGGGGCATCGGGTGATGCTATCGCGTCCGGTCCAGCAGGGTCTTCAATGCGCATCCGGAGTGTGGCGGGCGGGCTCTTGGCCGCGCTGTCCTGCCGGTCGGGATGCCTTTTGCAAGGCCGAGCGTCCGGGCGTAAGCCTGGCGGGAAGGCCCGAGTATAACAGAGCATTCAATGTGTGCTGCGTTCCTGCTGCTCAACGGTGGTTCGAAAGTTTTCGGCGACACCCGCATAGCGGGCGTTCAAGGCAGCATAGGCCGGCTCTTGTTTAAAGCGCCGCAGTTCAGCGGCGAAGCGTTGCATCAGTACCTCCATGCCGGCCGTGCGGCGTACCGCCAGGTACTGGCTCTGGCGGCTGACCACCAAGGGCAGCTCGCTGACTTCCTGCTCCAGGCCCAGATCTTTGCTGAGGTGGCGCCCGACGCGACGATCGGTAATCAGCAGATCGATGCGTCCGCGCTGAAGTTTGCCGAAGTTGGCTTCATGTGTGGGCGCCGGTTCGCGAATGAACAATGGCGACTCACTGAATGCCGGTGCGTAGGCGTAGCCGGGTGAAGTACCGACCGTCAGGCCGCGCAGGTCCTGCAGGCTGTTTATCGAGTGGGGCCGGGCATTGGCGTAAAACAGGACAAACTCCACCTCCGACAGCGGCTCGTTGGGGTAGAAGAGCTGGCTGGCGCGCTGTTCGGTCTGGAAAATATCCAGGATGCCATCGGCCAGACCTTGGTCGATCATCGCCAGGCAGCGTTTCCAGGGCAGGAACTGCCAGTCCACTTCGATACCCAGGCGCTTGAAGACTTCGACAGTGACTTCGTAGTCGATGCCTTTGGCCTGACCGTTCTCCATGTACACATAGGGTGCCCAGGGTTCGGTGACGATACGCAGCTTCTCGCCATGGGCAAACGCACTCAGGCAAGTGAGTAACAGGGCGGTCAACAGGCGGGTGAAATCAGGCATGGCTGGAGATTACGACGTGCGCACGGCTATGGCTAGTAGACATGCGCATTGCTCCTGCCGGGAATTTAGCGTTGAGACCGTTTTATCAGCGAATCACGCACCGTACGGTGCTTGCCGCCCAGGCTCAGGCGCATGCCGGGGTGCTTGAACCACTGCCGCAGTTTGTCGTGGCACAGCGGGCGTGGATGGCGGCTGTTGGCGTTTTCCAGGGCTTTGTCCCACCAGGCGGGAGCGCTGGCCCGATCGAACTCGTTGGGATACTCATAGCAGCCATACATCAACTCGCGCAGGAACTGACGCTGCTCGCTCGGCAAGGTCAGGCTCAGCGCTTTGTAGCCCAGGCGTTGCAGGGCTGGCGGCTTTGGTAGCTGAGCGTTGACCAGGGCCACATCCTGCAGCGCCTGGCTGCTCAACGGCGCATGCTGATGCTTGGCCAGCCAGGCCTGGACCTTGGCCCGGAACAGCTGTTTGCGGCTCCAGTAGTGATGGAGCAGGTCTGTGCATTGAGTCACGTGCATCCGGCGATAGGCGGCCACGGCCAGGCACAGCTCTTCCAGGGTGTAAGCGCCGTTGGCATGAGGGTAATACTCGTCCATCAGGGCGATGGAGTGGTCGAGCAGGGGCGCATCTTCCTGCATCAGGCCCATGACGCCGGAGTTGAGCAGGTCCATGTGCTGATCGGCCAGGCCGCGCGCCTCAAGCAGGGGGCCCAGACTTTGAAACAGCGGGCATTGTTTGTCTGCACCAAAGGTCGCACCAATGGCATTGCACAGCAAGGTGCCCGGTTTGATGCGCCGGAACAGCTCCATGGGCGATTGGTGGAAAAAGGTGTCGGTGTCGATCAGCGCGGCTACCGGCGCGTTGGCCAGGACCTGGCGCAAGACTACATGCTTGCTGCGAAAGTGATAGCCATAAGGCTGGTTCCAGGCTTCGCGGGTGGCAGCGTCCAGGGTGTGGACGGTAACCGGGAGGTGCTGGTAGGGCTCGGCGTTGTCGCTATAGACCTGGATATCCACGGCTTCGCCTGGCGTCTTGCGCAGGTTCGCCAGGGCGCTGACGATACTGAACTGTGCTTCCTGATGGTAGGTTTGGGGGCCGAAGACCAGGTACACGAGTTGTGGGCGCGTCGGGGTAAGTCTATGAGGCATGAAAGCGAAGAAGTCCGTAGGTGATGAATGCAAAAAGGCCTTAGCGTAAGCCAAGGCCTTTTGAGTATCCCGCAGTAATTGTTACCAGCGGTGTAGTGCGTCGATCAGCGGGGCAACTTGAGGTTGTTCCAGATCGCCAGGCTTGGATCGGCCTGGTTCAGGGTATAGAAATGCAACCCTGGCGCACCGCCTTGCAGCAGTTGTTCGCACATGCGGGTGATGACTTCTTCACCGAACGCCTGGATGCTGTTGACGTCATCGCCATAGGCTTCCAGTTGTTTGCGGATCCAGCGTGGGATCTCGGCGCCGCAAGCGTCGGAAAAGCGCGCCAGCTTGCTGTAGTTGGTGATCGGCATGATCCCCGGGACCACCGGAATGTCCACACCCATCTGCTGCACGCGCTCGACGAAGTAGAAGTAGCTGTCGGCGTTGAAGAAGTACTGGGTGATGGCGCTATCGGCACCGGCCTTGGCCTTGCGCACGAAGTTGTTCAGGTCATCTTCGAAGTTGCGCGCTTGCGGGTGCATCTCCGGGTAGGCCGCCACTTCGATATGGAAGTGATTGCCGCTTTCCTCGCGAATGAACTCGACCAGCTCATTGGCGTGACGCAGCTCGCCGCTGGCCATGCCCATGCCCGACGGCAGGTCACCGCGCAGGGCGACGATGCGCTTGATGCCGGCGGCCTTGTACTGGGTCAGCAGGCTGCGCAGGTCCTCCTTGCTGTCACCGACGCAGGACAGGTGCGGTGCGGCAGGAATCTTCACTTCGCTCTCCAGCTGCAGCACGGTATTCAGCGTGCGGTCGCGGGTCGAACCACCGGCACCGTAGGTGCAGGAGAAGAAATCCGGGTTGTAGCTGGCCAGCTGGCGGGCAGTGGCGAGCAGTTTTTCATGTCCAGCATCGGTCTTGGTCGGGAAGAACTCGAAGCTGTAACGACGTTCCTGAGACATGGCGAAATCCTGGTAAACCGATCAAGCAGGCCAGCGTTGCGGCTGGCTTACAGAAAAAAGCCGGTGACGCTTGAAGCGTCACCGGCTTTGGCCCATCAGTAGCGGTAGGCGTGTGGCTTGAATGGCCCCTCGACAGTCACGCCGATGTATTCGGCCTGCTGTGGAGTCAGCTGGGTCACCACGCCGCCGAAGCCGCGGACCATTTCCAGGGCCACTTCTTCGTCGAGTTTCTTCGGCAGTACTTCAACGGTCAGACGCTCGGCTTTCTGGGCTGGCGACAGGTCGGCGTACTTCTGACCGAACAGGAAGATCTGTGCCAGTACCTGGTTGGCGAACGAACCGTCCATGATGCGGCTTGGGTGGCCGGTGGCGTTACCCAGGTTCACCAGGCGGCCTTCAGCCAGCAGGATCAGGTAGTCGTCATTCTGCGGGTCGAAATCGCCAGCGCCGGTACGGTGGATCTTGTGTACCTGCGGCTTGACCTCTTCCCATGCCCAGTTCTTGCGCATGAAAGCGGTGTCGATTTCATTGTCGAAGTGGCCGATGTTGCAGACAACAGCGCGCTTCTTCAGGGCTTTGAGCA
>OEPS010000158.1_pt1 | contig 25170 bp, 25 predicted proteins | sample 1539411 | NCBI WGS metagenome assembly OEPS01 (sample SAMN02671747, study PRJEB22543) | soil metagenome | biome: bacteria | place: China:Hunan Province, Lengshuijiang City | collected 2012-10-15 | depth 0.08m m
CGATCAGGCTGGCCTGAGTGTTCGGCTCGGAACCGAAAGTGGTGGCGCTGCCGGAGAAAATCTTCGACTGGGTGGCGAGCTGGGTGTGAATCTCCAGCCCGATGACAACTTCCCATTGCATGTGGTGATCCCTCAGAAGCCGGTAGGTGCGCGGGTGTGCCAATCAGTCACTTGCTGATAGCGGTGCGCGACGTTGAGCAGGCGGCCTTCCTGGAAGTACGGGGCGAGCAGTTGCACGCCAACCGGCAGACCATCGACAAAACCGGCCGGCATCGACAGGCCAGGCAGGCCCGCGAGGTTGGCGGTGATGGTGTACACGTCTTCTAGGTACGCAGCGACCGGGTCGTTGTTCTTGGCGCCGATTTTCCAGGCCAGGTTTGGCGTGGTCGGGCCGAGAATCACGTCGACGTCGTTGAAGGCGGCCATGAAGTCGTTCTTGATCAGGCGACGGATTTTCTGCGCCTGCAGGTAGTAGGCGTCGTAGTAACCGGCCGAGAGGGCGTAGGCGCCGACCATGATCCGGCGCTGTACTTCGGCACCGAAACCTTCGCCACGGGAGCGTTTGTACAGGTCGGTGAGGTCAACCGGGTTCTCGCAGCGGTAGCCGAAGCGCACGCCGTCGAAACGCGACAGGTTCGACGAGGCTTCCGCCGGGGCGATCACGTAGTACGCCGGAATACCGTGCTGCATGTTCGGCAGGCTGATTTCCTTGACCACGGCGCCGAGCTTTTCCAGCTCCTTGACGCTGGCCTGGATCAGGTCGGCGATGCGCGGGTCGAGGCCGGCGCCGAAGTATTCCTTCGGCAGGCCGATGCGCAGGCCTTCGAGCGAGCCGTTCAGGCCGGCGCTGTAGTCCGGTACGGGCTCATCGATGCAGGTGGAGTCCTTGGCGTCGAAGCCAGCCATGCCTTGCAGCAGCAACGCGCAGTCTTCGGCAGTGCGCGCCAGCGGGCCGCCCTGGTCGAGGCTCGATGCGTAGGCAATCATGCCCCAGCGCGAAACACGACCGTACGTCGGTTTCAGGCCGGTCAGGTTGGTCAGCGCCGCCGGCTGTCGGATCGAGCCGCCGGTGTCGGTGCCGGTGCTCGCCGGCAGCAGGCGCGCTGCCACGGCTGCTGCCGAACCACCGGACGAACCGCCCGGTACGTGCTCAAGGTTCCACGGGTTCTTCACCGGGCCGTAGTGGCTGGATTCGTTGGCCGAACCCATGGCAAATTCGTCCATGTTGGTCTTGCCCAGGGTCACCGTGCCGGCTTCGGCCAGCTTGCTGACCACGGTCGCGTCGTACGGCGCCTTGAAGTTGTCGAGCATCTTCGAGCCGCAGCTGGTGCGGATGCCCTGGGTGCAGAACAGGTCCTTGTGGGCGATCGGCGCGCCGAGCAGGGGGCCGTTCTCACCGGCGGCGCGACGGGCGTCGGCGGCGCGGGCCTGGCTGATGGCCAGCTCTTCGGTGACGCTGATGAAGCTGTTGAGTTGCGGGTCGAGCTGGTTGATCCGCGCCAGCAGGGTGCGGGTCAGCTCTTCGGAAGAAAACTTTTTGTCGGCGAGTCCGCGGGCGATCTCGGCCAGGGTCAGTTGATGCATGGCAGGCTCTATTCCCTTACTCGATGACTTTCGGAACCAGGTACAGGCCGTTTTCCGTCGCCGGGGCGATGGCCTGGTAACTGTCGCGATGGTTACTTTCTGTTACCACATCAGCGCGCAGGCGCTGATTGGCTTCCAGCGGGTGCGCCAGTGGCTCGATGCCAGTGGTGTCGACGGCTTGCATCTGGTCGACCAGTCCCAGAATACTGTTCAGGGCATCGGTAGTGCGTGGCAGATCGGCTTCATTCAGGCCCAGTCGGGCCAGATGGGCGATCTTTTCCACGTCGCAGCGTTCAAGCGCCATGGGGATCTCCTGGGGAAACAAAAAACGGATTTGGTCCGCGATAAGGAACATGCTGGCAGATTTACGGTCATAAGGCCGCGATTGTGTGCTGGCTTGCTCGGAAAAACTGCCAATTTAACATATTGGCGCCTTGCCCAAAATCCCCGCCGTTGTTAGAGTTTGCCGCACTTTTTTACCCACGCGTTGCCTAGGGTCACTTTCCCATGTTCAAGAAACTGCGTGGCATGTTTTCCAGCGATCTTTCCATCGACCTGGGCACTGCCAACACCCTTATTTACGTGCGTGAGCGCGGTATCGTCCTGAATGAGCCCTCTGTTGTGGCCATTCGTACTCACGGCAACCAGAAAAGTGTCGTCGCGGTAGGTACCGAAGCCAAGCGCATGCTGGGCCGTACGCCCGGCAACATTGCTGCCATTCGTCCGATGAAGGACGGCGTGATCGCCGACTTCAGCGTTTGCGAAAAAATGCTGCAGTACTTCATCAACAAGGTTCACGAGAACAGCTTCCTGCAGCCGAGCCCGCGCGTGCTGATCTGCGTGCCGTGCAAATCGACCCAGGTCGAGCGTCGCGCCATTCGTGAATCGGCGCTGGGCGCCGGTGCCCGCGAAGTGTTCCTGATCGAAGAGCCGATGGCTGCCGCTATCGGTGCCGGCCTGCCGGTCGAGGAAGCCCGTGGCTCGATGGTCGTCGATATCGGTGGTGGTACCACTGAAATCGCACTGATCTCCCTGAATGGCGTGGTCTATGCCGAATCCGTACGCGTTGGTGGTGACCGCTTCGACGAAGCGATCGTGACCTACGTGCGCCGTAACTACGGCAGCCTGATCGGTGAATCCACCGCCGAGCGCATCAAGCAGGAAATCGGTACCGCCTATCCAGGTGGCGAAGTACGTGAAGTCGATGTTCGCGGCCGTAACCTGGCCGAGGGCGTGCCACGTGCCTTCACCCTCAATTCCAACGAAGTGCTCGAAGCGCTGCAGGAATCCCTGGCGACTATCGTTCAGGCGGTCAAGAGCGCCCTGGAACAATCGCCACCGGAACTGGCCTCGGACATCGCCGAGCGCGGTCTGGTGCTGACCGGTGGTGGCGCCCTGCTGCGCGACCTGGACAAACTGCTGGCCCAGGAAACCGGCCTGCCGGTCATCGTTGCCGAAGACCCGCTGACCTGTGTTGCCCGTGGCGGTGGCCGTGCCCTGGAAATGATGGACAAACACACCATGGACCTGCTCTCCAGCGAGTAAGCTGGCTGCAGCAAACATGCCGCCCGGTTTACAGGTAGTGCTCACAGTGCTACCTGTATGTGCTGGGCTGACGTCCGCGTGGGCGTCATTTTCCGTCAATCCGCAAGCAGGCCGGTGCGTTGCCGTATGAATGACCTCTTGAATCGTCGTCCACGAGGAGCGGCTTATTAAACCGCTTTTCGCCAAGGGCCCTTCGCTGGGCGTGCACCTGCTCGTGCTGGTTGTGCTGTCGATCACCCTGATGGTGGTCGATGCGCGCTTCCCCCTGCTCAAACCGGTACGCAGCCAGATGGGGCTGGTGCTGATGGAGTCCTATCACATCACCGACTTGCCGCAGAGCTTGTGGCAGGGTATCGCCAGCCAGTTCGGCAGTCGTACCGAGCTGATTGCCGAGAACGAGAAACTCAAGACCGAAGCCTTGCTGATGCAAGGGCGCGTGCAGAAGCTGGCCGCCCTGACCGAGCAGAACGTGCGCCTGCGCGAGCTGCTCAATTCATCGGCATTGGTCAATGAGAAGGTCGAAGTTGCCGAGTTGATCGGTGTCGATCCCAATCCGTTCACTCACCGCATCCTGATCAACAAGGGCGAGCGCGATGGCGTGGTCCTCGGCCAGCCGGTGCTCGATGCCCGCGGCCTGATGGGCCAGGTGGTCGAGTTGATGCCCTATACCGCTCGTGTATTGCTGCTGACCGACACCACCCACAGCATTCCGGTGCAGGTCAACCGCAACGGCCTGCGGGCGATTGCCAGTGGCACGGGTAACCCCGAGCGTCTGGAGTTGCGTCATGTCGCCGATACAGCCGACATCAAGGAAGGCGACCTGCTGGTCAGCTCCGGCCTGGGGCAGCGCTTCCCGGCGGGCTATCCGGTGGCTACGGTAAAAGAAGTGATCCACGACTCCGGTCAGCCGTTCGCCATTGTTCGCGCGATTCCTACCGCCGCACTCAATCGCAGCCGCTACCTGCTGCTGGTGTTCACCGACAGCCGCACCCCCGAGCAGCGTGCCACTGATGCCGCCATGGCCCAGGAGGCTGCTGATCGTCAGGGGCTGCCTGGCACTGGCGATGTAACGCAGCCTGGTGCCGCGGCGCTCACACCTGCGCCAGCTGCACCAGCGGTGGCCCCGGCGGCTGCCCCTGGGACTGCTCCTGCCCACACCGCGCCAGCACCTGCTGCTGCGCCAGCGGTGGCGCCTGCAGCGCCGGCGCCAACGCCGGCTGCAGCCAGCGGTGCTGCCCCGACCCCGCCCCGGGAGAGACACTGATGGTGAATACTCGCAGCCGTAACGGCTGGGTAGTCTGGTTGACGTTTGTGCTGGGACTGCTGCTCAGCGTGTCGCCGTTACCGCAGTTCATGGAAGTCTTCCGGCCCATGTGGCTGGCATTGCTGCTGGCCTTCTGGACCCTGGCGTTGCCACATAAAGTCGGCATGACCACCGCGTTTGTCCTGGGGCTGGCCGAGGACGTGTTGTATGGCACCTTGCTAGGGCAGAACGCTTTGGTGCTGACGTTGATCACCTTCCTGGTACTGACGTTGCAACAACGCTTGCGGATGTTCCCGATGTGGCAGCAAAGCCTGGTGATCCTGGTGATTTTCGGCCTGGCCCAGCTGGTGCAATTGTGGCTGAGCGCCTTGACCGGCAATCGCCTGCCGACCCTGGCGCTGATCTGGTCGGCGGTCATCAGCGCGTTACTCTGGCCCTGGGTCAGTTTCGCCCTGCGTGGACTGCGCTTGCGTCTGAGCATCAACTGAGCCCGCTTCCCGACGTTGACAGGGAGAAGTCACGATGACCCCGTTGTACCTGGCCTCCGGTTCACCTCGCCGTCGGGAGTTGCTGACCCAGATCGGTATTCCCTTCACCACGCTTAGCGCTTCGGTCGACGAAACCCCGTTGGCCGACGAGGCTGCGCCGGCTTATGTCGAACGTCTGGCCCGGGCCAAGGCAAACGCCGGCCTGGTCGAACTGCTGACCACCAATGCGAGCGCCCCGCTGGCAGTGCTCGGGGCTGACACCGCGGTGGTGCTGGATGGGCGGATTCTTGGCAAACCTGTAGATCGTGAAGATGCCCTGGCCATGCTTGCTGCGTTGTCGGGCCGTGAGCATCAGGTGCTGACGGCGGTTGCAGTTGCCGATCAGCAGCGTTGCCTGAGCGTCTGCGTCGTTAGCCAGGTGCGCTTTGGTCACATTTCTACCCAGCAAGCGCAAGACTACTGGGCCAGCGGCGAGCCGCTGGATAAAGCCGGTGCCTATGCCATCCAGGGCCTGGGTGCGGTATTCGTGCAGCGCATCGAAGGCAGCTATTCGGCGGTGGTCGGATTGCCGCTGAGTGAAACCGTAGAATTGCTAGGACAATTTGCCATTCCCTGTTGGCAATCGTTGTCGGCCCGTTGAGCGAGGACAAGACAACTGCTAGCCAGTCGCCGACGAGCGATCCATCATTACTGAAGTCCTTTGACGAGAGCCTGCCATGAGTGAAGAGATTCTGATCAATATCACACCGATGGAATCACGCGTGGCGGTGGTGGAGAACGGTGTTCTTCAGGAAGTGCATGTTGAACGCACCCAGCGGCGGGGCATTGTCGGCAATATCTACAAGGGCAAGGTGGTTCGCGTATTACCAGGGATGCAGGCGGCGTTCGTCGACATCGGCCTGGATCGCGCAGCCTTTATTCACGCGTCGGAAATCTCCCAGCGCGAAGGCTCCTCGGTGGAAAGCATCAGCGCCTTGGTACATGAAGGCCAGAGCCTGGTGGTGCAGGTCACCAAAGACCCCATCGGCTCCAAAGGCGCGCGCCTGACCACTCAGTTGTCGATTCCTTCGCGTTACCTGGTGTACATGCCGCGCACCAGTCATGTCGGTATTTCTCTGAAGATCGAAGACGAAGCCGAACGAGAGCGCCTCAAGCAGGTGGTCACCGATTGCATTGCCGCGGAAAACATCCAGGATGCCGGCGGATTTATCCTGCGTACGGCGGCCGAGGGCGCCGGTGCCGATGAAATCCTCATGGACATTCGCTATTTGCGCAGGCTCTGGGACCAGATCGGTGCCCAGATCAAGACGGTCGGCGCGCCAACGGAAATCTATGAAGACCTGGGCCTGGCCTTGCGTACTCTGCGCGACCTGGTCAACCCGAAAATCGAGAAAATCCGTATCGATTCGCGGGAAACCTTCCAGAAAACCACGCAGTTCGTCGGCGAACTGATGCCAGAAATCGCCGACCGCCTCGAGCACTATCCGGGTGAACGGCCGATCTTCGACCTGTATGGCGTGGAAGACGAAATCCAGCGCGCGCTTGACCGTAAAGTACCGCTCAAGTCCGGCGGCTACCTGGTGGTCGACCCGGCGGAAGCGATGACCACGATTGACGTCAACACCGGCGCCTTCGTTGGCCACCGCAACCTTGAAGAGACCATCTTCAAGACCAATCTGGAAGCGGCCACCGCCATTGCCCGGCAACTGCGCCTGCGCAATATCGGCGGCATCATCATCATCGACTTCATCGACATGGAAGATGAGGAGCACCAGCGCCAGGTGCTGCGGACCCTGGAAAAGCAGCTCGAACGCGACCACGCCAAGACCAACATCATCGGCATCACCGAACTCGGTCTGGTGCAGATGACCCGCAAGCGCACCCGGGAAAGCCTTGAGCAGGTGCTGTGCGAGCCTTGCCATTGCTGCCAGGGGCGGGGCAAGCTGAAAACCCCGGAGACGGTCTGTTACGAGATTTTCCGCGAAATCCTGCGTGAAGCCCGTGCCTATCAGGCCGAAGGTTATCGCGTGCTGGCCAATCAGAAAGTGGTAGACCGGCTGCTGGATGAAGAGTCGGGCAACGTCGCCGAGCTTGAGACCTTCATCGGTCGCACCATCCGCTTTCAGGTCGAGTCGATGTACTCCCAGGAACAATACGATGTGGTGCTGCTCTGAGGCCTCAATGTAACTGGCTGCTGCAAGGGCTGGAAAAGCGCCCGGTTGCGGCCATAGTTAAGGCACGAGTAGGAGGGCCATTGCCATGGAACGTCTGATCCGCGTTCTGGGCGCGATGACCCGCTGGGGCCTGGGGATTTGTGCCTTGCTGGCTGTGCTGGTGGCGCTGTATGTCAGCCTTGGCCGACAACTGGTGCCACTGGTGGCCGAGTACCGCGCCGAAGTCGAAGACAAAGCCGAACAGGCCTTGGGCCTGCCCGTGCACATTGGCAGCCTGGAAGGGCACTGGAGCGGCCTGGCACCGGTTCTGGTGGTCAACGATATCCAGGTCGGTGAAGGTGTCACGGCGTTGCGTCTGGACGGGGTCAAGGTGGTGCCGGATCTGTGGGCCAGCCTTACAGAACGTCAACTGCGTCTGGCCAACCTGGAAGTCGGTGGCTTGCACTTGAGCCTGCATGAGGACGAACAGGGCGCCTGGACACTCGACGGGCTGCCGAAAACCGATGATCAACCGCTGGATCCGCAGCAGTTGCTGCAACGCCTGCAAGCGGTGTCGAAGATCACGGTACTCGACAGCCAGGTTACCCTCGAGCCTTTCCAGCGTGATCCCATGACCCTCACTTATGTCAGCCTCGGGCTGCAAACAGGGGGCATTCGCCAGCGTCTGGATGTGCGCCTGACCTTGCCCGATGGTCAACCCGTGGCCATGAATGTGCGTAGCCGCATTCGTCCGGCGCACTGGCGTGATGGCGAGATCGATGCCTATCTCAGCCTGCCCCAGAGTGATTGGGCGCGCTGGTTACCGCCGCGCTTGCTGGGGCAATGGCAGGCCAAGGAGCTCAAGGCCGGTGGCGAGTTCTGGTTGAACTGGGGCAAGGGTCAGTTGCAGAACGCCGTGGTTCGCCTCAACGCCCCGCAGTTACGCGGCGCTTATGCCGAGCGTAAAGAGGCCAAGGCAGAAAACCTGGCCCTCAATGCCTGGTTCCAGCGTAACGAACAAGGTTTTGCCGTGCAGGTCGATTCGCTGGCCATGAGCCTGGGCAAGACCCGTTGGGAGTCGCACCTGCAACTGGACCAGCGTGCCGCCAGTGAAACGGGCGAAGAAACCTGGAAGATCCAGGCCGACCGCCTGAACCTGACACCGCTGACGCCGCTGATCGAGTCGCTGGCCCCCCTGCCGGATCAGGTCATGGCCGTGGTCCAGGGGCTCAAGGTCAACGGCAGTCTGCGCAATGTCGTGCTGGATGTTCGGCCCAAGGCCACCGGCGATCAGCGTCTGAGCTTTGCCGCCAATCTTGAGCGGGTGGGCTTCAACGCCTATCACGGCGCTCCGGCAGCGGGGAACGTCAGCGGCAGTATCAGTGGCGACCTCGGGCATGGCGAGCTGCGCCTGGACACCGACGCGTTCATGCTCCACCTCTACCCGATTTTCGCCAAGCCCTGGAACTACCAGAAAGCCAACGCGCGTCTGACCTGGCGCCTGGACCAGGAGGGCTTCACCCTCATCGCGCCGTACCTGAAGGTTCTGGGCGAGGAGGGCAAGATTGCCGGTGACTTCCTCATCCGCCTGTTGTTCGATGAGGCACGTGAAGACTATATGGACTTGCGCGTCGGCCTGGTCGACGGCGATGGCCGCTACACCGCCAAGTACCTGCCCGAGGTCTTGAGCCCGGCGCTGGATGAGTGGCTGCGTACTGCGATTCTCAAGGGCGCGGTCGACGAAGGCTATTTCCAGTATCAGGGCTCGCTCAATCACGGTGCTTCCGAGCAGGCGCGCAGCATCAGCCTGTTCTTCAAGGTCCATGATGCCGCGCTGGACTTTCAGCCCGGCTGGCCGCAGGTGCAGAAGGTCGATGGTGATGTGTACATCGACGACGATGGTGTGCGGGTCAACGCAAAACGCGGCCAGTTGCTCGATACCCAGGTCAGCGACGTGCAGGTCAACATCCCCCACGTCGCCAGTGGCGAAAATAGCCATATGTACCTGGATGGGGCATTCGACGGCAGCCTGGGCGACGGCCTGAAAATCCTCCAGCAAGCACCGATCGGCACCGCCGAGTTGTTTGCCGGCTGGGAGGGTCAAGGCGCGCTCAAAGGCAAGCTCAAGCTGGATATCCCCTTGGCCAAGGGGCAGCAACCGCAGGTGGTAGTGGATTTCGATACTCACGATGCGCGACTGAAAATTGCAGCCCCCGTGCTTGAACTGAACCAGCTCAAGGGCGCGTTCCGCTTTGACTACGGCAAGGGCCTCAGCGGTCAGAACATCAGCGCACGGGTGTTCGACAAGCCCATCACTGCGCAGATCTTTGCCGAAGGCAAACCCGGTGAGTTGCAAACCCGGGTCCAGGCCAAGGGCCAGGTGGCGCTCAACGCACTAACCCAATGGTTGCAGGTCAAGCAAACATTACCGTTGGCAGGCGAGTTGCCGTATCAACTGCAGCTCACGTTGGGTAGTCGGGATAATCAGCTCAAGGTCGACTCGAGCCTCAAAGGCCTGGCAATCAACTTGCCTGCGCCGTTCGGCAAGACAGCCGACGAAACCCGTAATAGCCAGTTCGGCATGACCCTGCAAGGGCCTGAGCGTCGATTCAATCTCAGCTATGCCGACGTCGCCAACATGCTCTATGCCGCGCCCATGGACAAGCTGGATCAGGGCCGAGGGGAGCTGGTGTTTGGCGGCGGTAACGCGCAACTGCCAAGCGGCCAGGGTGTGCAGGTTCGCGGGCGTTTGGCCGAACTGGACCTGGGTCCCTGGCAGGAACAGGCGAGTACCCTGGCTGGCAATGATCCGGGCGGCAGTGCCCGTCAGCTTCTGCGTGGAGTCAACCTGAGCATTGCCCGGCTCAAGGGCTTCGGCCTTGAGCTCAACCAGGCGGTGGTAGCGCTGGTCCGCAATCCGAACAACTGGGCATTGCGCCTGGATAGCAAGGAAGCCATCGGTAACGCACGCCTGCCTGACGCCAAAGGCGCACCGCTGGTAGTGAACCTGCAGACCATTCACTTGCCACCACAAGATCCTGCTGAGGTGACCGTACCCAACGCGCCCGATCCGATGGCCAATATCGACCCGCGCAAGATTCCTTCCGTCGATCTCAGTATCGACAAACTGTACCGTGGCGACGACTTGCTCGGCAGCGTGGCGCTCAAGGTGCGTTCGACCGCCAAGGGGATCACCCTGAACGACCTGGACCTCAGCCTCAAAGGCTTGCAGATCGACGGCAATGGCGGTTGGGAGGGCGCTCCCGGTGCCAGTGGCAGTTGGTACAAAGGACGCCTGGAGGGCAAGAACCTGGCGGATGTGCTCAAGGCCTGGAATTTCGCCCCTACGGTTACCAGCCGCGATTTTCGTCTGGATGTCGACGCGCGCTGGCCAGGGTCGCCCGCCTGGGTCAGCCTTGGACGACTCTCCGGCAGCCTCGATGCGGCCCTGCGACAAGGCCAGTTTGTTGAAGTCGAGGGTGGCGCCCAGGCCCTGCGGGTGTTTGGTCTGCTCAACTTCAACTCCATTGGCCGGCGTTTGCGTCTGGACTTCTCCGACCTGTTCGACAAGGGCTTGAGCTATGACCGGGTCAAAGGCCTGCTGGTGGCCAGCGAAGGTGTGTATGTGACCCGCGAACCGATTACCGTGACCGGTCCTTCGAGCAATTTCGAACTCGATGGCACCCTGGATATGGTGCGTGATCGTGTCGATGCCAACCTGCAGGTGAGCTTGCCCGTCACCAACAATCTGCCGCTGGCGGCATTGATTGTCGGCGCGCCGGCGGTCGGTGGTGCGCTGTTCCTGGTCGATCGCCTGCTGGGTGACCGGGTGTCGCGATATGCCAGCGTGCATTACCGCGTCGAAGGGCCGTGGAAAGAGCCTAAAATCAGCTTTGTAAAACCGTTCAACAAGTAAGCTCAGGAGCGCGCATGAAGTCAGCAGTGATCCAGATGGTCAGCCAGAGCGATATCCCGGCCAATCTGGAGCAGGCTCGGCGCTTGCTCGAGCAGGCGGCGGCAGGCGGCGCGCGGCTGGCGGTGCTGCCGGAGAATTTCGCCGCCATGGGCCGCCGCGACAGCGCTGCCATTGGTCGCGCCGAAGCGCTGGGTCAGGGACCGATCCTCACCTGGTTGAAACAGACCGCCCGTGACCTCAAGTTATGGATAGTCGCCGGTACGTTGCCCCTGCCACCTGAAGGCCATCCCGACGCCAAAGCGCATGCCTGCTCGCTGCTGATCGACGAGCACGGGCAAACGGTCGCGCGCTATGACAAGTTGCACCTGTTCGATGTCGATGTGGCCGACAGCCGCGGCCGTTATCGTGAGTCTGACGATTATGCCCATGGCAGTCAGGTGGTGGTGGCCGATACCCCGGTAGGGCGTCTGGGCTTGAGCGTATGCTATGACTTACGCTTCCCGGAGCTTTACAGCGCTTTGTGCGCTGCCGGGGCCGAACTGATCAGTGCGCCTGCGGCCTTCACCGCAGTAACCGGGGCGGCGCACTGGGAAGTGCTGATCCGGGCCCGGGCGATTGAAACTCAATGTTATGTCCTGGCCGCCGCGCAGGGCGGTACTCACCCAGGGCCTCGGGAAACTTACGGACATGCGGCGATCGTCGATCCCTGGGGGCGCATTGTCGCCGAACAGGCGAGCGGCGAGGCCGTGCTGCTGGCCGAGCGCGACAGCAGCGAACAGGCGTCCATTCGGGCGCGGATGCCGGTGGCCTTGCACCGGCGCTTTTTCTCGCAGGACGCTTTGCGGCCTGCGCACACCTCGGAGTGACTATGAGCGAGATGTTATCCACTGTCAGCGAGCATCTGCTGGCGCCGGGCGGGCTGACCCTCGACAGCCTGCAGTCAGTGCTGGGTGAGTTGGCCGGGCCGGGTATCGATGCCGCCGACCTGTACTTCCAGGGGCAGATTTCCGAATCCTGGGCACTTGAAGACGGAATCGTCAAAGAAGGCAGTTTCAACCTCGATCAGGGCGTGGGCGTACGTGCCCAGTCCGGTGAGAAGACCGGTTTCGCCTACAGCAATGCCATCAACCTTGAAGCTCTGACTTCAGCTGCGCGTGCCGCCCGCTCGATTTCCCGTGCCGGGCAGAACGGCAGTGTCCAGGCGTTCAAAAGCCAGAACATCGTCCAGCTCTACGGCACCGACAACCCGCTTGAAGTGCTCTGCCGGGCCGAGAAGGTCGAGCTGCTCAAGCGTGTAGACGCCGCCACGCGTGCCCTGGACCCGCGTATCCAGCAAGTTACAGTGAGCATGGCCGGGGTCTGGGAGCGCATCCTGATCGCTGCTGCAGATGGCAGCCTGGCCGCGGATGTACGTCCGTTGGTGCGGTTCAACGTCAGTGTGATTGTCGAGCAGAACGGTCGACGTGAGCGCGGCGGTCATGGCGGTGGTGGGCGAACCGACTATCGCTATTTCACCGATGAACGCGTCATGGGCTTTGCCCGCGAGGCGCTGCGCCAGGCCCTGGTCAACCTTGAGGCCATTCCTGCGCCGGCCGGCACCTTGCCGGTGGTACTGGGTTCCGGCTGGTCCGGTGTGTTGCTGCACGAAGCAGTGGGCCATGGCCTGGAAGGCGACTTCAACCGCAAGGGCAGCTCCGCCTACAGCGGCCACCTGGGTGAGAAGGTGGCCTCCAGCCTGTGCACCATCGTCGACGATGGCACTCTGGAAGGTCGCCGTGGCTCGCTGAGCGTGGACGACGAAGGTACGCCAACCGAGTGCACGACGCTGATCGAAAACGGCATTCTCAAGGGCTACATGCAGGACAAACTCAATGCCCGCCTGATGGGCATGGCGGTCACCGGCAACGGTCGTCGTGAGTCGTACGCGCATTTGCCCATGCCACGGATGACCAACACCTACATGCGTGCAGGCGAAAGTGATCCAGAGGAGATCATCAAGTCGGTCAAGCGCGGGATCTACTGCGCCAATCTGGGCGGCGGCCAGGTCGATATCACCAGTGGCAAGTTTGTGTTCTCCACCAGCGAAGCGTACCTGATTGAAGACGGCAAAATTACCGCACCGGTCAAAGGCGCGACCTTGATCGGTAACGGGCCGGAGGCCATGAGCCGGGTGTCGATGGTCGGTAACGACCTGGCGCTGGACAGCGGTGTGGGTACCTGCGGCAAGGATGGACAGTCGGTGCCGGTTGGCGTGGGTCAGCCGACTCTGAAGATCGATGCGATCACCGTGGGTGGCACGGGCGCATGAAGTTGAAACCGGGCGGGCAGGGCGCCTGCCCGGTTGCGAGGATTAGCGTAGACCGCGTTGGGTCTCGTCGAGCTCGCGGATGTATTTGAAGATCTTGCGGCTGGCGGTAGGCGTTTTGTTGGTCTTCAGCTCGTGCTGGGCCTGCCGGATCAGCGAACGCAGTTGCTGGCGATCAGCCTCGGCGTATTCCTGGACGAATTTCTCCAGGACTTCGTCGGTGCCGTCGATCAACCGGTCGCGCCAGCGTTCGAGGTTGTGGAATCGCTCGTTGTACTGGCGGGAGGACGCGTCGAGTTGGTCAAGAAGCGCAGTGATGGCCTCAATATCCTGGTCACGCATCAGCTTGCCGATGAACGACCTGTGGCGTCTTTTCGCCTCGTTCGCCGTGTGCTTCTTGTGCTCTTCCAGGGCCGCGCGCAGTTCGTCGGTCAACGGCAGTTTGGCCAGGGTGTCGGGCTTGAGCGTGGTAAGGCGCTCGCCCATATCGACCAGCGCCTGCATCTCGCGCTTGATCTGGGTTTTGCTTTTTTCGCCGTCGAAGGCGGTGTCGTAAGAATCAACCATGGGGGCAGTCCGCTGAGAATCGCCGCCATGATAACCAGTCGGGGGCCGCTTGTCCGGCCCGGTCGTAGATTGACCCATGCCGAACGCAGAATTTGAGTGGAGAAAACCATGAGTGCAGTCCAGAGCGTAGGTCCACAAGCCCTGCCAGCGTTGCAGGAGCAGGTTGAGCAGATCATTGCCGAAGCCAAGCGCCAGGGGGCCAGCGCCTGTGAAGTAGCGGTGTCGCTGGAGCAGGGGTTGTCCACCTCGGTGCGTCAGCGGGAAGTGGAAACCGTAGAGTTCAATCGTGATCAGGGTTTTGGCATCACTCTGTACGTCGGTCAGCGCAAAGGCTCGGCCAGCACTTCGGCCAGCGGCAGCGAGGCCATTCGCGAGACAGTTGCGGCGGCCTTGGCGATTGCCAAGCACACCTCTGAGGATGATTGTGCAGGGCTTGCCGATCCGGCCCTGATGGCGCGTGATCTGCCTGATTTCGACCTTTATCACGCCTGGGACATCACGCCGGAGCAGGCTATCGAGAAAGCACTGGCATGTGAGGCTGCGGCATTCGATGCCGATGCGCGGATCAAGAACGCCGACGGCACCACCCTCAACACCCATCAGGGCTGCCGCGTGTATGGCAACAGCCATGGCTTTATCGGCGGCTATGCATCGACCCGCCACAGTCTGAGCTGCGTGATGATCGCAGAAGCTGACGGGCAGATGCAGCGCGACTACTGGTATGACGTCAATCGCCAGGGGGAATTGCTGGCCGATCCTCGCAGCATCGGCCAGCGCGCCGCGCAACGGGCGGCCAGCCGCCTGGGTGCGCGTCCGGTACCCACCTGCGAGGTGCCGGTGCTGTTCTCGGCAGAGCTTGCCGGTGGCCTGTTCGGCAGCTTCCTGTCAGCGATCTCGGGCGGCAACCTGTACCGCAAGTCATCGTTCCTTGAGGGGACCATGGGCCAGCGTCTGTTTCCCAGCTGGCTGACCCTGGATGAACGCCCACACCTCATGCGTGCGTTGGGCAGTGCGGCGTTCGATGGTGATGGTCTGGCGACCTACGCCAAACCGTTCGTCGAAAAGGGTGAGTTGGTGTCTTATGTATTGGGTACCTATTCCGGTCGTAAACTCGGGCTACCGAGCACCGCCAATGCCGGTGGCGTGCATAACCTGTACGTGACCCACGGCGTGGAGGATCAGGCTGCACTGATCCGGCGCATGGGTCGCGGGCTGCTGGTAACCGAACTGATGGGGCATGGCTTGAACATGGTGACCGGGGACTACTCCCGTGGCGCCGCCGGGTATTGGGTCGAGAATGGCGAGATTCAGTTCGCTGTCCAGGAAGTGACGATTGCCGGCAATATGAAGGACATGTTCCAGCAAATTGTCGCGATCGGTAATGATCTTGAAACCCGTAGCAACATCCACACCGGCTCGGTATTGATCGAGCGGATGACAGTGGCCGGCAGCTGATTCATGTAGGAGCGGGCTTGCCCCGCAATCGCGTACGGTCAGTTTAATTGCATCGCGGGGCAAGCCCGCTCCTACCGAAAAGCCCGGCCATGTGTCGGGCTTTTTTGTTTTTCTCTTTAGTCTTCTTGAACTGATTCTGATTATCACTTAATAATGAATATCATTATCTAGGCGATGATGTTCATGAAACCAGTCCTTTACGAATTGCCCTACCTCGAAAACTGGCGCTGGCTCAGCCGGCGGATTCGCTGTGCGATGGAGCCGGATGAACCGCGCCTGATCGAACACTACCTGGCCGAGGGGCGTTATTTGGTGTGCTGCACAAAGACGTCGCCGTGGACCGTCGCCCTGACCTCATTCCGCCTGCTCCTGGATACCGCCTGCGATCGCATGCTGCCTTGGCATTGGCGCTGCCTGTGCCTGGACCAGGCCTGGAAGCCGCTGTTGCAGCTGCGCAAGCTCGACGGTGGCGAGCATGGCCAGCGTTGGCAGCCTCTCGCCCTGCAATTGGCGAACTGCACGCTACTACCTTCGATTTCTTTCGCTGAACTGATGCAAGGATCTGATGATGAGTAATACCCGTATCGAGCGTGACAGCATGGGTGAACTGCAGGTGCCGGCCGAGGCCCTGTACGGCGCTCAGACCCAGCGCGCGGTGAACAACTTCCCGATCAGCCAGCAGCGCATGCCGACCCAGTTCATTCGCGCACTGCTGCTGGCCAAGGCTGCTGCGGCCAAAGCCAACGTCGAACTCAAGCAACTGGACGAGGCGCAGGGCACGGCCATTGTCAAAGCAGTCGAGCAACTGCTGGCGGGCGATTTCATTCAGCACTTCCCGGTGGATATCTTCCAGACCGGTTCCGGCACCAGTTCGAACATGAACGCCAACGAAGTGATCGCCACCCTGGCAAGCCAGATCTTCGGTGACAAGATCAACCCGAACGATCACGTCAACTGTGGGCAAAGCAGTAACGACATCATCCCCACCACTATCCATGTCAGTGCCGCGCTGACCTTGCATGAGCAGTTGCTGCCGGCCCTCAAGTACCTGGTGCAGGTGATCGAGCGCAAGGCGGTCGAGGTTCATCCTTTCATCAAGACCGGACGCACCCACCTGATGGACGCCATGCCGGTGCGCATGAGCCAGGTGCTCGGTGGATGGGCCGCGCAGATCTCTGCTGCTATCGCGCACATTGAATCGACCTTGCCTGCACTGCAGTCGCTGGCCCAAGGCGGTACCGCGGTGGGAACGGGGATCAATGCGCATCCCGAGTTTGCTGGCCGATTCAGCCAGCAGCTCTCTGAACTCACCAAGGTGCCATTCACCCCAGGGCAGAATCTGTTTGCCCTGATTGGCTCTCAGGACACTGCCGTCGCGCTTTCCGGCCAGCTCAAGACTACCGCTGTTGCCCTGATGAAAATTGCCAACGATCTGCGCTGGATGAACTCCGGACCGCTGGCGGGCCTTGGCGAGATCGAACTGGAAGGCTTGCAGCCTGGCTCTTCGATCATGCCAGGCAAGGTCAACCCGGTGATCCCGGAGGCCACTGCCATGGTTGCCGCGCAGGTCATCGGCAACGACGCCACCATCGCTGTAGCGGGCCAGTCGGGCAACTTCGAACTCAACGTGATGCTGCCGATCATTGCGCAGAACCTGCTGAGCAGCATCGAGTTGATGGCCAACGTCAGCCGCTTGCTGGCCGACAAGGCAATCGCCAGCTTCAAGGTCAATGAACCCAAGCTCAAGGAAGCGCTGGCGCGCAACCCGATTCTGGTGACGGCGCTGAACCCGATCATCGGCTACCAGAAAGCTGCCGAGATCGCCAAGACCGCCTACAAGCAAGGGCGTCCGATCATCGAGGTGGCCCTGGAGCACACCGACCTGCCGCGCAGCCAGCTGGAAGTGCTGCTCGACCCGGAAAAACTCACGGCTGGCGGCATCTGATAGCCCTCTGGAGGTTTGTCATGCAGCACTGGAAACGCACCACCGAAATTGCCAATCGCCTGTTCGACCAGGGTGAACTGGTCGATGCCCGCGAGCTGTATCTGCAGGCCCTGGCCCTGGCCCAGGTGTTGTTCGAGCGCTGGCATGACGCCGACGAAGCGGTGGCTGTATGCGTGATCGCGCACCATAACCTGGCCGACCTGCACCTGCGCCTGAACCAGCCACAAGAGAGCGCAGAGTACCTCTGCGCTATCCATCAGCGGCTGCTGCAGGCCATGCAGGATCAACGCCTGGCGCCAGCGCTGCGTGAAGCGGCGCTGCGCCACAGCAGCAAAACTTACACCGAATTGTTGAACTTCATCAGCGAGTACGGCCAGTACCCGCGAACCGAACGCCTGCTCCATCGTCATGACCCGCAACCGGTGGTACTTGCCGGTCAGGAACGCGCCGGGTCTTCAGCACATCAATACGGAATCCATTGAAATGCCTCATACCTTGCCTGCATTGCCTTACGCCTACGATGCGCTGGAACCGCACATCGATACCCAGACCATGCAGATTCACCACAGCAAGCATCACCAGACCTATATCAATAACCTGAACGCTGCCGTCGAAGGCAGCGAATGGGCCGAATGGCCGGTCGAGCAACTGGTGGCTGCGGTCAAGCAGTTGCCGGCGAACCTGCAGGCGGCGGTGATCAACCAGGGTGGCGGCCATGCCAACCACTCGCTGTTCTGGACGGTGATGTCGCCCAAGGGCGGTGGTCAGCCCCACGGCACGGTCGCCAGGGCGATCGATGAGCAATTGGGCGGCTTCGAGGCTTTCAAAGACGCTTTCACCAAGGCTGCGCTGACCCGTTTCGGCAGCGGTTGGGCCTGGCTCAGCGTAACCCCGGAGAAAAAACTGATTGTGGAAAGCAGTGGTAACCAGGACAGCCCGCTGATGAATGGCAATACGCCGATTCTTGGCCTGGATGTCTGGGAGCACGCTTACTACCTGCTGTACCAGAACCGTCGTCCTGAATACATCAACGCTTTCTACAACGTGATCGACTGGTCCGAAGTAGAGCGTCGATACGTAGCCGCCCTCGTGTGAGTCGTGCCGGTATGCGTTCGGATGTGATGTCCATTGGCAGTGTGCGCCTGTTCCGCCTGGCGCTGGGGACCCTGTTGCTGTTGGTCGGCTGCGCCTTGCTGGTGGCGCAGGGATTGGCCTGGCTGGACCTTGAGCCGCGCATGATGCGTGCGCTCGAAGGGGGTGCCCTGTGTGCGTTGGGTACTGCGCTGGGGGCAGTGCCGGTGCTGGTGATCCGCAGCATGCCGGTAGCCTTGGCCGATACCCTGTTGGGTTTCGGCGCCGGGGTAATGCTGGCGGCGACAGCCTTCTCCCTGATCATTCCCGGGTTGGACGCAGCGCAGGCTATTGGTCTGGGCAAGTGGGGGGCAGGCGGGCTGGTCAGTTTCGGTGTGCTGTTCGGCGCGTTCTGCCTCTACCTGGTGGATCTCAAGGTGTCTGGTGCGTCGCCAGAGGCTTTGGTGGGCAGTGCCCAGCAGCCGGTGATTGCTGCGCGGATCTGGGTATTCGTCATTGCCATCATTGCCCACAACATTCCAGAAGGCATGGCCATTGGCGTGTCGGCAGGAGGTGGCATGCCGGACGCTGACAGTCTGGCCATGGGCATCGCCTTGCAGGATGTGCCCGAAGGTCTGGTGATTGCTCTGGTACTGGCAGGGGCCGGTATGGCGCGCTTCAAGGCATTCGCTATTGGTGCGGCGTCTGGACTGGTCGAGCCGGTGGCTGCGGTGATTTGCGCCTGGCTGGTGACGGTGGCGGAGTTGTTATTGCCGCTGGGGCTGGCGTGTGCGGCCGGTGCCATGTTGCTGGTGGTGACTCAGGAGATCATTCCTGAATCACGCAGCAACGGCCATCACCGCTTGGCCAGCCTCGGGCTGTGCGTCGGCTTCTGCCTGATGATGGTGATGGACACGGCGCTGTCTTGAGAGGGGGCGAGGGTGGTTACTCGCCCTCGTCGAAGTAGTTGTTGATCAGTTCGGTCAACGCTTCGAGGGCTTCTTCCTGTTGTTCGCCTTCGGTATGCAGGTGTACCTGGGTGCCTTTGCCCGCCGCGAGCATCATCACGGCCATGATGCTTTTGCCGTCGATCAGTCTGTCGGGCGCGCGACCTACGCGCACAGTGCATGGGAAGCGTCCGGCCACGCCGACAAACTTTGCCGCAGCCCGGGCGTGCAGCCCCAGCTTGTTGATGATGGTGATTTCACGAGCGGGCATCGCGGCGGTGGTCCTGTGGGCTAGAGGTCGCGGTGGCGAACCTGGACATTCTTCAAGGATTGCTGCAGCAACTGGCCCAGGCGTTCGGTCAGGTAAACCGAACGGTGGTGTCCACCGGTACAGCCAATGGCAATGGTCACATATGCACGGTTGCTGGCGGCAAAGCGCGGCAACCATTTGAGCAAGTAGCTGGAAATGTCCTGGAACATGTCTTCGACATCAGGCTGGGCTGCCAGGTAATCGATGACCGGTTGCTCCAAACCAGAATGGTCACGCAATTCCGGTTTCCAGTAAGGATTGGGCAGGCAACGCACATCAAACACCAGGTCGGCGTCCACCGGCATCCCGCGTTTGAAGCCGAATGACTCGACCAGAAACGCGGTGCCGGGCTCGGGCTGGCTGAGCAGGCGCAGCTTGATCGAATCACGCAACTGGTAGAGGTTCAGGTTGGTGGTGTCGATCTTCAAGTCGGCGAGGTCGGCGATAGGGCCGAGAAGGTCGGTCTCGAACTTGATGGCTTCGGCCAGCGAGCGGTCGGCGTTGGTCAGCGGGTGGCGTCTGCGGGTTTCCGAGAAGCGCTTGAGCAGGGTTTCTTCATCGGCGTCCAGGTACAGCACATCACACTGGATGTGCTTGCTCCGGGCGTCTTCGAGCAGCTCGGGAAAGCGCGTCAGGTGGCTGGGCAGGTTACGCGCATCGATCGACACAGCCACTTTGGGCTGCATCAATTCGGTGTTGATCAGGGCGTTCTCCGCCAGCTGCGGCAGCAGCCCGGCGGGCAGGTTATCGATGCAGTAGTAGCCGTTATCCTCCAGGACTGCGAGGGCGGTGCTCTTGCCGGAGCCGGATCGGCCGCTGACGATAATCAGGCGCATGTTCAGGACTCGTTCTGTACGTCCAGTACGACCTGGTACAAGGCTTCACTGCTACTGGCGGCACGCAGCCGGTCACGCACGTCCTTGCGGTCGAGCATGCTGGCAATTTGGCGCAACAGTTCAAGGTGCGCATCAGTGGCCGCTTCGGGAACCAGCAGGACAAACAGCAAATCGACCGGGGCGCCATCGATGGCGTCATAGTCAATCGGTGCATCCAGGTGTATCAGGGCGCTGATGGGGGATGAGCAGCCTTTAAGGCGGCAATGTGGAATGGCAATGCCATTACCAAAACCGGTCGACCCGAGTTTCTCCCGGGCAAACAGGCTTTCGAAAACGTCTTGCATCTCCAGGTCTGGAACCTCCCGATCGATCAGGGTGGCAATTTCCTGGAGTACGCGCTTTTTACTGCCTCCCGGCACGCTCACGAGGGAGCGGCCGGGGGTCAGGATGGTTTCAAGTCGGATCATGGATGAGGGGGATCAGCGGGCAGCTGCACCTTGCAGCAGGCTTTGCTGTTTTTCCTTGTGTTTTTTCAGTTGGCGGTCGAGCTTGTCGGTCAAGGCATCGATCGCTGCATACATGTCTGTGTGTTCGGCATTTGCAACCACTTCGCCGCCGGGAATAAACAGCGTCGCTTCAATTTTCTGCTGCAGTTTCTCGACCTTCATGATCACCGTCACATTGGTAATCTTGTCGAAGTGTCCTTCCAGCCGTTTCAGTTTCTGTTCGACGTACTCGCGCAGCGGCTGGGTGACTTCTACATGCTGTCCACTGATATTGACTTGCATACAGCTTCTCCTTTGTTGCCCGTGCATAAGAGGCAGGTGTTGCGCCTGCCACTGAACTGCTGTGGCGATCTCAGGGGCTACATCAGTCGCTTGCGCTCACTCGACGGTGCAATGCCGAGGGACTCGCGGTACTTGGCGACGGTGCGACGGGCTACCTGGATGCCTTGTGCCTCCAGTAAACCAGCGATCTTGCTGTCACTCAATGGCTTTTTCTGATTTTCCGCTGCAACCAGTTTTTTGATGATCGCGCGAATGGCTGTGGACGAGCATTCACCGCCTTCGGAGGTGCTGACGTGGCTGGAGAAAAAGTACTTCAGCTCGTAAATGCCGCGGGGGGTGTGCATGTATTTCTGCGTGGTAACCCGGGAAATCGTCGACTCGTGCATGCCCACCGCTTCGGCGATGTCGTGCAGCACCAGTGGCTTCATCGCTTCGTCACCGTGGTCGAGGAAACCACGCTGGTGTTCGACGATCTGGGTGGCCACCTTCATCAGGGTTTCGTTGCGGCTTTGCAGGCTCTTGATGAACCAGCGGGCTTCCTGCAACTGGTTGCGCATGAAGGTGTTGTCGGCACTGGTGTCGGCGCGGCGGACGAAGCCTGCGTACTGCGGATTGACCCGCAGGCGCGGTACCGCTTCCTGGTTGAGTTCGACCAGCCAGCGTTCGTTGTCCTTGCGCACGATGACGTCAGGGACCACATATTCGGCTTCGCTGGACTCGATCTGCGAGCCAGGACGCGGGTTGAGGCTCTGGACCAGTTCGATGACCTGGCGCAGTTCGTCTTCCTTGAGCTTCATGCGCCGCATCAGCTGGCTGTAGTCACGGCTGCCGAGCAGGTCGATGAAGTCGCGGACCAGGCGCTGGGCCTCGGCCATCCACGGGGTAGTGGCTGGTAGCTGGCGCAGTTGCAGCAGCAGGCACTCGCTGAGGTTGCGAGCACCGATGCCGGCGGGTTCGAATTGCTGGATGCGGTGCAGGACGGCTTCGACTTCGTCGAGCTCGATGTCCAGCTCGGGGTCGAAGGACTCGCAGACTTCTTCGAGGGTTTCGTCCAGGTAGCCCTGATTGTTGATGCAATCGATCAGGGTGACCGCGATCAGCCGATCGGTGTCGGACATGGGCGCCAGGTTCAGCTGCCAGAGCAGGTGGCTTTGCAGGCTTTCGCCGGCCGACGTGCGGGTGGTGAAGTCCCACTCGTCATCGTCGTTGCTGGGCAGGCTGCTGGCGCTGGTCTGGTAGATGTCTTCCCAGGCCGTGTCGACAGGTAGCTCGTTGGGAATGCGCTCGTTCCATTCGCCTTCTTCCAGGCTGTCCACGGTCGGCGCGGTTTCCTGGAAACTGGTGTCCTGGACTTCGGCAACAGGCTTGCTTTCGGCGTTATCGGCCATCGGGTCGCTGTTGTCGAAATCGTCGCCTTCTTCCTGGCGTTCGAGCATCGGGTTCGATTCCAGCGCTTCCTGGATTTCCTGTTGGAGGTCCAAGGTAGAAAGCTGGAGCAGTCGGATAGCCTGTTGCAACTGAGGGGTCATCGTCAGTTGCTGGCCCATTCTTAGGACGAGCGATGGTTTCATGGCAGGGGCTTAACACCTTTTTCGCCGGCGCACAGGCGCCATCCACTACAAGGGCACCGAAGCGCCAACTTTAAGCAAGATATATGCCTTAAGTTGGAGCGTTTGCCTAGGGTGCTGTAACAATTAAGCCGGATTTCACCGGTACAGTTGCCCACGGCAAGCGCTTTGTCGCCTCGAACTTACAAGCGGAACTCGTGGCCCAAGTACACCTCTTTGACCAGGTCGTTGGCCAGGATGGTTTCTGCATCGCCTTCGGCAATCAGTTGACCATCGTTGACGATGTAAGCGGTTTCGCAGATATCCAGGGTCTCGCGGACGTTGTGGTCGGTGATCAGTACACCGATGCCCTTGGCCTTGAGGTGATGGATGATCTGCTTGATGTCGCCGACCGAAATCGGGTCGACACCAGCAAAGGGTTCATCGAGCAGGATGAATTTCGGCGCAGTAGCCAGGGCGCGAGCGATCTCCACGCGGCGACGTTCGCCACCGGAAAGGCTCATGCCGAGGTTGTCGCGAATGTGGCTGATGTGGAATTCCTGCAGCAGGCTTTCCAGCTCCTTGCGCCGGCCATCGCGGTCCAGGTCCTTACGGGTTTCAAGGATCGCCATGATGTTGTCGGCAACCGACAGCTTGCGAAAGATCGACGCTTCCTGAGGCAGGTAGCCAATCCCGGCGCGCGCACGGCCGTGCATCGGCTGATGGCTGACATCCAGGTCGTCGATCAGGACGCGGCCCTGATCGGCCTGGACCAGGCCGACGATCATGTAGAAGCAGGTGGTCTTGCCGGCGCCGTTAGGGCCAAGCAAGCCGACGATCTGGCCGCTGTCGATAGACAGGCTGACGTCGCGTACCACTTGTCGGCTCTTGTAGCTCTTGGCCAGGTGCTGGGCTTTGAGGGTCGCCATTTACTCGGCCTTCTTCTTCGGCTGGATCACCATGTCGATACGCTGGCGCGGGGTGGTGACGTTGCCGCCACGACCTGCAGTCGCTACCTGCGACTTGGTGTTGTAGACGATTTTCTCGCCTTCGGTGGTGTTGCCTTCGTTGATCACCTTCGCGCGGTCAGTCAGCACTACCAGGTCTTTTTGCGCCTGGTACTGGATGGTGACGGCGTAGCCTTGCATCTTGTCCGGCTTGGCGGCGCTCTGTTGCTGCTCGAAGTAGGCCAGGTTGCCCACCGAAGTCACCACGTCGATATCGCCGGAGTCGGCGCGGGTGATGGTCACGGTGTTGCCTTTGATCATCATCGACCCTTGGGTGATGATGACGTCGCCGGTGTAGGTTGCAACGCCTTTCTTGTCATCCAGATGCGCGTTGTCGGCCTGGATGCGGATAGGCTGGTCACGGTCGTTCGGCAGAGCCCAGGCGCTCGCGCTTCCCAGTGCTGCGCTCAGGCTGAGCAAAAAGGGGAGGGTTTTAACGAGCCTCATACTGTCCTCTTACGTTGGACAGCAGGTCCATCCTGCCGTCTTTCAAATACGCTTTCATTCCATTGCCCGTAGTGACGCCACCGGCGCCGTCGATTCTAACGGCTTGCTCGGTTTGCGCATATTGCTTCTGCGGGAATACCGTCATGCGGCTGGTGGTAATGATCATGGTGCGGTTCTTTTCATCGGTGCGGGCAACCCGCACCGAGTCAATCAATTCAACTTCGCTGCCATCCGGGTTGACCTCACCCTTTTCGCTCTGCACGTGCCAGGGGTAGGTGGTGCCGCGGTACATCTGCAGGTCCGGCTTGGTCAGCAGGGTCACTTCACTGACCTTGAGGTGTTCGACCTTGTCGGCGGTCATCTCGTACTGCATTTTGCCATCTGGCAGGAACTGCACGCTGTGGGCATTGGTGGCGTAGTAGTCGATCGCGTTCTGGTCGACAGTGGCCGCCGGCTTGTCGAGGAAGCTTTCCGGGCCGATGTTCCAATAGCCGACCGCCACCAGCAAGGCGGCAATCACACTGTACAGCGCAATGCTGCGGATCTTTTTACTGAACATGTGTCGCTCTACAGGTAATGGGCGTTGGCCGCGTCGAGATTGCCCTGGGCTTGCAGGATCAACTCGCAGAATTCGCGGGCTGCACCTTCGCCGCCGCGGGCCTTGGTGATCCCGTGGGCGTGCTCGCGGACGAAGGCTGCGGCGTTGGCTACGGCCATGCCCAGGCCAACGCGACGGATCACCGGCAGGTCAGGCAGGTCGTCACCCAGATAGGCGACCTGTTCATAGCTTAGGTTGAGTTGGCCAAGAAGTTCGTCCAGCACCACCATTTTATCTTCACGCCCCTGATACAGGTGGGGAATGCCCAGATTCTTCGCCCGGCGTTCCACCACCGGGGTCTTGCGCCCGCTGATGATCGCCGTGGTCACGCCCGAGGCCATGAGCATCTTGATGCCCTGGCCGTCGAGGGTGTTGAAGGTCTTGAATTCGCTGCCGT
>OEPS010000159.1_pt1 | contig 25047 bp, 24 predicted proteins | sample 1539411 | NCBI WGS metagenome assembly OEPS01 (sample SAMN02671747, study PRJEB22543) | soil metagenome | biome: bacteria | place: China:Hunan Province, Lengshuijiang City | collected 2012-10-15 | depth 0.08m m
CTCGAGCGCGGCCGCGGGAACGACGAACAGCCGCAGCTCCCCGGTCGAGACGTCGGCGGCGGCGACGCCGGCGATCGCCCGCTCCCCGGCGCCGCTCTGCTTCACCGCGCAGAGGTAGTTGTTGCGCCCGCGCTCGAGCAGGTCGTCGGCGAACGCGGCGCCCGGCGTGATCGTCTCGACCACCTCGCGCCTGACGATCCCCTTCGCCAGCGCCGGGTCCTCGACCTGCTCGCAGATCGCCACCTTGTGCCCCTGCTGCACCAGCCGCCGCAGGTACTCGCTCACCGCCTTCACCGGCACGCCGGCCAGCGGCACCTCGGCGGCCCCGCCGTTGTTCCGCGCCGTCAGCGTCAGCCCTAACAGCCGCGACGCGATCTCCGCGTCTTCGTAGAACATCTCGTAGAAGTCGCCCATCCGGAAGAAAAGGATCGCGTCCTGGTGGCGCCCCTTGATCTCCCGGTACTGCTGCATGAGCGGCGTCTCGGTCGCCCGGCTCATGGCGCGGGCTCCGCGTCGACGATGATCGTCTCGTAGTGCGCGGCCCTCAGCTTCTTCACGATCGGGCCGGCCGCCGCCCGCGTCGGGTAGCGGCCGACGCGGACCCGGAAGTAGCGCCCCGCCGGCACCACCCGCGCGTGAAACTTCTGCGCCGTCAGGCGCTTGCGCACCTGCTCGGCCGCGGAACGCGTCGGGTAGGCGCCGACCTGGATCGTCACCTGCCCCGCGCTGGCCGCCACCCTCGTGGTCGCGCGCGGTGGCGCGCCCCGTGCGCTCGCCGCGCTCCCCGCCACTGGTGGTGTGGCCATCGTCGGCTCCGCCGCGGTGACGACCGATCCGCCGGCCCCGGCCTGGCACCGCCGTGCTTCGCCGGCGATCTGGTTCGTGAGCTCGACGTCTTCCACCGTCGCCAGCACGCGCGCGCTGTCGATCGCGACGCAGCCACGGCCGGAGTCCCCCGACTCGAAGGCGATGCGCCCAAGCCAGTACCACGCGCTCGCCCGCTCGGCGCGCGGCGGATATTCGTTCAGCAGTCGCTCGAGATGCTGGCGGGCGAGCGCCCGGTCGCCGCGCGCGAGCTCGAGCTGCGCGAGCCGGGTCAGGGCAGCCGGGACACGGGGCGACAGCACGTACTCGACGGCGATCCGCCGATAGTCGCGCTCCGCGTCGAGCGCGTTGCTCGCCAGCGTCGCGCGCCAGTACAGCCCCTCGGCGTAGCGCAGCGAGCTGGCCGGGATGCGCGCGAGGAGCGAATCGACGACCGCACGTCCCGCTCTTCCTTCGCCGGCCGAGACGAGCACCTGTGCCCGCGCGAACACCGCCGAATCAGCGTGCGTGGCCGCCTGCGCGTTGGCCACCGCGGTGACCGGCACCAGTGCGACGATCGCGGCGGCGATGCCACGGCCGATCGCGCGAGCGCGCGACGTCCTCATCGATGCGCGCATCGTCAGGCAGCGCTGCGGGCTGGTCGCGACGCGAGGCCGCAGAGCGAGAGGATCAGCGTTGCCATCGCCTGCTCTTCCGACGAGAGTCGTGATTCCTTGAGCGCGGCGTCGGTCGTCAGCAGCAGCGCCATCGCCTGGTCGAGCTGCCCGGTGGTCCAACGCTCGACGCCGCGTGTCCACGACTTCACAGCGTCCCCCCACGAGCGCGCGGTGTAGGCGCGGCTGTTCTCCTTGAGCAGCGCGAACAGCTCGTTGTACATCTGGCCCATCGGCGTCCCGCGATCGCGCAGCGCCCGCGCCCACGCGACGGCGATGAACTGCGTCGCCAGCGCCATCGTCACGGTCACGGCACTCGTCTTCGGCTGCTCGAGCACCTGCGGAAGCAGCGCCAGCGCGCGACTCGCGTCGCGATCGAGCACCGCGTCGAGCAGGTCGCCGATCGTCTCGCCATTGCGGACGCCGACGATCGCTGCCACCGCGCGCTCGTCGATCGGCTTGCCCGCCGCGTAGCTCACCAGCTTGTCGAGCTCCGCGGTGAGCGCCGGCAGGTCGTTGCCGACCGCTTCGTGCAGCAGCGTCACCGCGCGCTCGTCGATCGTCGCGCCGAGCTCGGAGACCTGGTGTTCGATCCACTTCGGGACGCGATCGTCGCTGAGGCAGTCGAAGCAGACCGAGATCCCGGCGGCGGCTTCGAGCTTCTTGTCGCTCTTGCCCTCCGCGCCTGACGTCACGAGGGCGAGCACCGTCTCGGCGGCGGGGCGGGCGAGATAGCGGTCGAGCGCACCTCGCGCGTCCTTCTTCAGCGCGGCGACGTCACGGAGCACCACCATTCGGCGCTCGGCCATCATCGGCGGGGTGTCGAGCAGCGACGCGAGGGTCCCCGGGTCGATCTCCCCCCCACGTCGGACCTCGAGGTTGAAGTCCCGCGTCGCCGGATCGACCACCGCGGCGACCAGCTGCCGAACCGCTTCGTCCTTCAGGAAATCGTCCTCCCCGTGCACATAGTACACGGGCACGAACGTCCGCTCGCGGATCGACTTGAAGAAGGCGCGCTGCTCGGCGAGGGACATGACGGGAATATACTTCCCCAGCCCGTCGCCCCGTCAGCGGCGGCGCTCAGCAGCCGGGGCTCGCGGCCGGGACTCAGCGCTGGGTGTAGTTCACCAGCCGGAGCTCGGACGCCGCGAAGTGGAGCGGGGCCTGCTCCGCAACCAGTACCGCCGGCCAGATGCCGATACCCGTCGATGCTGATGCCATCATGGCACCGGGGGCGAGCGGAGAAGAGTAGGGCTCCGCCCTGATCTCGGGGAGCGAGGCGACGACCGGCGGGAGCGTGATGTCGCGCGCCGGCGTTGCCTGCTGCATCACCGTGACGGAGAGCACACCAGCCGCGATCACCCCCGTCGCCACCGCGGCGAACGCCGTCAGGCGCGGACGACCTGCGGCACGATCATCGTAGATCATCGCATCGGTCCGCGCCGTGCGCAGGCGGGACTCCAGCCGCTTCGAGAAATCAGCTGATGGCCGGATCTCCGGCATGTTCCGCACGACAAGCAGGGCGCGGCGGATCAGCGTGTCGTGGTGCGCGCATCGCTCGCACTCGGCGATGTGGCGCTGCATCCGCACCAGGTCGAGGCCCGGTAGCAGATCGTCGACAAATGCGACGTGTTTCTGTTTGAATTCGCGGCAATCCATCGAACAGAGCTACCCTCGGCGGGAGCGGAAGGTTCCGGCTCACCAAGCTGGCACCGTGTCCTGCACCAGGAAAGGGGCTGTAGCCCCGCTCGCGGGGAGAGCTCCGGTCGAGGGGCGGTGAACGAGAAACCGCGGTCCTGGCTTCCAGGACCGCGGTTCGCGCCGAGCTAATGGCGGATGGCTGATGGCTGCCGTCTCATCCCAGCCCCGGCTCGATGATCTCGGCGAAGGCATTCCGTGCGCGGTTCAGCCGCGACTTCACCGTGCCGAGGTTGCAGTCGGTGATCTCGGCGATCTCCTCGTACGACTTCCCCTCGAGCTCGCGGAGCACGAACACCTCCCGGTGGTGCGCCGGCAGCTTCGCGACCGATTCCTCGACCAGCTCGCGCAGGTGGCGCTTCCGGAACAGGTCGTCCGGGCGGGCCGTCGTATCCTCGAACTGGAGCGGACGGTCGTCGTCCTGCCAGTTCTTCCGGATCGTCTGGAAGAGGACCAGCGGATTCCGCGAGCGGTTCCGGAGCTCGTTCTTCGCGAGGTTCGACGCGATCGTGTAGATCCAGGTCGAAAATTTCTTCGACCGGTCGAACCGGTGAAGGTGCCGGTAGACCCGGATGAACACCTCCTGCACGAGGTCTTCCGCCTTCTCGCGGTCGCCGATCGTCCGGTAGACGAAGTTCAGCAACCGCGTCTGATAGCGGTCGACCAGCTCCTGGAACGCCCGCTCCTCACCACCGAGGAAGGCAGTCACGACGCCCGCGTCTTCGAGCCCGCGCAACTGCTCCCTTACCGCCGCGCCGGGGGTCCCCACCGGTCGCTTCATCGCGATCTCAGCCATTTACTTTCCCCCCGGGTTGCCCCGAATCAGGGTACGCTTCGACAAAAGCAGAGTCGTAAGCTTCTCCTCCGATTGAGTTCCTTGGTTCCTGTATAAAGCATCGGCCGTGCCGTACTGTTCCCGGGTGCCACAGCCGCCTAACTAGTTGAAAAATCGCGCCTTAGCTCTTGCTATCTCACTCCATTCCGAGCTCGGCCATGTGTCGGGTGTCCTCAGCGAAGGACGTGTTGTCCGGACAACTCGATACGATCGAGCTCGGCAGCTTCCCCAGTCTCTGCACCGGCGAACCTCCTCATCGGGCGCTGGCGTCACTTCACTGGTCAGACGCTGGCCCGAGTCCTTCTTGCACACGGGACCGGTCCGGCACACCAAGGCTGAGTCTGCGAACTACTCGCCCCGATGCGTGCCTCTCTTGGCAGACGCAGAGCAGCGCCTGTTGTTAGCGCGCTCGACTGGCGCGCGACCCTCGGCGGGACCGGCTCACGCGCCGGCGGTAAACCCCGCGGCATAGAGAATTGCCAGCGCAGTCTTCGCGTCACGGATCTCACCCGTGCGGATCCGCTCGAGCGCCTCGCGGAGCCCCATCGGCACGACCTCCATGAACTCGTCCTGCTCGTGTGCCGTCTCACCGCGCTGAAGCCCGGTCGCACTGAAGACATGGATGGTCTCATCCGTGAATCCTGGCGTCGTGAACATCGTGTAGAGATGTTCGACACGCTCCGCGGTGCATCCGGTTTCCTCGCGCAGCTCACGAACCGCGCACGCGTGCGGATCTTCCCCGGCATCGAGCCGCCCGGCGGGGATTTCCCATAGGTATCCGCCAGCCGCGTATCGGTACTGGCGAATCAGGAGCAGCTGGGGATCGGGACCGCGCGGGTCGTTGAGGAAGGGCACGATCGCGCTCGCACCGGGATGACGGATGATGTCCATCTCGGCCGTCGTCCCATTCGGAAATCGCACCGTATCCGCATAGACGTCGATAACCTTTCCATGGTGGATCAGTCTCGAGGAAAGCTGATTTTCTGGCACTTATGTGTCCCGTGTCTGGCGCATTCGTGTTTTTGTTCGTTAGCCGATCACGACCCCTTCCGTGTCGTACGCGATCACAGGCCCGGCGCCAAGTTCCTCGAGCGGTTCCCGAATCTTGGTCGCATCGCCGACAACCGTGAGGCGGAGGCGCCCCGGATCGAGGTGCCGGCGCGCGGCCTCCAGCACGTCCTTCGCCGAGACCGATTGGATCTCCGTGCGGTAGCTGTCGAAGTAGCTGTCCTCGAGGCCGTATAGCACCAGGTTTGCGATCGCGGTCGCGATGGCGGCTGTCGTCTCGTAGCGAATCGGGAAGACGCCGCTGAGGTAGCTCGTCGCGAGTGTCAGTTCCTCCTCGCTGATCGGCTCGGCGCGGATGCGATCGACTTCAGAGAGGATCTCCCGTGCCGCGGCCGCGGTCACTTCGCTGGCGACCGCAGTCGAGACGACGAAGGGTCCTGCGCCGCGGCGCCATTCGAACTCCGAGTGCGCGCCGTACGTGAACGCGTTGCGCTCGCGCAGGTTGAGGTTGATGCGGGAGGAGAAGAGCCCTCCGAGCACCGCGTTCATGACGACGACCCGGAAGTAGTCGGGGTGCACCCGCGGGATCCCGACGTGCGCCACGCGGATTTCGGACTGCGGGGCATCGGCCTTGGCGATGATGTGGACCCCACGCGGCGCCGCGGTCGGCGCGTCGACCACTCGCACCGGTGAAGGCGCTGCGCCACTCCATCCGCGGAAGGCGTCCTTCACCAGCTTCGTCGCTTCCTCGGGGGTGACGTCTCCGGCGACGACGATCGTGGTGCCCCCGGCGCGGTAGCGGGCGGAGTAGAGCGCGCCGACGTCGCGACCTTCGATCGCGGCGACCGATGTCGGAGTGCCCCCCTCGGGACGCGCATAGCGCGACTCCGGCGCGTAGACGAAGCGTGACATCATCTCGTCGGCGAGTCCGCGCGGCTCGGTGCGAAGCTGGAGGAGCTCCGCCATGCGCTCCGCCTTGAGCCGTTCGAGCTCTCGCGACGGAAAGGTTGGCGCCGTCAGCATGTCGGCGAACAGCGCGAGCGCCGCCTCGAGATGCGGGCGCGTCACGGTCAGGCCGGCGGTGGCGACATCCCAATCGGCGCTGGTGGTGACCGACGCGCCGAGGCTTTCGAAGCGGAGGGCGAGCGTCTCGCCGTCCATCGACGCCGTCCCTTCGGGAAGCATCGAGGCCGTCAGCACGGCGAGCCCTTCGCGACCGACGGGATCACAGACCGCCCCCGCTTCGATGACAGCGATCACGCTCACGACGGGCAGCTTGTGCGTCGGCGCCACGATCAGCGTCATCCCGTTCCCCAGCGTCCGACGCTCGAAGTGCGGAAACGAGTACGGCCGCGGCGCTGCCGGCTGCGGCCGCGGGGGAAAGGTGCTGGCCGTGCTCATGCCCCCGCTCCCGCGGTGACTGTTTCCTCGACGTCGGCCGCGACCCGCGGAACGTAGATCAGGCTTGCCCGGTTGTTGTCGCCGAGTCGTGCTCGCGCGAACGCATCGACGTCGGCGGGGCGGACGGCGCGGTAGCGCTCGAGCTGTTCGTTCACGAGCCGCGGCTCGCCGAAGAACGTCGCGAACTTCGAGAGCTGGTCAGCGCGCTCGCCGGCGAGTTGCATCCCGCGGATGAAGTCCGACTCGATCAGCGCCTGCGCGCGCTCGACCTCCTCCGCGGTGACGCCTTCGTCGCACAGCCGGTCGACCACCGCTTCGATCGCCCTCTCGAGCTCCTCGGGGCCTACCCTCGGCCGTGCCGTCACGTCGATGACGAGCAGGTCGGCGCCCTTGGCGAGATCGTACGTGAACGCGCCGGCGTCCTGCGCCAGCTGCTGTTCGCGAACGAGGCTCCGATAGAGGCGGCTTCCGCGGCGCATCCCGAGGATCGCGCCGCAGATGCTCGCCGCGTAATACTCGTCGCTCCCGAACACCGGCGAGCGAAAGGCCAGGAAGACGCGCGAGAGCGCGACGTCATCGTGGACCGTCTGGCGAAGGCGCTCGCCGAGTACCGGAGGAAGTGACATGTCGCGCAGTGGTGGCCTTCCCGGCCCGCGCGGGATCGGGCCGAAGTACCGCTCGACCGCGGCGCGGGCCTGCTGGGGGTCGAAATCCCCGGCGATCGAGAGTACCGCGTTGTCGGGCGTGTAGTACGTGCGGAAGAAGTCCGCGACATCCTCGAGGCTCGCCGCGCTGAGGTCTTCCATCGACCCGATCAGCGAGTGGTGGAACGGGTGCGAGGGCGGGAAGCAGAGCGCGGGCAGCTTCTCCCACCAGCTGCCGTACGGCTGGTTGTCCATCGACCACCGCCGCTCGTTCTTCACGACGTCGCGCTGCAGGTCGAGCTTCTGCTGCGTCATCCCCGGCAGCAGGAACCCCATCCGGTCGGCCTCGAGCCAGAGAATGGATTCGAGGTGATTCGAGGGGACGGTCTCGAAATAATTCGTGCGCTCCAGCCAGGTCGACCCATTGAGCGTCCCGCCGGCGCGCTGGATCGTCTCGAAGTGCTCGTTGGTGCCAACGTGCTCCGAGCCCTGGAAGAGCATGTGCTCGAACAGGTGCGCGAATCCGGTGCGCCCCTCGCGCTCGTTCGCCGAGCCGACGTGGTACCAGAGGTTCACCGCCACGATCGGCGCGGTGTGGTCCTCGGAGAGAGTGACGAGCAGGCCGTTCGCCAGGCGAAACGTTTCGATCGGAATGTGCATCGGCGAAAGTTGCACGTGTGTGGCGGAGAGTGGAACCGCGCGCCGTCGCGGCCCGCGCCGGGGCGGGAGCCGGCGACGTCCGCGCGCATATTGAGTGAACAATCATGTTCATACGCCCCGTGCATGCCCGGGGCTTGCGCCGAATTCGGTATGACACGATTGTTCACTCAATGCCACGACGCTACGTCATGCGCGGACGGGCGGCCGCCGCCGACCAGACCCGCCGCCGCATCATCGAGGCCGCGCTCGCTCTCTACGAGGCGCGCGGACCCGCCGATACTACCTTCTCGGCGGTCGCCGAGCACGCCGGGGTCCAGCGGTTGACGGTCTACCGCCACTTTCCCGAGGAGCGCCTCCTCCTCGATGCCTGCTGGGCCTTCTGGTCCGCGCTCCACCCGCTCCCCGTCATCCACCGGTGGGACGCCATCGCCGATCCGCGGCAGCGGCTGCGCACGGGGCTCGATGCGCTCTACATCTATTATGAAGCGGCCGGGGCGCTGCTCGAGCGGATGCTCGTGGACCGAGAGCGGATGCCGGCGCTCACCGACGTCATGGCCCCCTTCGAACGCTGGACCACCGAGGCGCGCGCCTCCCTCCTCGAGGGATGGGGCGCACACGGGCGCCCCCGCCAGTGGATCGTCGCCCTCATCGACCACGCCCTGCGCTTCACGACCTGGGCGTCGCTCTCCCGCACCGGGATCCTCCAGCCGGGCGAGGCTTCGCGCATCCTCTGCCGCGCCGTCGCCGACATTGCGCGTGATCCCTACGCCTGACGCCCCACCACGGCCGGCGGCCCTGACGGTCAGTGATAGGCAGGGACGGTCAGGGCATTCGACACCGCCAGCTGGAGCCACATGCCCGCCTGCGCGTGCCCCGGCACGCCGCAGGCGATCATGTAGTGCCCGGCGCGGTCGGCGACGAAGTCGAGCGTTCCCGTCTCCCCCTCCTGCAATCCTTCGTCGAGCCGCGGCAGAGCCGCCGAGGTGAACGCCGGCTCCGACGGCTCGATCGGCGGCGGCAGCACCTTCTGGAGGACGATCGCCGAGTGCTGCAGGTCGGAGTCGCGGTTCATCACGGCGACATGGATCCGCCACCCGGTCGGGACGTACAGCCCATGGCTGCCGCGCGTCGCGCCGTTGTAGTTGAGCGAGCCGTTGAGCCCATTGTAGCCGGCGATGAGCTGCAGCGAGACGGTACGCGACCGCTGGTCGTAGGTGAGGAACTCGTTGACGCGCACCGGCCCCTCGGGAACGGAGACTCCCGTTGCCGTCGAATCAACGGGCCCTGGACGTGTCGCGACGTCCGGCGCGTTCGCCGTCTCCCCCGCGCCGGCTCCCATCGTGTCCCGCACCGGCGCGGGATCGCCGGTCCCGGTTGAAGCCTCGCGCGGCGGCGCCGCCACCGTCGGCGTGGCGCTCGCGATGCGGGCGGCCACCGGCCGCTGCGAGTCGGGCGGCGATGCCGCGCTGCTCGCCACCCCGACGGCGCTTCGCTCCGCGCGCACTCCCACGGCGTAGCCCGCGGCAGACGAATCGGCGCGGGCGGCATCGGCGCTGCTCGTTCGCTCCGTACATCCCACGGCACCCGCCACCAGAGCCGCGACCAGCCACCTCATTGCGCACTCCGTTCGAACAGGTAGACCACAGGCACCTTCAACGATTCGTTGACGACGTACCGCCACGTCTGGTCGCGGCTCTGCGAGATCGGGCTCGTTCGCGTCGGCGACGTCAGCGGGTTCAGCCCGAGCCGCCGCGCCAGGATCGACAACCGAAGCATGTGAAAGGGGTCGCTCACCAGGATCACGTCACGGCGGGGCTGGCCGCTCATGATCGCCGCCACGCCCTGGAGCGACTCCCGCGTCGTTCGCCCGGTGTTTTCGAGGACGATCGCGCTGTCCGGGACGCCACGGCGCAAGGCATAGCGCCGGCTCACCGCTGCCTCGCTCGTCGTGTCGCCGTCACCGCGGCCGCCGGTGAAGATCACCCGAGGCGCCAGCCCCGCACGCCATAACGCGATCGCGTGATCGAGCCGGGCGCGGAGTACCGGCGACGGCCGCCCCACGTACTGCGCCGCCCCGAGAACGACGATCGCGGTCGCCGGACGCGCCTCGTCCCGCCTGCCGGTGATCACGACCTCCACCATCGTCAGCGCCCAGAGGCCGAGCAGGAGGAGCCCGGCGACGCCGAGCACTCGCAATCGGCTCTTCCCAGTCATCGTGTCCAAGCTAGCCACCGCGATCGGCGCGCGGAACGACTTGCGCGAACCCGGATTCACTCGGCGAGGCTGAGGAGCGCGAGCCAGAACACGTCGAAGGAGATGCGCGACTCGCGATCGGGGTTGAGCGCGGCCTCGAGCGCCAGCCCGTCGAGCATCGCGACGACGACGCCCGACATCAGCTCCGTCGGCACGCGCGGTTTCAGCTGCAGGAGCTTGAAGAGATGTGCCGTCGTTGCCTCGGCCTGTGCATGACGCAGCCGTGCCGACCGCCGGGCGGCGAGCACCGCGCCGGGCGCCGGATCGTGCATCAGCTCGAGCAGGACGCGCAGCTCGCGCAGCTCGAGCTCGCGGTCGATCCACCGCCAGAGCGCGTCGATCGCCTCCGGGGGCGGGCAGTCGTGCATCGCGGTCCGCTCGCGACTCAGCACGCGCTCGGTGAGCCACTCGATGAGTCGCGCGAGGAGCGCATCCCGATCGCGAAAGTGATAGTGGATGAGCGCCTTGCTCACCCCCGCCTCGGTGGCGACGTCCTGCATGCTCAGGCGCACGAGTCCCGCGTCGCGCACGCGGCGCGCGGCGGCGGCGAGGATCTTCGCCGGCGCCGACTCGTTCTGGTCGCGCCGGACCGCGTCGGTGCTCAGAGGGTCACCCGGGTGCGTGGTGTGGGTGTCTCGACGGTGTAGCCGTCGGCGGTGAGCTGCGACCGGAATGCGTCCTGTGCCGGCGCTTCACCGTGGACGAGGTAGACGGTGCCGAGCGCGGGCGATGCCTTGCGCACGTCGCCAAGCCACCGCGCGAGCTCGCTCCGGTCGGCGTGCGCGCTGTAGCCGTTGAGGATCACGACCTGCGCCCGCAGCGGCTGCTCATCGCCGAGGAGCCGGAGCACCGGCTGCCGCTCGACGATGCGCCTGCCTAACGTGTGCTCGGCCTGGAATCCGACGATCAGGACCGTGTTGCGCGGGTCGCTGATCCCGTTGGCGAGATGGTGGACGATTCGTCCCGCCTCGGCCATTCCCGAGGCGGCGATGATGATCATCGGGCCCTGCGCGCTGTTGAGCGCCTTCGACTCGCTGACGTCGCGGGTGTAGTGCACCAGGTCGAAGCGGAACAGTTCGTTGACCTCGCGGATGAACGCCTCCGACTGGTCGAACAGGTCAGGATGCAGCTCGAACACCGCCGTCGTGTCGATCGCCAGCGGACTGTCGACGTAGATCGGGATCGGTGGAATCCGTTTCTCGCGCGCGAGAACGTGCAGGTCGTAGATGATCTCCTGCGTCCGTCCGACCGCGAACGCCGGGATCAGCACGCGGCCCCCGCGCGCCGCGGTCTCGGTGACCACCTTCGCCAGCGCGCCCCGCATGTCCTCGACCGGCGGATGGTCGCGATCGCCGTACGTCGACTCGAGGAGCACGACGTCGCCGCCTGACGGTGGATGCGGATCGCGGATGATGGGCAGCCCGTACCGGCCGATGTCGGCGGAGAAGATCAGCCGGCGCGTCGTCCCCTGCTCGGTGCAGTCGACGACGACCGACGCCGAGCCGAGGATGTGGCCGGCGTCGACGTAGGTGACCCGGATCCCCGGGACGACGTCGATCGTCCTGCCGTACGGCACGCCGACCATCAGCTCCTGGACCCGCGTCGCGTCGCGCAGCGAGTAGAGGGGGAACACCGTCTGCCTCGATCGCTTCGCGTAGAAGCGCGCGTCCTGCTCCTGGATGTGCGCGGAATCGGCGAGCATGATCGCGCAGAGGTCGCGCGTCGCCGGCGTCGCCCAGATCGTCTTGTCGTAGCCCCGGCTGACGAGAAACGGGAGGCGCCCGGAGTGATCGATGTGCGCGTGCGAGAGCACGATCGCGTCGATCTCGTCGACTGGAACCGGGAGTGTGCGGTTCTTCTCGTCGCTCGCGACGCGTCGCCCCTGGAACAGCCCGCAGTCGAGCAGCACCGTGCGGCCGTTGACGCGGAGGATGTGGCAGGAGCCCGTGACCTCTCGCGCGGCACCAAGGAACTCGAGCTCCATCGGGATCTCCGCTTCGGGTTGGCCCCCGCCCGCTCACCGCTGCCTGCGGTGGGGCGCGTGTCAGGGCTCGACGACGTCCCGCTGGAACACGATCGTCAATCTCGTTCCGTCCTGCGCCATCATCGCCGGCTCCCACCGCGAGCGGCTGCGCTCGTTGAGCAGGTCGGTCAGCGCGTCCTCGTCGTCGCGCGGCTGCCGGGTCAGACGCAACATCACCGCCTGGTATTCTTTCATGCTGGCGAAATTACTAGCTTCCCCTGCATGGACACCACCCCGCGTTTCCCGACACTCCGTCTCGTGCAGCACCCGCTGGTACAGCACAAGGTCACGCTCCTTCGCGACCAGCAAACCCCGACGAAGATCTTCAAGGAGCTCGTCGACGAGATCGCGATGCTGATGGCGTACGAGGCAACCGCCGACCTGCCGCTCGAGGCGGTTCCGGTCGAGACGCCGCTCGAGAAGACGGAAGGCCGGCAGGTCAGCGGCAAGAAGCTGACGCTGGTCCCGATTCTTCGCGCCGGTCTTGGCATGGTCGAGGGAATCCTGCGCCTCGTGCCCGCCGCGAGGGTCGGCCATATCGGGCTCTATCGCGACCACGACACCCTCGAGCCGGTGGACTACTACTTCAAGGTGCCTGGCGACACGTCGGAACGCGACTTCTTCGTTCTCGACCCGATGCTCGCCACCGGCGGAAGCGCGGTTTCCGCCGTCGCCTCCCTCAAGCGCTCCGGTGCCTCCCGCATCCGCTTCCTCTGTCTCGTCGCCGCTCCGGAAGGGGTGAAGAAGCTTGCCGACGCACACCCCGACGTCATCGTCTACTGCGCTGCACTCGACCGCGAGCTGAACCCGCAGGGCTACATCCTCCCCGGTCTGGGCGACGCCGGCGACCGGCTGTTCGGGACGCGGTGACGGCAGAGAGCAGCCATCGGCCATCGGCCATCGGCTGTTAGCGTCGAGCGACACCGGAAACTCGAACGGCGGCCGGACATCCATCGTCCGGCCGCCGTTTCTTCCAGCTGACGGCTGACAGCTAACGGCTGCCGTTCATCCGAACCATTCGCGCGGGCAATCGCGCTGCTGGCGGGCGGCGTCCATGATCCAGCGCTGCGTCTGGGGATCGGTGACTTCGTCGGCAACGGTGTTGAACCACATTGCTGCGCGCTTCTGGTCACCGACACGGCGCCACAGCTCTCCGACCAGGTAGCTCAGCACGGCGCGCTCTTCGCGCGGTACGCCGTCGAAGCTGGCCAGCGCCTCTTCGAACTTCCACGCTGCCTTGCGACGGAAGAAGCGCTCGGCCTCGCTGTCGTTCTCGTCCACGCAGCACCAGGCGGCGCGGAGGAGCAGGTCGGCGACGTGGCGCGGCTCGCTCGACTGCCAGTCGGCGACCTTGGCCGCAGCCTCGTACTTCTCCGAGCCGGTCATCCCGGTCGAGGCAACAGGAGCGAGCTCGTTCCAGACGTGCTCCTTCAGCGTCGGCGTCACGTCGGCTTCTTCCGTGAAATCGCGCTCGGCGCCCGAGTACCCACACCGGTTGCACGTGTGGATGAGGTACGGGAGCGGCTGCGTGCCGGCCGCGCGCTCGTGGAAGTCCGTCCGCTTGCCACCGAACGAATTGGTCGAGACGACCGCTTGTGAGCGGAATCTCGTGTCGCAGACCGGACACCGAAGGTCGATTTGCTGCAGCGTCGTCATTTGGCTACCTGCTCCCTGTTGCTTCCCCGCTCCTGCCGTAAAGGAAATTCTGTGCCACACCTCCCGAAGACCCGCCCTTGTTCGCTTTCACGTGTCCCGCTATCATTCCGCCCGTCTCACCACCGGGCAACTCGCCGGTTCCGCGCCGCCACCCGCGACCTGGGAGTTGATGCTCATCAACCTGCTGCCGGATTTCTTCGCTGCCCTGCAGAGCGCCGACCCGGCTGCCGCTTACCAACGCTACTTCGACGCCCACAAGAGCCTCCTCTCGGCTTACTGGCAGAACTACGTCGTCGACCCTGACGGCGCCCACTTCCAGGATGTAGTGCAATCGACCGTCGCTGCCGACCGCAGCGACCTGCGCGCGATGCTCGAGCGCACGGATGTCGTCTCGCTCGCCCGCACGACCGAAGAACAGTGCGCGACTCTCCTCGACACCGATGTCGACATCGACGTCGTCCTGATGGTCGGCGTCGGCGCCGCGAACGCCGGTGAGCTCGTCGTCAACGGCCGCGGCATCGCCTTCGTCTGCCTCGAACACTTCACGAGCGTCGCCAACGCCGAGACGCAGGGGCTCGGGCTCGATCCGGAGCTGGTTCCCCTCTGGCTCGCGCACGAGATCGCGCACGCCGTGCGCTACACCTCCCCGGGGAGCCGCAGCGAGATGCGCGCCCTGATCGAGGCCGCCGGCGGCTACTACTCCTATTGGGAGACCGGACGCCACGCGACGCTGCGCGAGCTCCTCGTCAACGAGGGACTCGCCGTGCAGGTGTCGCAGGCGATCAGCCCCGGACACGCGGCGTGGGAGTACTTCGGCTACGGCCGGCGGCAGTACGCGCGGGTCCGCGAGCTCGAGAGCATCATCGCGCGCGCGGTTGCCCCCGACCTCGACTCGGCGGCACTCGGGCTGCGCCTGCGCTACCTGTCGGGGGGGATGAGCGACGAGGCCCGAACCGTCGACCGTTACGTGCTCCCCGAGCGCAGCGGATATCTCGTCGGCGCCCGCATCGTCGAGCCGGCGATCAAGGCTCGCGGGCTGTCATGGGCGATCCGCGCCGGCGCACCGGAGCTGACCGACCTCGCCCGCTCGGGCGCCGCGACGGCCTGACGAGCGGCGAAGCCGCGCCGCGCCGTTAGGCGCGCGGCCCGGCGCGAGCGTCACTCCTACTTCCCGACGCAGAAGGAGCGGAAGACCCGGTCGAGCACATCCTCGGTATCGACCGCCCCGACCAGCTCCTCCAGCGCGGCGACCGCGGCGCGCAGATGCACCGCGATGACCGGCGCGGGAAGCTCGCCCTCCTGCCAGCTTTCACTGAACTCGCGCATCTCGGCGCGAGCGACGCGCAGTGCCGCGAGGTGGCGCGCCCGCGTCACCACCGGCGTGTCGGGCGCGACGACGGTGAATGACGACGCCAGCGTCTCCTCGACGCGCGCGAGGAGCTCACCCAACCCGGTGCCGCTCTCCGCGCTCACGCGGACGAGTCGCGGCGCGTCCTCGTCCCGCTCCCCGGCAGCGTCACCCGCCTCGAGCAGATCCTGCTTCGTCAGTACGCCGATCGTCGGCGCCCGCGAGATCGCCGCGATGCGCCGGATCGTCGCCGCGACGTCCTCGGGGCGCTCTCCGCAGGCGAGCACGACCTGCGCGCGGGCGAGGTAGCGCTCGCTCACCTCGATCCCGAGCTTCTCGATCGTGTCGGTCGACTCCCGGAGTCCCGCCGTGTCGACGAGACGCAGTGGCCATCCCGGCGCATCGATCACCGCCTCGATCGCGTCGCGGGTCGTGCCGGGGATCGGGGTCACCAGTGCCCGCGCGTCGCCAAGCAGGGCGTTGAACAGCGATGACTTCCCCGCGTTAGGCGGCCCCGCCAGGACGACGAGCGCCCCGTCCCGCACGAGCTCCCCGGCCGGCGCGGTGGCGATCAGCGCGTCGAGGAGACCGCTCACCTCGCCGGCGCTGCGCGCGACCCGCTCCGGCGCGATCGGCCCGTCGTCTTCCTCGGGAAAGTCGATGTCGTAGGCGATCAGCGCTTCGACCTCGAGCAGCGCGTCGCGCAGGGCGAGCACTCGCCGGACCAGCCCGCCGTCGAGCGCCTCGAGCGCAAGCCGCTGCGCCGATCGTGAGGTCGCGTCGATGATGTCGCCGATCGCCTCGCCCTGTGCGAGCGTGAGCCTTCCGTTCATCACCGCACGCCGGGTGAACTCGCCGGGCAGTGCCTGACGCGCGCCAGCGCCGACCACCGCCGCGAGCACCAGCGCCGACGAGACCGGGCCGCCGTGCGTCGAGATCTCGACCATCGGCTCGCCGGTGAACGAGCGCCCGCGCTCGAAGCGCGTCACCAGCGCGCGGTCCGCCACCGCCCCGCTCTCCGGATCGCGGATCGTCGCCAGCGTCGCGACGCGGGGTGCCGTCGGCCAGGGGAACACCACCCGGCTGGCGACGTGCTCGGCGGCGGGACCACTCATCCGCACGAGCGCGATCGCCCCGCGCCCGGACGCGGTGGCAATTGCGGCGATGGTGTCCCCCCCGCCGCCCAGCGCCCCGAGCACGCCATCCCCGCCCGCGGCGCGCGCGGCACCCGCTGACCGCCGCCGCGGGGGATGGCCGGACATCGTCAGGCGGTCTGTGCCTGCTCGAGCTCGAACGCCTCGCCGGGCTCGATGATGCGCACCAGATGGCCGCGCGCGTGGGCGGGCAGCTTCTCGCGGAGGCGGACGATCGCGTCGTGCGGGCCCGCGGTCACGTGCCGGAAGGTACCCCAGTGATAGGGGATGAACACCTTGGCATCGAGCCGCTCGAACAGCGAAAGCGCGTCGTCGCTCGTGAGGTGCCCCCGACGGAAGTTGAACTTCCACCACGGCGCGTGGCCGATCGGGAGGAGCGCCACGTCGAGCTGCCGCCCCCGCTCGTGGATGTGTTTCCTGACGAGGTCCCCGGTTCCGGGAGTCAGCGCGGTATCCCCGGCGAAGAAGAGGCTTTCCGCCACCGTGTCGACGAGGTACATGTTCGCGTCACTGCGCCAGCGATCCACGGCGTAGCGCGCGCCGACGTGCCGCGCCGCCGCCGCCGAGACCCTGATCCCGCCGAGCTCCACGTCCTCGCCGGGAGCGAGCGGGTTCGCGTTGGAATGCCCACGGGCGCGCAGCCACTTCGCGATCGCCGCCGGCGCGAACAGCGGGATCGTCGGCGGCAGGGCCTCGAGCGACTCGAAGGAGAGGTGGTCGGCGTGCGCGTGGGACAGCAGGATCGCATCGAGCGAGGGGAGCGCGCCAAGGGCGATCCCCGGCGCGCTGACCCGCGGCAGGAAGCGCCCGAGCTTCGTGTCGAAGTTCGGGTCGGTCAGGATCCGCTTGCCGGCGACCTCCAGGAGGAGCGTCGCATGTCCGATGTAGGTGATGCGCACCGCCAACCCCTTCGTCTTCGTCCCAGTCGCTCGCGAGTGAACCGGCCGGCCGCCGCCGGGGGCCCCCCGGGGGGCCCGGCCGTTAGGCGCCGGTCAGCGTCGTCCGCGCGCCGCTGCCGGCGCCGATGTCGCCACGGTGCTGCCGTTCTTCGCCCGCTCCTTCGACAACAACCACTGCTGCGGGATCGTCACCATGTTCTGCACGGTGTAGTACAGGTTCAGTCCCGACGGGAAGCGGAAGAAGATCACCGTCATCACCAGCGGCATGATGTACGCCATCATCTTCGTCTGCGGGTTCGGCGGGGCGCTCCGCATCCCGATCCACGACAGCACGAACATCGAGAGCCCCATCAGGACCGGGAGGATGTAGTACGGGTCCTTCAGCGAGATGTCGGGGAGCCAGAGGAAGGGGACTCCGCGGAACTCGATCGTGTTCTGGAAGACGTAGAACAGCGCGAACAGGATCGGCATCGGAATGAGCATCGGCATGCACCCGGCGAGCGAGCTGAACGGGCTCATGTCGTGCTCCCGGTACAGCTTCATCATCTCGGTGTTGAGCCGCTGCGGATCCCCCTTGTAGCGCTTCTGCAGCTCCTGCAGCTGCGGCTGGACGCGCTGCATCTTCAGGCTCGTCCGCATCGCGCTCTGGTTGAGCGGCCAGGTCAGCAGCCGGATCATCACGCCGAAGAGCACGAGCACCCACCCGTAGCTCATCCTGAAGGTCTCGTGCAGCCAGAGCAGCGCGCGCATCACGATCGTCGCGAACGGCTGCACGATCTTCTGCAGGAACCCCCCGTACGGGTTGGCGGTGTCGAGGTCCCTGCCTAACGCGCGGAGGCGCCGCCACTCCTGCGGCCCGGCGTAGATGTCGAAGGAGAATGCGCCATCCCGCAGCGGAACCTGGACGACGCCGGTCATGTGGGTCACGACCTTCGAGCTCCGCGGGCCCCCGGTGATCGTCATCGCGCCGAGCGGGTGCAGGGTGTCCGGCGCCGCGATCGCGACCATGAAGTACTTGCTCTTGGTCACCGCCCAGGTGAGCGGTCCCGGGATCTCCTGGCGCTCGCCGGGATCGAGCTTGGTGAAGGGGACGCCGGTCGCGTCGCTCGTCGTCCGCTTGTAGGCGATCGCGTAATGATGGATGTCGTCGAGGGTGTCCACCTCGGCCGAGGCCAGCCCCTGCGGCAGCGTCACGAGCAGCGCGCTCCCGGCCGGCGCGCCGGCAACTCTCCCGGTGACGTGGACGACGTAGCTGTCCGGGACGACGGCATACCGGATGTCCACATTTCCCGCGGGCGTCGTCGTCGTGTACTCCACCCCGCGCCCGGCAGCAATCTGCGCCCCGCTGAAGGAAGCGTCGGCCAGCGGAACGATCCCGGCGGGCGTCGCGATCTGATAGGAGACGAGCGGCTCTCCGGAGCGGGCCAGCTCGACCCCGGCCTGCCTGGCCGCTCCCGGCTGGAGCGAGTGATACTTCGCCGCCTTCGCGCCGACCACTGACGCCCCCCGCGAACTGAACCGGATCTCGCCGAGCGAGTCGCGAATGACGGTCGTGTCCGGCCTGGCCGCGGCACCAGGAAGGGCCGCCGCCGCTGGCGCCGCCGTGCTGCCGTTAGGCAGCGCGGCGACTGGCCCGCTTCCGGCCGTTGCCGCGCTGTCGCGGAGGGGCACCGCGCTCGCTGCAGCCGGGCCGGCTGCCGCGGCCGGTGTCGGCACGGGACGCTGTGGCGGCGTCGGGAAGAGTCGCGGCGTGAGCCACAGGACGAGACCGATGAGAAGTGCCGCGATGGCGATGCGTCGGGTCATGGAACCAGCGCGCGGGACTGCACCCGCGTCATGTCGAAGTTGAAGCGACGCCGGGTGCGCAGGGCGCGCGGCGGCGTCGATGCGGAGCTACGGAACGGGGTCGTAGCCGCCCGGCCTGAACGGATGACAGCGGAGAATTCTACGTGCGGCGAGCCAGCTCCCCCGGATTGCGCCATGCCGCTCGAGCGCCTCGATCGCGTACGCCGAGCAGCTCGGCATGTACCGGCAGCTCGGTGGCAGCAGGGGCGAGAGCGATACCTGGTATCCGCGAACGAGAAGAATGAGGAGCGTGCGCACGAATCAATCTACTGCCGCGAGCTTCGCCGCGATTCGAGCCGCCTGCTGCTCGATCGTGGTCGCGAGGGCGGCGAGCTGGTCGAAGCGCAGACGGTATGCCGACGGTCGTGCGTGGATGACCATGTCGACGGGGGACAATTGCGGGAGGATCACTGTTCGTGTCAGTTCGCGAAGCCGGCGCTTCAGGAGGTTCCGCTCGACAGAAGACTTTCCGTGCTTGGGGACCACGAACCCGACCCGTGGGTGACCGAGACGCGAAAGGGAAGCGCTCACCCGAACGTCGAGATGTTCGGTGCGAAGTCGCTTCCCTGTTCGCGCGATCTCGCGCAGCTCGGGGCCACGCGTGATGCGGTGACTGCGCGGAAACGTGGCGGGAGTACGCGTCGGATGAGGCGAAGATCGCTACGCGAGATCGCTATCCGCGCCCGTGGTCAGGCGCCCGCGTACTTGCTCGGGAGCTGCACGGTCAACCGCTTCCGTCCCTTCTTCCGGCGCCGAGCGAGTACCTCACGGCCCCACTTGTCGGACATGCGAAGGCGGAATCCGTGAGTCTTGATGCGGCGCTTGTTGCGCGGGCGGTAGGTCGGCTTGCCCATTCGTAATGCCTCAGATGAGTCTCAGATAGATCGGGTACAGACCTGTAAACCTATCCAGATCCTTGACATGGGTCAAGTGATCCCCCCTGGTTTGCCAACGCCGGCAACGGCGCTCGACGATCTCCCCTTCGCGACCGCACACGGCCGCGCCGGCTGCTGTACCGCGCGGCCATTCGGTCCCGCTCGATCCGCGCAGAATTTCGCGGCAATTCTCGCCGATTGACTTATCCACAGGGCCCGGGTAGCTTCGCCTCCCCCGCGACTTTTCCACACCCACTTAATGTCGCTTACCGCGAGCGAAATCTGGTCCCGCCTCCTCGACCGCGCTCGGCAGGAGCTCCCTGAACAAACGTTTCGCACCTGGCTCGAGCCCACCGAGCCCCTCACCGTAGAGGGCGATACGCTGTTCGTCGGAGCACCCGATCAGTTCGCTGCAGACTGGAACGAGTCAAAGCACGCCGAGTTGCTCTCGACGTACGCGCCGATTGCCCTCGGCCACCCCATTCGGATCACCTTCAAGGTGAACGAAGAGCGCAAGGCGCGTCCGCAGATGGATTTCTTCGTCGCGCCGCCAGCGTCGAATATCACACCGTCGCTAACGCCACACGAGCGCCATCAAAAGAACAATTTCGCGCCTCTGAGCGATCGCTACACGTTCGATCATTTTGTGATCGGGAAGTCGAACGAGCTCGCCGCTGCCGCTGCTCACGCCGCCGCCCAGGCACCAGGAAAAGTCTACAATCCGCTCTTCCTCTACGGCGACACCGGACTCGGCAAGACGCACCTGATGCAGGCCGTCGCCCACGAGATCCAGACCAGGAAGCCGGAAACGCGAATCGCGTTCGTCGGCACCGAGCAATTCACCAACGACCTCGTCTCGTCGATCCAGGGCCGGACCACGCAGGACTTCCGCCGCCGCTATCGCGAAATCGACCTCCTGCTCGTCGACGATGTGCACTTCCTCAAGGGCAAGGAAGCAACCCAGGAAGAATTCTTCCACACCTTCAATGCCTTGTACGAGGCCGGCCGGCAGATCATCCTCACCAGCGATCGCCCGCCTTCGGAGATTCCCGGGCTCGAAGCACGCCTCATCAGTCGCTTCCAGTGGGGAATGGTTGCCGACATCGAGCTCCCGGATCTCGAGCATCGCATCGCGATCCTCCGCCACAAGGCTCAGCTGGATCATCTCGAGCTCACGATCCCCGAGGATGTCATCCGGTTCATCGCCGAGCATATCCGATCGAGCGTCCGCGAGCTCGAGGGCTCGATCATCAAGCTCCTCGCCTATGCCTCGCTGCGTCACCGCGAAGTCACCGTGGACCTGGCGCGCGAGGCACTGCGCGACAAGCTGCGAACCGGTCCCGAGTCGCTCGAGAATACGGAGAGCCGCCGGCTCGACATCACCACGATCCAGGGGATCGTCGCACGCGAATGGGGGGTCACTCCTGATGGCCTCAAGTCGAAGACTCGCACCAAGACGCTGACGACTCCTCGCCAGGTCGGCATGTACCTCGTCCGCGAGCTGCTGGGTTCTCCACTCGTCGAGATCGGGGTAGCTTTTGGCGGTCGCGATCACTCGACGGTCATCCACAGCCTCGAGCGTGTCACCGAGGGAATCACCAGCGACGTGGTGTTCGCAAAACGTGTTGAAAAGATACGATCCGTGCTCCAATCCCTTCGTTGAGCTCTGGATAATCGCTCGATTCCCCACAGCGATCCGGATGAGGATTCTCCAATCCCCGGCAGCCCCCATTGCTCAACATCGAAGGCACGTCATACCGCCTGTTCTAACTGGCTGTGAGCCGGTAAGTTGAGCAGTCTCTCCACAGATCCACAGTCTCTACTGCTGCTACTATCAAGGTCTTAAAGCTTCTAGTAACAGCTAGACAGCTTCATCGATCCACAATCAGGGAGCCGAATGCGCTTCACGATCACGCGGGAGAAGCTCCAGGAAGGCTTAGCCGCGGTTACAGCAAGCATTCCGACGAAGACGACCCTTCCTGTTCTCGCGAACATTCTCGTCGAGACGACGGAGAAGGGAATCCGCCTTTCAGGAACTGACCTCGACATTGCGGTGAGTACCGAGATCAGTGCCGACGTCGAAACGGCTGGAGCGATCACGATTCCCGCGAAGAAGCTGAGTGAGATTGCCCGGGAGCTTCCACCGGCTCCGGTGAAGGTCGCAACATCGGGAGAGCAGCGCGTCACCATCGATTGTGGCCGCGCTCACTTCCGCCTCCTCGGGCTTCCCCGGGATGAATTTCCTTCGTTTCCGAACATCAAGTTCAACGAGAGCTGGCGGGTGCGATCGGGGGAGCTGCAGAAGCTGATCTCGCATACCGCGTTTGCCGTCTCGACCGAGGAGAGCCGCCCGATCCTCAACGGGGTCCTGTGGGAATTGCGGCCGGACATGATGCGGATGGTCGCGACGAACGGGCATCGTCTCGCCAAGATGGAGGTGCCGATCAAGTCGAGTGGAATGCCCTCTGCAGACCTGATCGTCCCGCCGAAGGCGCTCGAGCAGATCCGCCGCCTCTTTCCCGCGGATGAAGAGCTCGAGATTGCCCGGGGGGAAAACCATCTTGGCTTCCGGTCACCGTTCACCGCGGTGTACACCCGGCTCATCGAAGGCCCGTATCCGAACTACGAACAGGTCATCCCCAAGGACAACGACAAATTCGCGATCGCCGACAAGGCGGCGCTGGTGAGTGCGCTGAAGCGCATGTCGGTGATCGCGTCCGACCAGACGCACCGGATCCGGATGTCCTTCAACGCGGGGATGGCGAAGTTCAGCGTGCAGACCCCGGATCTCGGGGATGCCCAGGACGAGCTCGCGGTTCGCTATACCGGTGATCCGCTCGACATCGGTTTCAACGCCAGCTACCTGCTGGAGATCCTCCGCTTCATCCCGACCGACGAAGTGAAGCTGACCTTCCGCGCTCCGGAACGCGCCGCGACGCTGGAGCCGGAACAGTGGAACGATCCGGCACAGTACCTCTGTCTCGTGATGCCTCTGCGGCTGGTCGACTGACGAAGCACCTGATTTCCGGAGCTGCCCATGACGTCGTTGGTGTCGCTGGTTCAAGCTCTGGGAATCGCCTACGCGAGCGGGATCAACCTCTACGCGACGGTGACGATCCTCGGCCTCGCTTCGCGGATGGGATGGATCGGTCCGCTGCCCGGAGGTCTCTCCGCGGTCTCACATCCCGTCGTCATCGGGATCGCGGCGGTGCTCTATGTCTTCGAGTTCGTCGCGACGCTGATCCCCGGGGTCGCGTCGGCGTGGGAGACATTCCACAGCCTCGTCAGGCCCCCTGCAGCGGCCGCACTCGCCGCGATGACGGTCTGGCATGGCGAGGCCTTCATCATCCTTGCAGCCGCCCTTCTCGGGGGCGGGCTTGGCGTCGTGACTCACACGACGAAGCTCGGCCTTCGCTATGCAATCGACAGCTCCCCGGAACCGCTGACGAACGGAGCGTCGAACATCGCCGAGCTCGGGCTCGTGGCAGGCGTATCCCTCTTCGTCTGGAACCACCCGTGGGTCACCCTGACGCTCGCGCTCGTCGTGCTCGTCGTGCTCGTGCTGATGGTCCGGCTCATCTGGCGGGCACTCTGCCAGGTATTCTCCGGAAAATGGATGCCTGGTCCGGGGCTCCTGCAGGGGGCGCGATGCTCGGCGGCTTCGCCGCCTCCGGCACGCGAGCGAATCGACGACTGATCAGGTGCCTAACGGAGAAGCCTGATCTGCTGGTGCACGGTCTGGATGAACTCCTGGCGCTGGGATCCGGCATCGACGACGATCTTCGTCGAGCCGTTGCCCGTCCCGCCGAGCAGCACCCCGAGCTCGGGGTCGACGTAGAGCACGCTGCTGCCCTGTCCTCCGCCGCCGAGATTGACCTGCCGGCCGGCGGCACGTCCCTGCCCTGAGATCGTCGTGGTCGTCGTCCGCGCAATCTCGAAGGCAACGTCTCCGGCGCGGCGTGACCAGTCGCCTGGCACCGACACCCAGGACGCCCGCGACTGACGAATGCTGCGCGCGATCAGCGGCAGGGTTCCCCTGCAGGTGACCGTCGTGGTCGAATCCGTCCACTCCGCGGCCGGAATGAGGGGGATGGGAAGCGCGGTCAGCAGCTCCCGGCCCGCCGCGACCACCGTGCTCACCGGCGTCGCGCAGACAGCGGTCGAGTCGATCACCGACGTCCCGTCCTGCCGTCCATCGGGGAACGCCGTCATCGTGAAGGGAACGTCCGTCGAGAGCGGCGCAATGGCCGTCGTGCGCGAATTCGTGACGGTGAAGGTATCGACGGTCCCGGCGATGCTGATCGTCCCCGAGTCGGTGCGGGCGATGCGGTACGTGACCAGTGCGCGGGTGGACACCGTGTCGGAGCGCGCGTCGCCCGCGGCGGTGATGACCGCATCGGTCCTCACTTCATAGCGATAGGTCCCCGGCGCGTAGGCGAACGGGTGCGGCGCCGGCGGGGAAACGTCAGGCACGGCTGCGGCCGGGGGAGCGACGACGGGAGGCGTCGGCGTCGTTGCCGGGCGCGGCGAGGTGGACGGAGCGGGGGGCCCGGACGAAGCGCAGGCGGTGGCCAGGGCGGCGACTGCACCGAGCGACAGCGCGGAGCGGAAGAGGCGGGATGCCGGAGTGACGCAGGGCATGAAAAGCCGGTGGTGAACGGAAGCGCCGTTACGGCGCGGACGGCGCAATGCGGTGGCGTCAGGCGGGTGAGTGCACACAAGCGGCCTGTAAGCCGGGTTCTGTCGGACGACGAATCGTCCGGACGGTCATTCCTCTCGGAGTGCGGTCACCCGCACCCTCCAGCAGCCGACCCGCGGCGTCTTGATCGGGGAGGACTGCCCCTCGCCGCCTATTTGGCCTTGCTCCGACTGGGGTTTACCGTGCCGCTCCCGTTACCGGTCGCGCGGTGGGCTCTTACCCCACCTTTTCACCCTTGCCCGCTCGGCTCGCGCCTGACGGGCGGTCTGTTTTCTGTGGCACTTTCCGTCACGCACCGCCTCGCGGCGCACGTGCCCAGGAGTTACCTGGCAGCCTGTCCATGGAGCCCGGACTTTCCTCGGTGCACCGCCGTGAAGCGGATTACCGCGACCATCCGGCCGCTTGCATGCTCACGAAATGTACTTCGATACCCCCCAGAGAACGAGTCCGCCGAGGGCCACGATCGCCGCGGTACGGGCACAGCCGCGCCGGCGAGGCGCTCCCGGGCGGTCGGGCGCTCGGCGTGCCTCGGCGGCCGGCGCGCCGAGCGCATTGCGGAACTGCCCGAGAT
>OEPS010000162.1_pt1 | contig 24910 bp, 21 predicted proteins | sample 1539411 | NCBI WGS metagenome assembly OEPS01 (sample SAMN02671747, study PRJEB22543) | soil metagenome | biome: bacteria | place: China:Hunan Province, Lengshuijiang City | collected 2012-10-15 | depth 0.08m m
TTGATTATAAAGACTTATTTTAAAATGAAATTGTATTTTAAAAATATTGATTTTGCGTTCTCTTTTTGTGTTAGCCTGTAGCGGTAGATGAGGAAAATGCGCTAGATCATTTTTCTTCCTACGAAATAGAGATGATTATGATGTTGGTTTAAAAAAATGCTGATTTTGTAAAAATATTATTAATAACAGGCTATCCGAAGGAGAAGAAAATGAAAAAAGTAGCGGTGCTACTGGCGCCGGGTTTTGAAGAGGCGGAGGCGATTGTGGTCATCGATATCCTTCGTCGCGTGCATCTTGATGTAGAACTGTTGTCCTGCGCCGGGACGCGCGCGGTGGTGAGCTATCATGATATTCCGATGGTGGCGGACAGCACGTTAACAGAACGCAGCGACAGGCTATATGATGCCGTGGTTCTCCCCGGTGGCCCGCAGGGGAGCGTGAATCTTGCCGCCAGTCAGGAAGTCGTGGCGTTTATTGCCGCCCACGATGCGGCGGGTAAGCTGATCTGTCCTGTCTGCTCGGCAGCTGCGAGAGTCCTTGGCGGCAATGGCCTGTTAAAAGGGCGCCGTTACGTTTGCTCTGGAGATTTATGGCAACAGGTTTCAGACGGAGAGTACGTTGACCAGGCGGTAGTAGAAGATGGGAATTTGATCAGCGGTAAAGGATTAGGCCACGTCTTTGATTTTGCTTTTACCGTTGCCGCCCGCGTATTAGGGGATGAGGCGACTGTACGTAATCATGCGGAGCATATTTATTGTCGCTGGTGATATCAACAAGGATAACTCTGCTGATGATATAGAGAATATTGCTGCGGCTGGCGCTAATTGTCCGACAATTAGCGCTTTTTTTATGTCTTTTTTCGCTGTTTTTATGTACGCAATTACTGTAATTCCGCGATGTGATTGCGCTCTCGTATGGAGAAATAATTTCCGGTTAATACTATTTTAACAACGGCAGTCATGATTGAGATTTTCCTAATGCCTTGTTTTGCGTCCGATTAAAAATATAAGTCTTACTTTCCCCTACATAAAAGCGAATTAAAGCTGGAGTTTACCATGCACAAATTTACTAAAGCGCTGGCGGCGGTGGGTCTCGCTGCCGTTATGTCACAATCAGCTATGGCCGAGACGCTTAAGCTGGGTTTTCTGGTGAAGCAGCCTGAAGAGCCATGGTTTCAAACCGAGTGGAAATTTGCCGATAAGGCCGGTAAAGATTTAGGTTTCGATGTCATCAAAATTGCTGTTCCCGACGGTGAGAAAACCCTCAACGCCATTGATAGCCTGGCGGCCAGCGGAGCCAAAGGCTTCGTCATTTGTACCCCGGATCCTAAACTCGGCTCTGCCATTGTCGCCAAAGCGCGCGGTTATGATATGAAAGTTATTACCGTCGATGACCAGTTCGTCAATGCCAAGGGCAAACCGATGGATAGCGTGCCGCTGGTGATGATGGCGGCCAGTGAAATCGGCGCGCGCCAGGGACAAGAGCTGTATAAAGAGATGCAGAAGCGCGGCTGGGACGTAAAAGATACCGCAGTTATGGCGATCACTTCCGATGAACTCGATACCGCCCGTCGCCGCACTACCGGTTCAATGGACGCTCTGAAAGCCGCGGGTTTCCCGGCGCAACAAATCTATCGTGTACCCACTAAATCAAACGATATTCCCGGCGCTTTTGATGCCGGTAACTCCATGCTGGTTCAGCATCCGGAGGTTAAGCACTGGCTGATCGTCGGTATGAATGACAACACCGTTCTGGGCGGCGTACGCGCGACCGAAGGCCAGGGTTTTAAAGCGCCAGATGTTATCGGCATTGGGATTAACGGTGTTGATGCGGTGAACGAGCTTTCCAAAGCACAGGCTACCGGATTCTATGGCTCGTTGCTGCCAAGCCCGGATATTCACGGTTATAAAACCAGCGAGATGCTTTACAACTGGGTGACGAAAGACGTTGAGCCGCCGAAATTCACTGCGGTAACCGACGTGGTGCTGATAACCCGCGATAACTTTAAAGAAGAGCTGGCGAAAAAAGGGCTGTAAGGCCAGTTGACCGAGCCTCTTGCTTTGAGCGAGAGGCTCAGTACAGAAAAGCGGAGTCGTTATGCAACAGTCTACCCCTTATCTCTCATTTCACGGTATCACCATGACATTCCCGGGCGTTAAAGCGCTGTCCGACATTAGCTTTGGCTGCTATGCCGGGCAAGTTCACGCTCTGATGGGAGAAAACGGCGCCGGGAAATCTACATTGCTGAAGATTCTCAGCGGTAACTACATACCCACTGCCGGCAATCTGCAAATCTGCGGCCAGCAGAAGGCGTTTAATCACACCACCGACGCGCTGAACGCCGGGGTGGCGATTATCTATCAGGAGCTGCATCTAATCCCAGAAATGACCGTCGCGGAAAATATCTACCTCGGACAACTACCGCATAAAGGTGGGATCGTTAACCGCTCGCTACTGAATTATGAAGCCGGCCTGCAGCTGAAACATCTGGGGCTGGATATCGACCCTGAAACGCCGTTGAAATATCTGTCAATTGGTCAATGGCAGATGGTGGAGATTGCGAAAGCGCTGGCGCGTAACGCCAAAATTATCGCTTTTGACGAACCCACCAGCTCTTTGTCGGCCAGGGAAATCGAAAATCTGTTTCGGGTTATTCGCGAACTACGCCAGGAAGGGCGGGTAATTATTTACGTATCCCACCGAATGGAAGAGATCTTTGCGTTAAGCGACGCCATTACGGTATTCAAAGATGGCCGCTACGTATGCACCTTCGACAATATGCAGGAGGTGAACCACGACGCCCTGGTACAAGCGATGGTCGGACGTGAACTGGGTGATATCTACGGCTGGAAGCCGCGAGAATACGGTAAAGAGCGTTTGCGCCTTGAGCAGGTGAAAGCGCCCGGCGTGCGGCAGCCTGTCAGCCTCTCGGTACGCAGCGGCGAGATCGTCGGCCTGTTTGGTCTGGTGGGGGCCGGGCGCAGCGAACTCATGAAAGGCTTGTTTGGCGGCAGCAAAATAACGGGCGGTCAGGTGTATATCGACGGCGAGGCAATTGATATCCGCAAGCCGGCGCAGGCGATTCAGGCCGGGATGATGCTTTGCCCGGAAGATCGCAAGGCGGAGGGCATCATTCCGGTTCACTCGGTACGCGACAACATTAATATCAGCGCCCGCCGCAAGCATATTCTGGCGGGCTGCTTTATCAACAACGTCTGGGAAGCGGAGAACGCCGACCAGCATATTAAGTCGCTGAACATCAAAACGCCCGGTGCAGAACAGCTGATTATGAATCTCTCCGGCGGCAATCAGCAGAAGGCGATCCTCGGCCGCTGGCTGTCGGAAGAGATGAAAGTCATCCTGCTGGACGAGCCAACCCGCGGCATTGATGTGGGCGCGAAACATGAAATCTACAACGTTATCTATGCATTAGCGGCATCTGGCGTCGCGGTGGTCTTTGCTTCCAGCGATCTACCTGAAGTTCTCGGCGTTGCCGATCGCATCGTGGTGATGCGCGAGGGTGAGATTGCCGGAGAATTGCTGCATGAACATGCGAATGAACAGCAGGCTTTGAGCCTTGCCATGCCAAAAGTGAGCCAGGCGGTCGCCTGAGTAAGGAGTCTATGATGTCATCAGTTACCACTTCAGGTACTACCCGGTCGGCTTTTAGCTTCTCTCGCATCTGGGATCAGTTCGGCATGCTGGTTGTTTTCGCCGTGCTGTTTATTGGCTGCGTGATTTTTGTGCCCAATTTTGCCTCATTTATAAATATGAAAGGCCTGGGGCTGGCCATTTCTATGTCCGGAATGGTGGCCTGCGGAATGCTGTTTTGCCTGGCATCCGGCGATTTTGATTTATCGGTCGCCTCGGTTATTGCCTGCGCTGGGGTGACCACGGCGGTAGTGATTAACCTGACTGAAAGCATGTGGATTGGTATCGCAGCCGGCCTGCTGCTCGGCGCATTAAGCGGGCTGGTCAACGGTTTCGTGATTGCCCGTTTGAAGATTAACGCTCTGATTACCACTCTTGCCACCATGCAGATTGTTCGCGGTCTGGCCTATATCATCTCCGATGGTAAAGCGGTGGGGATTGAAGACGAGCGCTTCTTTACCCTTGGCTATGCCAACTGGTTTGGTCTGCCTGCGCCTATCTGGTTGACCGTTGCCTGCTTGATCGTTTTTGGCCTGCTGCTGAATAAAACCACTTTTGGCCGCAATACTCTGGCGATTGGCGGTAATGAGGAGGCCGCGCGTCTGGCGGGCGTTCCCGTAGTGCGAACCAAGATTATTATTTTCGTTCTTTCAGGCCTCGTGTCAGCGGCAGCGGGCATTATTCTCGCTTCGCGCATGACCAGCGGCCAGCCGATGACCTCAATTGGCTATGAGCTGATTGTCATATCGGCCTGCGTGCTGGGAGGCGTATCGCTGAAGGGCGGGATCGGTAAGATCTCCTACGTAGTGGCCGGGATACTTATCCTCGGGACGGTAGAGAATGCGATGAACCTGCTGAACATCTCTCCGTTCTCACAGTATGTCGTTCGCGGGGTGATTTTACTGGCGGCGGTTATTTTTGACCGCTACAAACAGAAAGCGAAACGTACAGTTTAATTTGTCCAACTTTTCAGTTTAATCCTAAACCCTCGCCAGCGCCCGTTGCGCTGGCGATGACTATCAAAAATGGCGAGGTTGGTCACACTGTCTATACTTACATGGCTACAATAATTTAACACCCAGCATGTTGCTGGCCATGATAAGGAGGAGACAGGGTGGCTGACCAGATTTATGTACCGCCTGCGTTAACCGGAAACTACGCTTTTTTCTTTGACCTCGACGGTACCCTTGCCGGTATCAAATCCCATCCCGATCAGGTAATTATTCCGGCCGATGTTCTGCAGACGCTGCGCCAGCTTGTTCAGCAGCATAACGGAGCGGTGGCATTGATTTCAGGGCGCTCAATGATTGAGCTGGATGAGCTCACCCGTCCTTATCGGCTGCCGCTTGCCGGCGTCCACGGGGCTGAGCGCCGTGACATCAATGGTAAAACGCACATTGTCTCTTTACCTGATTCACTGCAGAAGGCGCTGTCTGCGGAGCTGACGAAAGCGCTGGACGCTTTGCCAGGATGCGAGCTGGAAAGTAAGGGGATGGCTTTCGCTCTGCACTACAGACAGGCGCCTCAACAGCAGCAGGCGGTGCTGGCGCTGGCGCAAACCGTAGTCCAGCGCCATCCCATTCTGGCTTTACAGCCGGGCAAATGCGTGGTGGAAATCAAACCGCGCGGAGTGAATAAAGGTGAAGCAATAGCCGCTTTTATGCAGGAAGCACCATTCAAAGGACGCAAGCCGGTTTTTGTTGGTGATGATCTGACCGATGAAGCCGGTTTTAGCGTCGTCAATCAATTGAATGGCGTCTCGGTCAAAGTGGGCGGCGGCGAAACTCAGGCTCGTTGGCGTTTGCCTGACGTGGCCGCTGTTCATCTTTGGATTAGTAACATCGCGAATCATGGGCAACAACCAGATGCGCTAACCGACAGGAGAGATGGCTATGAGTCGCTTAGTCGTAGTATCTAATCGTATTGCCCCGCCGGATGATAAAAAGGCCAGCGCCGGTGGCCTTGCCGTGGGGATTATGGGGGCATTAAAAGCAGCCGGAGGATTGTGGTTCGGCTGGAGTGGGGAAATCGGTGACGACCAGCAGCCGTTAAAAAAAGTGACGCAGGGAAATATAACCTGGGCTTCATTTAACCTTAGCGAGCAGGATCACGACGAATACTACAACCGCTTTTCCAACGCCGTGTTATGGCCCGCATTCCATTATCGTCTTGACCTGGTCGATTTTCAGCGTGAAGCCTGGGAGGGCTATCAACGTGTCAATGCGACCCTGGCAGATAAGCTGCTGCCGCTGATTGAATCTGACGATATTGTGTGGATCCACGATTACCACCTGCTGCCGTTAGCCAGCGAACTGCGCCAGCGCGGCGTCAATAATCGTATCGGTTTCTTTTTACATATTCCGTTCCCGACGCCGGAAGTATTTAACGCCTTGCCGCCGCATGCAGAGCTGCTTGAACAGCTGTGTGATTACGATTTGCTCGGTTTCCAGACCGAGAGCGACCGACTGGCGTTCCTCGATAGCGTTTCAATGCAGACCCGCCTGACAACCCGCGGCGGGAAAAAGCATGTTGCCTGGGGTAAACCTTTCCAGACCGAAGTCTATCCGATAGGGATCGATCCGCAAGAGATAGCGCGGAGCGCTAAAGGGCCGCTGCCGCCGAAGCTGGCGCAGCTGAAAAGCGAACTGAAGAACGTGCAGAATATTTTTTCCGTTGAGCGTCTGGATTACTCAAAGGGGCTACCGGAGCGATTCCTGGCCTACGAGGCGCTGCTGGAAAACTACCCTCAGCACCACGGCAAAATTCGTTATACCCAGATTGCCCCGACCTCGCGCGGGGAGGTGCAGGCCTATCAGGATATTCGTCACCAGCTGGAAACCGCGGCCGGACGCATTAACGGTCAGTATGGCCAGCTGGGCTGGACGCCGCTTTATTATCTGAACCAGCACTTTGAACGTAAGCTGTTGATGAAAATATTCCGCTACTCGGACGTCGGGCTGGTTACGCCGCTGCGCGATGGGATGAATCTGGTGGCGAAAGAGTATGTTGCCGCACAGGATCCGCAGAATCCGGGCGTGCTGGTACTGTCACAGTTCGCCGGTGCGGCGAATGAGCTCCCGACGGCTTTAATCGTTAATCCTTACGATCGCGATGAGGTCGCCGCCGCGCTGGACCAGGCGTTAACCATGCCTTTGGCCGAGCGTATTGCCCGCCATTCGGCCATGCTGGCGGTGATTAAAGATAACGATATACATCACTGGCAGGAACGGTTTATTGCCGATCTAAAGGAGATTGAGCCAGGGAGCGAGGAGAGCCAGCTAGAACGTAAAGTTGCGACCTTCCCCAAACTCGCCTGAGGCAATGACGGTTAGCGCCTCCCCGGCGCTAGCCTTTTTCCAGACAAACCAGCAGCACATCAACGCCGCTGCTGCCGACGATATCCTTCGCCGAACAGGTTGCGCGCGAAAACAGGCTGTGATTGTGGTTACCGCAGATCACCAGGTCAACGTGATGCCGATGGCAAAAATCTTTCACATGATGAGCAATTCCGCCGCTGGCGATAGTCATTTTTTCAATAGGATAGTCGGCATGGCGGGCAAGTTCTTCCAGAAACCCGCGCGTCTCTTCCTGCATCACTTCGCGTAAATTTTCCATCATCGGCGCGGCAAACTGGTTATACAGCTCCGGGTCCGTCGCCAGGGTGATCAGGCTGACTTTCGCGTTCACCGGACGGGCGATAGAAACTGCTTTTTGAATAAGAACCCGGCTCTCCGGGGTTGGCGCTACGGCGACCAGCAGATGTGAGTAGGGCATCAAGCCTCCTTGAGATACGCAAAATAACCCTTTATCTATTGTCTTTACTCCGATTCCTCAGCTTTCGCAAGGTTTATCAACAGCGACCGAAGCCGCGCAGATTTTATCCTTAATAGCGCTATTTCAGTTGCCACACCTCATTTTTTGGTCCCATCTTTTGCATTAAAAGAAACGTCGTTTTATAAATCAGTGAACCCTGTACATCCACTCTTTGTATTTTTGCCAATGAACGGTTTTAGCTGGCAAAAATGAAAAGGTAACGCCGTGCCCATGTTCTTACTGTAGCCATGTATCAACTCCCTATTGGCTGAATGAGCCAAAGAGCGGTTCGCAGTCCTCTAAAAAAGACACAGGATTTACGGCGATGAAAACACGTAAAATCGGTTTGGTTAACTACCTTGCCTATGGATCGGGCGATTTCCTTGGGGCGGGCACTACTGCCCTAACGGCAGCATGGCTGCTTTATTTCTACACCACCTTCTGCGGCCTTTCCCCTATTGAGGCGACGCTTATTTTTGCTACCGCCAGGGTTCTTGATGCGGTAATCAGCCCGCTGATGGGCTTCCTGACGGATAACTTTGGCTCGACCTGGCTGGGGAAACGTTTTGGCCGGCGCAAGTTCTTTATCCTGCTCGGTATCCCCTGCGTATTTAGCTACTCGATTATGTGGGTAGGGGATATGGGGTTCTGGTACTACCTGCTGACCTATCTGCTGTTTGATATTGTCTACACCATGATTCTGGTGCCGTATGAAACGCTGGTGCCGGAGATGACCGATGATTTTAAACAAAAAACGAAATTCTCCGGCGCGCGTATTTCTATGGCGCAGATGTCGGCGATTCTGGCTTCGTTTCTGCCGGGAATTCTGCTGACTATCTTCGGTAAAGACAATGCGGTTTCGTTCTTTTATGCCAGCCTGGTGTTCTCGGTGCTGTGCGCCATGATGTTGACCTTTGTCTGGTTCTTTACCTGGGAGCGCCCGCGTGAAGAGTGGACGGAAGCCGCGCTGCGTGCGGAAGAGGAGAAACAAAACCTCACTCTCTCTCACAGCCTCAACCGCCTGTTTGTGGAGTTAAGTTCGACCCTGAGAATTAAAATTTTCCGTCAGCACCTGGGTATGTATCTGGGCGGCTATATCGCCCAGGACGTCTTCAATGCGGTCTTTACCTACTATGTCGTTTTTGTCCTGATGCAGGAAGCCGCAATGGCCTCCAACCTGCTCGGTACTATGGCTATCTTCCAGTTTATTGCGGTTATCGCCATGATCCCGCTGTGTATTCGCTTCGGGCCCGCGCCGTCGTATCGCATGGTGGTGGTGCTGTTCGGCCTGAGTTCGCTCTCCTACGCGATGCTGTATTACGCCGGCCTGAGCGATGTTTACTCGCTGCTGCTGCTGATATCCGCAGTGGCTGGACTGGGCCGCGGCGGTATCAACTATGTCCCGTGGAACACCTATACCTATATTGCCGACGTGGATGAAGTGATTACCGGTCAGCGCCGCGAAGGCATCTTCGCTGGAATTATGACCCTGACGCGTAAAGCTTCCCAGGCCGGGGCGGTGATGCTGGTGGGGATCATTATGCAGATGTCGGGCTTTGTCTCCGGGCAGAAAACGCAGCCTTATGAAGTGAGCCATACCATTCTGCTGATCCTCAGCGTCGGTACTTTGCTGGTGTTGACCTGCGGTTTCCTCGTTTCCCTGCGCTTTAAGCTCAATCTGCAAACCCACAGCGTCCTGCGTGCGGAAACGCTGAAAATGCGTGAATCCGGGCGCCCTCAGCCGGAACTGGCAAGCGCTCAGGATCGTGAGGTGGTGGAGATGCTGGCCGGTATGCCGTACGAATGCCTGTGGGGAAACAACAATATCGGCTATCTGAATCGGAATAAACCCGCCGCGCCAGCGTTGAAGCAGCGTTCTGCCATGAATTCTACATTTAACAGAGGTTAAGGATATGAAAGTTTGGCCTGTCAAACATAGTCCATTACTGCGCCAGCCGGAGCGCTTTATCGCCCGCAATGAACTGCAGGCGCTGATTCAGAAGGTGACGCATAATCTGGTCAATATTCAGGATAAAAGCGGGCAGTTTTTACTGCGGCTGGACGACGGGCGCATCATTGACACCAAAGGGTGGAACGGCTGGGAGTGGACCCACGGCGTCGGCCTGTACGGCATTTACCAGTATTACCAGCAGACCGGCGATACGGCGATGCGCGACATTATCGACGGCTGGTTTTCCGACCGTTTCGCCGAGGGTGCCACCACCAAAAACGTTAACACCATGGCGCCGTTTCTTACTCTGGCTTACCGGTATGAAGAGACGGGCAATATCGCGTATCTGCCCTGGCTTGATAGCTGGGCTGAGTGGGCGATGAACGAAATGCCGCGCACCGAGTCTGGCGGCATGCAGCATATTACCCTGGCGGAAGAGAACCACCAGCAGATGTGGGACGATACGCTGATGATGACCGTTCTGCCGCTGGCGAAAATCGGTAAGCTGCTTAATCGTCCGCACTACGTAGAGGAGGCGGTGTATCAGTTTCTGCTGCACGTTCAGAATCTGCTGGATCGCCAGACCGGACTCTGGTTCCACGGCTGGAACTACGAGGGCAGGCATAACTTTGCCCGGGCTCGTTGGGCGAGGGGTAATAGCTGGCTGACCATCGTGATCCCGGACTTCCTTGAGCTGGTGGATTTACCGGAACACAGCGCCGTTCGTCGCTATCTGGTGCAGGTGCTGAATGCGCAGGTGGCGGCGCTGGCCCGGTGCCAGGACGACAGCGGCCTGTGGCATACGCTGCTTGACGATCCCGACTCCTATCTGGAAGCATCGGCGACCGCCGGTTTTGCCTACGGGATCCTGAAAGCGGTGCGCAAACGCTATATCAGCCAGGAGTATGCGCAGGTCGCAGAGAAAGCGATCCGCGGGGTTGTGCAGAATATCTCTGCGGAAGGGGAGCTACTGCAAACGTCGTTTGGTACCGGGATGGGGTCGGATCTCGATTTTTATCGGGAAATACCGCTAACTTCGATGCCCTATGGCCAGGCAATGGCAATTCTTTGCCTGACGGAGTACTTACGAAAATACTTTTGAGGACGGGGAATCTTCCCCGGTTGTGTTAACGCTTGCCGGGGCGACAAAATTTCGTCGTCCCGATGGCATAAAAAAACAAACCCGGCTTTCGCCGGGTTCTTCCTGCAAATTACATCCGCTCGACGGTTTCAATACCCAGAGTATCCAGACCCAGTTTCAGCGTTTTCGCGGTCAGCAGAGCCAGTTTCAGACGGCTATTGCGCGTCTCTTCGCTTTCGGCGCTGAGGATCGGGCAGTGCTCGTAGAAGCCGGAGAACAGGCCAGCCAGATCGTACAGATAAGAGCACATGACGTGCGGCGTGCCTTCACGCGCGACGACGGTCAGGGTTTCTTCAAACTGCAGCAGACGGGCCGCCAGCTGGGCTTCACGCTCTTCGGCGATAACCACCGGCGCCGCCGCCAGCGCGTTTTCATCGATATCCGCTTTGCGGAACACGGATAGCACGCGGGTATAGGCATACTGCATATAAGGCGCGGTATTACCCTCAAAGGCCAGCATGTTATCCCAGTCGAAGATGTAGTCAGTGGTGCGGTTTTTCGACAGGTCGGCATATTTCACCGCGCCGATCCCGACCGCATTCGCCAGTTTCTCAAGCTCGTCAGCGGGCATATCCGGATTTTTCTCTGCGACCAGACGGCGCGCGCGCTCCAGCGCTTCGTCCAGCAGGTCGGCGAGCTTCACGGTACCGCCGGCGCGGGTTTTGAACGGTTTGCCGTCTTTGCCGAGCATCATGCCGAACATATGGTGTTCCAGCGGTACGGAATCCGGTACGTAGCCGGCTTTACGGACGATAGTCCACGCCTGCATCAGGTGCTGGTGCTGACGAGAGTCAATGTAGTAAAGCACGCGGTCGGCATGAAGATTTTCATAGCGGTATTTTGCGCAGGCGATATCGGTGGTGGTGTAAAGGTAGCCGCCATCCTTTTTCTGGATGATGACGCCCATCGGTTCACCTTCCTTGTTTTTGTACTCATCAAGGAACACTACGGTAGCGCCTTCGCTCTCTACCGCCAGCCCTTTGGCTTTCAGATCGGCAACGATACCCGGCAGCATCGGGTTATACAGGCTTTCACCCATCACGTCGTCGCGGGTCAGGGTGACGTTCAGGCGGTTATAGGTTAACTGGTTTTGCGACATGGTGATGTCGACCAGCTTACGCCACATTTCGCGGAAATATTCATCGCCGCCCTGCAGCTTAACCACGTAACCGCGCGCGCGCTCGGCGAAGGCTTCATCTTCGTCGTAGTGTTTTTTCGCTTCGCGATAGAAACCTTCGAGGTCGGCCAGCGCCATCTCGCCGGCGTTTTCCTGCTGCTGTTTTTCCAGATACGCGATAAGCATGCCGAACTGGGTACCCCAGTCGCCCACGTGGTTAGCGCGGATCACTTTATGGCCGAGAAACTCCAGCGTACGCACCGCGGCATCGCCAATAATGGTGGAGCGCAGATGGCCTACGTGCATCTCTTTCGCCACGTTCGGCGCGGAGTAATCAACGACCACGGTTTGCGCCTGCGGCTGAGCTACGCCCAGGCGTTCTGATTTCAGCGCGCTGCTCACGTTTTCCGCCAGGAATGCCGGGTCGAGAAAAATATTAATAAAACCAGGTCCGGCGATTTCGACCTTATTGGCAATCCCGTTCAGGTCGAGATGAGACAGGACCTGCTCTGCCAGCTGTCGCGGCGCCATGCCCAGTTTTTTGGCAACGGCCATCACGCCGTTGGCCTGATAATCACCGAACTGGACTTTTGCTGACTGGCGGACCTGGGGTTCGCAATCGGCAGACGCGCCTGCCGCGATCAGGGCCTGACTGACTTTTTCTGAGAGAAGAGCCTGAATATTCACCGAAATACCTTACGTTTAACACGCCGTCACCCGGAAGGGGCGGCGCAGGAATGTGGACAAATTAGGGCAGGAGTATACTGCATTTGCACCCACGCGTCAGCACCGCGCACAGGTTGCTGCGCCTCGCGCTCAACGAATAACCGTTCACGAGAGGCTACCGTTGATTGCCGGTTGGTCGGCTGCGGGAAACGCGATAGATTAGCACTTTCTATCGCGTACCGAGGCTTACCATGGCGAACTGGCAGCAGATTGATGAACTGAACGATATTTTCGCGGACCTGCCGCGTTTTACCGAGGCGTTAAATACGCTCGCCGACAGGCTCGGTCTTGATATGACGCCGCATGAGGCCGACCATATTTCTCTGCGCTGTCACCAGAACGCCACTGCGGAGCGCTGGCGTCGCGGGTTTGAACAATGCGGTTTGCTGCTGTCGGAAAACGTGATTAATGGTCGGCCTATCTGTTTATTCCGTCTGGATGAACCGATTGTCGTAGCACACTGGCGTTTTAGCATTGTTGAACTACCGTGGCCGGGCGAAAAGCGTTACCCGCATGAAGGCTGGGAGCATGTTGAAATCGTTTTGCCCGGCGAGCCTGAAACGCTCAATACCCGGGCGCTGGCGCTGCTTTCCGATGAAGGGTTGAGCCAGCCGGGGATTTTTGTCAAGACCAGTACGCCGAAAGGGGAGCGTGAGCGTTTACCGAATCCGACCCTGGCTGTCACCGATGGAAAAGTAACGATCAAATTTCATCCGTGGTCGATAGAACAAATTGTCGCCAGCGAGCAATCTGAACGATGACAGTGTGAAGTTACGCGGCGTCTGCAGAGAAAAATCGTGACATTCTGTAGTCCCCGCAGTATCCACGGAGAGAATAATGACCTTACTGGAAGTCTGCTGTTATAGCATGGAGTGCGCGCTCGAAGCTCAGCGCCGCGGCGCCGATCGTATTGAGCTGTGCGCCGCGCCGCAGGAAGGGGGGCTGACGCCTTCGCTGGGCGTGCTTAAATCGGTGCGTGAAACGGTGACCATCCCTGTCCATCCAATTATTCGCCCGCGCGGCGGGGATTTTTGCTATACCGCTGGCGAGTTTGCCGCGATGCTTGAGGATGTGGCTGCGGTAAAAGATCTCGGTTTTCCCGGCATGGTGATCGGTATTCTGGACGTCGACGGTCGGGTGGATCGCGCGCGAATGGAAAAAATAATGACGGCTGCGGGAACGCTGGCCGTGACCTTTCATCGGGCGTTTGATATGTGCGCCAACCCGCGCCAGGCCAGCGTTGAGCTGGCAGAACTAGGCGTTCAGCGGATCCTGACTTCGGGCCAGCAGGCCTCAGCTGAAAAAGGAATTTCATTAATCAGGGAACTTATTTCCCAAAGTGATACTCCTATTATTATGGCCGGAGCAGGAGTGCGCGCCGCCAACCTGCCGCTATTTTTGCAGGCGGGGGTAAAAGAGGTGCACAGCTCGGCAGGGCAATGGTTACCGTCCCCGATGCGCTTTCGTAATCCTGGATTGTCGATGTCTACGGATGCTGAGGCAGATGAATACTTACGCTACGCCGTTAATGGCGAAGCGGTAGCGGAAATGAAGAACATTATTATCGCGCAGAGAAATTAAACCGTTTTTTGCTGCACATCATGTCGCCCAATATGATGATTGCCCGTACCAGGCCCCTGCCCATTAAACAGGGGCCTTTTTTTATCCTGAAAACGCCTTAACCGGGCTGTTTATCAGCCCGTTTTTTGGCTGCCAGCGACTGTTCTGTTTCCGGTTTGGTAGCAATAATGACCGCGCGCAGCGGGGCAGGATAGCCTTCGAGAGTTTTGCTGCTGTCGTGCGGATCGAGGAAATCGGCCAGCGATTCGGTGGTCATCCACTCCGTGCGGCGCTGTTCCTCGGTTGAGGTCACGCACGCATCAACGATGCGCACATCGACAAACCCGCATTTCTCCAGCCACTGCTTTAGCGCGGCGGCGGAAGGAATAAAGTAGACGTTGCGCATTTGCGCATAGCGATCGCCCGGCACCAGTACGGTGTTTTCATCGCCTTCGACTACCAGCGTCTCCAGCACCAGCTCGCCGCCGGGAACCAACTGATCTTTCAGCTGCCACAGATGATCGAGCGGAGAGCGGCGATGGTACAGAACGCCCATTGAAAAGACGGTATCAAAAGCGTTCAGCGCCGGAAGCTGCTCAATGCCCAGCGGCAGGAGATGCGCGCGCTGGTCGTTACCCAAAAGCTTACGCACCGCTTCAAACTGGCAAAGGAATAGCTGTGTCGGGTCGATGCCGACCGCCAGACGAGCGCCTGCGCCAATCATACGCCACATGTGGTAACCGCTGCCGCAGCCAACATCAAGAATGGTGCGCCCGGTCAGCTCCGAAAGGTGCGGCAGCACGCGCTCCCACTTCCAGTCGGAACGCCATTCGGTATCGATATCCACCCCGTAGAGAGAATAAGGCCCTTTACGCCACGGCATCAGATTTTTAAGCAGATTCTCAATGCGTAGCCGCTGGCCTTCGCCGAGCGGCGTTTCGCTTTCGGCGGTGACGCTGTGCAGCAGATCCAGACGGTAGGGCGCAAATTCAGGCAGAAACTCGACGGCGCGCTCCCATTCCCGATATTTACCGTGCAACGCTTCACGTTGCCAGGTTGCCACCTGAGCGGGCAGCGTCTCCAGCCAGTGGGACAGCGGGCTTTTGGCAATCAATTGATAAAAGTTGCTGAAATCAATCATGCCTGTTCCCCGGATTTTACGGCGATTAACGAGCCGAAATTAAAGCACTGGAACCAGAGTTCAGCATGCTCGAAACCGGCCTTACGCAGGCGCGCTTTGTGGGTTTCTACGGAGTCAGTAAGCATCACGTTTTCCAGCATGCTGCGCTTCTGGCTAATTTCCAGCTCGCTGTAACCGTTGGCGCGTTTGAAGTCGTGATGCATGTTGAACAGCAGCTCGCCAACGTTGTCATCTTCGAAGCTGAATTTTTCTGATAACACCAGCGCACCGCCTGGATTGAGACCTTGATAGACCTTATCAAGAATGGCCTGTCGTTCACCTGGTTCAAGAAACTGAATGGTGAAATTCAGCACCACCATGGAGGCGTTTTCAATGGTGACGTGGCGAATATCGCCCTCAATAACTTCAACCGGCGTCGGCGCTTTATAGGCGTCAATGTGGCGACGGCAGCGCTCGACCATGGCCGGCGAGTTATCAATAGCGATGATTTTACATCCGGAATGCGCAATGTTGCGGCGTACAGACAGCGTCGCTGCGCCAAGCGAACAGCCGAGATCGTAAACCTGGGTATCCGGCTGAACGAAACGTTCCGCCAGCATGCCGATCATCGAAATAATATTGGAATAGCCGGGAACAGAGCGCTGGATCATGTCCGGGAAGACTTCAGCAACCCGTTCATCAAAGGTCCAGTCGCCGAGACTGGCAATTGGCGCGGAAAAAAGCGTATCGCGGTGAGACATAACGTTAAACCCGAAAAATCGAAAACGGCGTATTGTGCGCTAACGTACGGAGAAAACCAACTCCCAGGGCATATACCAGAGGTTAGCCAGCACCATCAGCAACAATGAACACCATGTTGCGCTCATACCAGAACGACGCCAGCGATACAGACGGTGATGAAAACCATAAGAGTGCATCAGGCGGCCGGCGATCAGTAAAATACCGCAGACGTGCACCATCCAGGTAAGCGCGCCGTTCATCTCCATAAACAGCAGCAGAATCAAGCCAATGGGAACATATTCGACCGCATTACCGTGCACGCGAATCGCGACCTGCAGCTCGCTAAAACCGCCGTCTCCGTAGCCAACGCGATATTGCGTCCTCAGGCGAACGACATCGTAAGAAAACTTAATAAGCAATAACGCACCTAAAACCGCATACAGCGCGCTGATCATACTCAAAACTCCCTTTCATTCCGTCCGGTGGCTCAATTGAGGATAGCAGGATATCAGAAAAGAGAGGTTTGCTGCGGAATTGAAGGCGCATCACCTATTTCCGGCAGGACAGCGCGCAGATCGCTCCACAGCGTGTCGACCAGTTCCGGAGCATGGGCGATATCCGGAGTGTGCAGGAATAAGTATGGCGTGGTGGTCTGCGTCCATTTTGGCAGCGTTCGTATCCACACGTTAAAAAGCTCATGATTTTGCGCCATATCATCGCTGCCGATAAAACGCACCATCGGGTGGCTGGCCGTTACCAGGGCATGAACCGGGACTTTTGGCTTCTTTCTTTGCGCGTCGATCATCGCCTGGCTTCGGGCTACGGCGCTGTGAACCGGCCGACTGTCGAGTATCACGCGATTGACATTGCGCTGATGTAACCCACGATTGAGCTGCTGTTCCGCTTCGCCCTTGGAGAAAAATTCCGGGTGTCTGACCTCTACGCCGTAGCTGAATGCCTGCGGCAGGCTATCGAGAAAGTGCCAGAGGGCGGAGAGATCCTGTGGGCCGAAGGTGGCAGGCAGCTGCAGCCAGTATTGACCAATGCGCGAGGCCAGCGGCGCAAGGCGGGTAAAAAACTCATGGCTTAAGTCATCGCAGTTGCGCAGCGCCGCCTGGTGCGAAATGGTCGCCGGAAACTTGAAGCAGAAGCGGAAATCATCGTGGGTCTGTTCATACCAGCGGCTGACAATCTCAGCTTTCGGTACGGCGTACAGCGTCGTGTTGCCCTCCACGCAGTTGAAGTGGCGGGCATACTCTTCAAGGCTGGTGATACCCAGACGTCCCCATTTCGGGTGCGCCCACTGGGGAAGACCAATATAGATCATAACGCGGCAAGAACCTCCTCGGTACTGCGCACGCGGGCAATACGCGGGAAAATATGCGTGATGCTGCCAAGGTGCTGTTCGGCAGACGCGGCGCTGCAGGCGTCCTCGACGAGAATCAGATTAAACCCCAGCTCCCAGGCGTTACGCGCGGTTGATTCGACGCCGATATTGGTGGCGATGCCGCACAGGATAATCGTGTCGATACCTCGACGACGCAGCTGCAGCTCAAGATCGGTGCCGTAAAAAGCTCCCCACTGGCGTTTGGTGACTTCGATATCGCTGTCTTGCTTTTCCAGCGCGAGCGGGTAAGTCCACCAGTTTTCCGGTAGCGTATGCGCGCCTGCCCGGGCGTCAACCGGCTGTTTTAGCGCTTCGGCAAAATCTGCTGACCAGCCGACGCGAACCATAACCACGGGGGACCCTTGCTGGCGGCACTTTCTTGCCAGGCTCGCGGCACGCTCAACCACTTTATCGGCAGGGTGTGGACCGCCGGCGAAGGGTAAAATTCCCTCCTGCAGGTCGATAACCACCAGCGCGGTCTTTTTTGCGTTGAGTTCTAACATGATATCCCCGTATCTTCTTTTGTTGTCAGGCCGCTACAATACCGTTGCCGATCTCGCCCAAGGGTAACAAATTTTGTTAATTTTTGTGAGTACAAGCAATAAGCGGACTGCAAAGCAACGTAGCGCGCTGCGCCGGGCTTATCGTGCGCCATAATTTCCAGTATAATAGCCGCCTTTTTTCATTCAGTTGTGACATCAGCTAAAGCTGCGACCTCGTCGCCTGCAAGGCAGGCAACAATCCGCCTGCGGCTAAGTTAAGGGATATCTCATGCGTACAGAATATTGCGGGCAGCTTCGTCTGTCCCACGTAGGGCAGCAAGTGACTCTGTGTGGTTGGGTCAACCGTCGTCGTGATCTAGGTAGCCTTATCTTTATCGATATGCGTGACCGCGAAGGCATCGTGCAGGTGTTTTTCGATCCGGATCGCGCCGACGCATTAAAGCTGGCCTCTGAGCTGCGTAATGAGTTCTGCATCCAGGTCACCGGCACCGTGCGTGCGCGTGACGAAAAAAACGTTAATAGCGATATGGCCACCGGCGCTGTCGAAGTGCTGGCTTCTGACCTGACCATCATCAACCGCGCTGAAGCGCTGCCGCTGGACTCCAACCACGTCAACACTGAAGAAGCGCGACTGAAATACCGTTATCTGGACCTGCGTCGTCCGGAAATGGCCCAGCGCCTGAAAACACGTGCGAAGATCACCAGCCTTGTACGTCGCTTTATGGACGATCACGGCTTCCTTGATATCGAAACGCCGATGCTGACCAAAGCCACGCCGGAAGGCGCGCGCGACTATCTGGTGCCTTCACGCGTTCATAAAGGTAAATTCTACGCGCTGCCGCAGTCTCCTCAGCTGTTCAAACAGCTGCTGATGATGTCCGGGTTTGACCGCTACTATCAGATTGTTAAATGCTTCCGCGACGAAGACCTGCGCGCCGACCGTCAGCCAGAATTCACCCAGATCGACGTCGAAACTTCCTTTATGACCGCCCCGCAGGTGCGTGAAGTGATGGAAGCGCTGGTGCGTAATCTGTGGCAGGAAGTGAAGGGCGTGGATCTGGGCGATTTCCCGATTATGACCTTCGCCGAAGCCGAGCGTCGCTATGGTTCTGACAAACCAGACCTGCGTAACCCAATGGAGCTGGTGGACGTTGCCGATCTGGTGAAAGGCGTTGAGTTCGCCGTATTTGCCGGCCCGGCTAACGATGCCAAAGGCCGCGTTGCCGCGCTGCGCGTTCCTGGCGGCGCTGCGTTGACCCGTAAGCAAATCGACGAATACGGTAAGTTTGTCCAGATCTACGGCGCCAAAGGTCTGGCCTATATTAAAGTGAACGAACGGGCGAAAGGCCTTGAAGGTATTAACAGTCCGGTCGCTAAATTCCTCAACGCCGACATCGTCGACGCGATCCTTGAGCGCACCGGCGCGCAGGATGGCGATATGATCTTCTTCGGCGCGGATAACAAAAAAGTCGTTGCCGACGCGCTGGGCGCGCTGCGTCTGAAGCTGGGCAAAGATCTCAACCTGACCGACGAAACCAAATGGGCGCCGCTGTGGGTTATCGACTTCCCGATGTTTGAAGACGACGGTGAAGGCGGCCTGACCGCTATGCACCATCCATTCACTTCGCCGAAAGATATGACTGCCTCTGAGCTGAAGGCTTCACCGGAAGACGCGGTTGCCAACGCCTACGATATGGTTATTAACGGTTACGAAGTCGGCGGCGGTTCAGTGCGTATCCACAGCGGTGAGATGCAGCAGACCGTGTTTGGCATTCTGGGCATTAATGAGCAAGAGCAGCGCGAGAAGTTTGGCTTCCTGCTGGACGCGCTGAAATTCGGTACTCCGCCGCACGCGGGCCTGGCGTTTGGTCTTGACCGTTTGACCATGCTGCTGACCGGCACCGATAATATTCGTGATGTTATCGCCTTCCCGAAAACAACCGCTGCTGCCTGCCTGATGACCGAAGCGCCGAGCTTCGCAAATCCGGCATCGCTGAGCGAACTGGGTATTCAGGTTGTAGCGAAAGAGGCAAAAGAGTCTCCGGAGAATAAGTAAGATGTCATTCAAGCTCCCCGTTTCCGTACTGGTGGTGATTTATGCCGAAGATACGAAGCGGGTGCTGATGTTGCAGCGTCGCGACGATCCCACGTTCTGGCAGTCGGTCACCGGCAGCCTGGAAGAGGGAGAAACCGCGCCGCAGGCTGCCGCGCGTGAAGTCATGGAAGAGGTCGCCATTGACGTTGCCAGCGAACAGCTGGCATTGGTTGATTGTCGGCGCACGGTAGAATTCGAGATATTTTCTCATTTACGTCATCGCTATGCGCCGGGCGTCGAGCGCAATACGGAATTTTGGTTCCATCTTGCGCTCCCCCATGAACGCCAGATTGTTTTTACTGAACATCTGGACTATCGCTGGGTTGATGCGACGGATGCCGCCACGTTGACCAAGTCCTGGAGCAACCGGCAGGCGATTGAAGAATTTGTAATTAACGCCAACTAATTTTCCCCAGAATTTTAGCGATCGGGAAGGCGGCAGGTTGGGACATCACCCGGAGCTTACCTGGATAAGTGAAGGGTGTGGGCCAATGCAGCCAACGCACCTGAGGGCTAAAAGGCGCCGGGAAAAGGCTTTTTTGGAGATATTATTTTATGGCAGGTCATAGTAAATGGGCCAACACCAAACACCGCAAAGCGGCACAGGATGCCAAGCGCGGTAAGATCTTTACTAAAATCATTCGCGAGCTGGTCACCGCTGCGCGTCTGGGCGGCGGCGATGCGGGTTCTAACCCACGTCTGCGTGCGGCCATCGACAAAGCGCTGAGCAACAACATGACTCGTGATACCCTGAACCGCGCTATCGCGCGCGGCGTGGGCGGCGATGATGATGCCAACATGGAAACCATCATTTATGAAGGTTACGGTCCTGGCGGCACGGCGGTGATGGTGGAATGCCTGTCCGATAACCGCAACCGTACCGTTGCCGAAGTGCGTCATGCATTCAGCAAAACCGGCGGTAACCTCGGTACTGATGGATCCGTTTCCTATCTGTTCAGTAAAAAAGGCGTCATCTCCTTCGAGAAAGGCGATGAAGATGCGATCATGGAAGCGGCGCTGGAAGCGGGTGCTGAAGACGTTGTGACCTATGACGACGGCGCGATTGACGTTTACACCGCGTGGGAAGAGATGGGCGCGGTACGCGATGCGCTGGAAGCCGCCGGTCTGAAAGCCGATGCCGCTGAAGTCTCCATGATTCCGTCAACCAAAGCGGATATGGACGCTGAAACGGCGCCGAAACTGCTGCGTCTGATCGATATGCTGGAAGATTGCGACGACGTGCAGGAAGTTTATCATAACGGCGAGATCTCTGATGAGGTTGCCGCAACGCTGTGATACCCGTAATCTTTCTGCCCACAGCGGTGTTGGCTCTCCTCGCTTACCCCGGTCACGTAGTTAATCTACGTTCCCAGGGATGCGCTGCGTGGCCGCCTGGCTGTGAACTGAAATATTCAGGGTCTCACGGGTTAGTTATGACCGGGGGCGCGTGATGGCAATTATTCTCGGTATTGACCCGGGGTCGCGCGTCACTGGTTATGGCGTTATTCGTCAGGTTGGACGCCAGCTGAGCTATCTGGGCAGCGGCTGTATCCGTACTAAAGTGGATGATTTACCGTCCCGTCTGAAGCTTATCTATGCGGGCGTCACGGAAATTATCACTCAGTTCCAGCCGGACTATTTCGCCATCGAACAGGTGTTTATGGCCAAGAACGCCGACTCGGCGCTAAAGCTCGGCCAGGCTCGCGGCGTGGCGATTGTCGCGGCGACGAATCAGGACCTGCCGGTGTTTGAGTACGCCGCCAGGCAGGTGAAGCAGACCGTAGTCGGTATTGGTAGCGCGGAAAAGAGCCAGGTGCAGCACATGGTGCGCACGTTGCTCAAGCTTCCGGCCAACCCGCAGGCGGATGCGGCTGATGCTTTAGCTATCGCCATTACCCACTGTCACGTTAGCCAGAACGCCGCTCAGGTCAGCGAAAGCCGTCTGAACCTGGCGCGCGGACGATTACGCTAATCTATACCGCCTCAGCAAGCGTTGGCTGAGGCGTTTCTATTCCATTCGCTGAAATGAGCTCTAAATTCGGATGTAGCCAGAGGCTGGCCGGAGTAACCGTTTTTCGTTCCCAGGGGATGGAGCCTAAAAACCAAAACTTCCAGAATCGCAATTTGGCTTGCGGATTACTGTGCAGCAGTTGTGCAAACGTTTCAACATTGCCCACCGGAATACATAACGCCTCTTTATAAATATCAAACACAAATTTTGAACAGAACTGGCGTGATGAATCGTATTTAAATCCGGTGTGATAAAGCTTATGTAGACGGGAGGGGATCTGCTCCATGATAGAGAGCTTTTGCTCAGTGGTTAAACCGCCACGCAGACGGCGAACGGCGAAACTATGGTTGGCTGAACGGCGAATAAACTGGGTTAAGGTGGTCACTCCTGAGAGGGGAACCCGACTTTCCGCCACAAGATAATCATCACCATTATGACCAATGATAATCCCCACATGGTTGCACCAGCACTGCGAGGCCGTTGATATCTGGCCAAATAGCGTTGCGCCAATACAGGTAAAAATAATATCTCCAGTTTCATATTTAACTGAGGAATCGATAAGCATTTTGTCATTCCTTTGGCGTAATACAAAAAGACGAAGTGTCCGCCATCATATCCTGACGTTTTGTCACTGATAGAAAAGTATTAGTAAAGATTTGATAAATAATATTTCAAGACTTAGCGTTTATCTCAATGCGTATTATTGGCGCAGCTTATAAGTCCCCTGGTTAATTGCTCTCTATAAAAGGTGGAGTAGCAAACACCATCTCTCTCGTGATGCCTAAAATGAAATGCGTTGCAATAATAAATGCCTTCTTTTGCCTGTTATTAATATATCCAGAGTCTTTTATGGAATGAAAAATATTCGGAAAGTAAGAGCATCACAAACGATAGAGGCAGTATTTTGCTGGCGGTTAAAAAAACGTCATCAGGTTAGCCGTGTCCAGGTAAACCGGTTTGCGGATCGCAGATGTTAGGGATAACGTGTTTTTCATCTGGATATCTATCCAGCCTTTTTTTATGATACCGCATTAGACTTTCGCCCTTAATCCAGGAGCTCCATGTGATAGGCAGACTCAGAGGCATCATTCTCGAAAAACAACCCCCGCTGGTATTACTCGAAACGGGAGGCGTAGGCTATGAGGTTCATATGCCGATGACCTGCTTCTATGAGCTGCCGGAGGTGGGTAAAGAGGCGATAATTTTCACCCATTTTATCGTTCGCGAAGATGCTCAACTGCTGTTTGGCTTCAACAATAAGCAGGAGCGCACGCTGTTTAAAGAGCTGATTAAAACCAACGGCGTCGGTCCGAAGCTGGCGCTGGCGATCCTCTCAGGCATGTCGGCGCAGCAGTTTGTGAATGCCGTTGAGCGTGAAGAGCTGGCGGCGCTGGTCAAACTGCCGGGGATCGGTAAGAAAACCGCGGAACGCCTGATTGTCGAGATGAAAGACCGCTTTAAAGGGCTGCACGGCGATCTGTTTACTCCGGCGGCGGATCTGGTACTGACGTCGCCCGCCGGTCCGTCCGACGATGATGCGGAACAGGAAGCGGTTGCCGCGCTGGTGGCGCTGGGCTATAAACCTCAGGAGGCCAGCCGGATGGTCAGCAAAATCGTGCGTCCGGACGCCAACAGTGAAACGCTAATTCGCGAAGCGCTCCGCGCCGCGTTGTGAGGTAAGGGATGATTGAAGCAGACAGGCTGGTATCGGCGGACAGCAGCGGTTTTGAAGAAGCGGCCGACCGCGCAATCCGCCCCAAATTGCTGGAAGAGTATGTCGGCCAGCCGCACGTCCGTTCGCAAATGGAAATCTTTATCCAGGCGGCGAAGCTGCGCGGCGATGCGCTCGATCACCTGTTGATTTTTGGCCCGCCGGGGCTTGGCAAAACCACGCTGGCGAACATCGTTGCCAACGAGATGGGCGTTAATCTGCGCACCACTTCGGGCCCGGTACTGGAAAAGGCGGGCGATCTGGCGGCAATGTTGACCAACCTTGAGCCGCACGACGTTCTGTTTATCGATGAAATTCACCGCCTTTCACCGGTTGTCGAAGAAGTGCTATATCCGGCTATGGAAGATTACCAGCTGGACATCATGATCGGCGAAGGACCGGCGGCGCGTTCGATTAAAATCGATCTGCCGCCGTTTACCCTGATTGGCGCCACGACCCGCGCAGGCTCGCTGACTTCGCCGCTGCGCGACCGCTTCGGTATCGTCCAGCGCCTGGAGTTCTACCAGATCCCTGACCTACAGCATATTGTCAGCCGCAGCGCTCGCTATATGGGACTGGAGATGAGCGAAGGGGGGGCGCTGGAAGTTGCCCGTCGTGCGCGCGGTACGCCGCGTATCGCCAACCGTCTGCTGCGCAGGGTGCGTGATTTCGCCGAGGTTCGCCACGATGGCCGTATCTCGGAGGAGATTGCCGCCCAGGCGCTGGACATGCTTAACGTGGATGCCGAAGGTTTTGACTATATGGACCGTAAGCTGCTGCTGGCGGTTATCGATAAATTCTTCGGCGGGCCGGTGGGGCTTGATAACCTGGCGGCGGCAATCGGTGAAGAGCGGGAAACCATTGAAGATGTGCTGGAGCCGTATCTGATCCAGCAGGGCTTTTTGCAGCGTACGCCGCGTGGGCGAATGGCGACGGTGCGAGCCTGGACCCACTTCGGCATCACGCCGCCGGAAATGCCTTAATTGTTGTCCGGGGAGCGTCCCGGACAACGCGTTTTCCTCAACGGCTGCAGATCAGGCGGCCAATGTCTTCTTATGTTGATAATCAACAGGGCCAGTAGCCCGGCTAAGCGTAGCGCAAGCCGGGGAAATAGCTGAAGCAATATTACAGCTGATGTCCCGGCTTGCGGCGTGAACGCCTTAGCCGGGCTACATTGTCCGCAGACGGCTGTGGCCATAGCAATCTGCCGGGTTTTGATGGCGGCTGAGGCGGGCAGGAAGCGTCAGGCGGCAGATTTCTTACTCATGCTGATAATCAACAGGGCCAGTAGCCCGGCTAAGCGCAGCGCAAGCCGGGGAAATAGCTGGAGCAATATTGCAGTTGATGTCCCGGCTTGCGGCGTGAACGCCTTAGCCGGGCTAC
>OEPS010000163.1_pt1 | contig 24884 bp, 16 predicted proteins | sample 1539411 | NCBI WGS metagenome assembly OEPS01 (sample SAMN02671747, study PRJEB22543) | soil metagenome | biome: bacteria | place: China:Hunan Province, Lengshuijiang City | collected 2012-10-15 | depth 0.08m m
ATATCTCCCTCCGATACTGGGATATGGCTCGTACACAAAATTCCCGACAGTCCCCGAGGGACGTTCCGTTCAACAAACCGCCCCTCGTCCCTCATCCCTCGTACTCCCTCGTTCCTGCCCACATACGCCACCCCGATCAATGGCGCCATTCCCTGATCCCTCGTCCGCAGGTAGCCCACGTCCCACCATCCCTCGTCGCGCCAGCGACCTGAGGTCGCTGCGCCCACCCCTCGTCCCTCATCCGTTCCTCGTTCCTTGTCGGACGAGGACCGGGGAACGAGGGACGAGGACCGAGGAACGACAGAATTCATTGCTCTGTTATCTCCGCCCTGCTTAGCTTCCACCGTCATGTCCACCCCACGCCGCGACCTCTTCCATCTCGCCAGGCGATTCGTTGCCGAGAACATCGACATCGACCCGCTCGGCCTGAACGCCGAGGACTCGCCGCCCCGCCTGACGTTCAAGGCCCTCACGAAGATCATTCCCCTCATGTCCCGCACCCGCGAGAAGATCCTCAACAACCTCGACGAGATGTACCGCGAAGCGTTCGAGCGTGCCAAGGCATCCGGTGATGCCACCCAGATGGCGACCCTCGACTTCGCCTATCGCCGCGAGCAGCTCTACTTCGAGATCCTCCTCGACGTCCGCGATGCCGTCGAACGGCGCTGACCGGCGCTGACCGGCGCATCCCGGCCTAACGTTCAGCCGGCGCCGGCTCCTTCGGCGGCGGCACCGCCCCCGACGCCGGCCAGCGCAGCGACGCCGCGATCGAGATGGCCAGCACCCCGACGATGACCGCCAGCGAAGCGTAGATCGGGATCGTCCACCAGTGGGCGCTGACCATCTTCACGCCGACGAACGTGAGGATCACCGCCAGCCCGTATTTCAGCAGGTGGAACCTGTGGACCACGTTCGCCAGCAGGAAATACATCGAGCGCAGGCCGAGGATCGCGAAGATGTTCGACGTGTAGACGAGAAACGGGTCCTGCGTCACCGCGAAGATCGCCGGGATCGAGTCGACCGCGAAGATGAGGTCGGTGAACTCGACCAGCACCAGGACGAGGAGCAGCGGCGTCGCCACCCGCTTGCCGTTCTCGAAGGTGAAGAACTTCTGCCCGTCGTACTCGTGCGAGAAGGGGAGGAGCCGCTTCGCCAGCCGGACGATCGGGTTCTGCTCTCCCTCGAACTCGTCGTCGGCCTTGAGCGCCATCCGGATGCCGGTGATTATCAGCATCCCGCCGAAGATGTAGATGACCCAATGGAAGCGGGCGAGCAGCAGCGCACCGAGCCCGATGAAGAGCCCGCGCATCAGCAGCGCGCCGACGATCCCCCAGAACAGCACCCGGTGCTGGTACTCCTGCGGCACCCGGAAGTACGCGAAGATGAGGACGATGACGAAGATGTTGTCGACGCTGAGCGACTCTTCGATCACGTAGCCGGTGACGAAGGTCAGCGCGTGGTGGGCGTCCTTGAAGAGCCAGAGCCCCGCGGCGAAGACCATGGCCAGCGCGACCCACACCCCCACCCACGCCATCGCCTCCTTCGGCCTGACGACGTGCGCCTTGCGGTGAAAGACGCCAAGGTCGAGGGCGAGCATCGCCAGCACGAACGCGTTGAAGCCGATCCAGAACCAGATGTTGGTCGCCATCGTCCTCTTCGCCGCGGTGCCTCGCCAGGCAATCGTCCCCGGGTGGGACGAAAAGAAAAAGCGAGACCCCTACGGCACGTGATAATCGTGTCGTAGTGGTCTCGCCAAGGTCTCACCGACCCATCGGACGACCGGGAGCGTGAGCCCCGTCTTGACGATCGTCCGTTCCAGCCGTGCGCACGTCTGCAGCCCCGCGCCCGGCCAGCAGGCTACTCCCCACTGATGACCCTAACGCAAACACACACCGCACGATACGTCAAGTCGGGGAGGGCCGGATCGCGGCGGTCCGAAGCGGAGGTCTCGAGCCCGCCTGGGGAATGGAAGTCTCGAAACTGCCTGGGGAATGGAAGTTTCGAAGAGGCGGTGGGAATGGAGCTCTCGAAAGCTCCTGGGCAATGAGAGGCGGTGGTTGTTTCGAGAACTGCACCGCGGTTTCGAGACTTCCGTTCGCGGGTCGCTTCGCGACTTCCGTCTTCCGATCGGTTTCGAGACGTCCATTCCCGAGGTCGTTTCGCCGCTTCCATTTTCCAACCCGTTTCGAGCCTTCCACTACCCTGCCGCTTCGAAACTTCCATTCCCATCCCCGCGGTTGCACGTTCCCCCCATGCGCCTCGCCCCTGCCGCCGTCCTCCTCGCCTCCGCCTGCTCGATGAGTCATCCCGCTCCCAGCGCGCAGAGTCCCGTTTCCCTCGCGATCGTCAACGCGCGCGTCTGGACCGGCGACCCGCGCCGCCCCTGGGCTGACGCCGTGGCGGTGCGCGGCGACCTCATCGCCGCGGTCGGGTCGAGCGCGGAAGTCCGCAAGATGGCGGCGCCCTCGACGCGGGTGATCGACGCGAATGGCCGGATGCTGGTTCCCGGCTTCCACGATGCGCACGTACACTTCATCGACGGCGGCTTCCGGCTCGCGTCGGTGCAGTTGCGCGACGCCAAAGCGCCAGCGGAGTTCATCGCGCGCATCAAGGCGTTCGCGGCGACAGTGCCGAAGGGAACGTGGATCACCGGCGGCGACTGGGACCACGAGCAGTGGGGCGGGGAGCTCCCGCGGCGCGCATGGATCGACTCGGTCACCCCGGACAATCCGGTCTGGGTGAACCGGCTCGACGGGCACATGAGCCTCGCCAACAGCGCGGCGCTGCGCGCGGCCGGCGTCACGCGCGCGACCGCCGACGTCGCCGGCGGCACGATCGTCCGCGACGCAGCGGGCGAGCCGACCGGCATCCTCAAGGACAACGCGGCCTGGCTCGTCGACCAGCGGGTGCCACCGGCCGGTGCGGAACAGAACGACCGCGCACTCGCCGCGGCGATGCGCTACGTCGCCGCGCAGGGGGTGACCTCCGTCCACAACATGGGCACGTGGGACGACCTCGCGACCTTCGAGCGCGCGCACGCCGCCGGCACGATGATCACCCGCGTCTACGCCGTCGTCCCCCTCGCCGGCTGGGAGCGGCTGCGCGACACCGTCGCCGCGCGCGGGCACGGCGATTCGTGGGTCCGCATCGGCGGATTGAAGGGGTTCGTCGACGGATCGTTAGGCAGCCATACCGCTGCCTTCCTCGAGCCCTTCACCGATGCGCCCGGGGACACCGGGCTGTTCGTCAACGCACCGCAGGATCTCTACGCGTGGACGGCAGGCGCCGACAGGGCCGGTCTGCAGGTGATCGTCCACGCGATCGGCGACCGCGCCATCCGCACCCAGCTCGACATCTTCATGCGCGTTGCGCATGAAAATGCCGCGTATGACCGGCGCTTCCGCATCGAGCACGCGCAGCACGTCGCGCCATCCGACATCCCGCGCTTCGCGCAGCTCGGGGTGATCGCCAGCATGCAGCCCTATCACGCGATCGACGACGGGCGCTGGGCGGAGAAGGTGATCGGCCCTGAGCGGATCCGGACGACCTACGCCTTCCGCTCGCTGCGTGCCAGCGGGGCGCGGCTCGCCTTCGGCAGCGACTGGTTCGTTGCGCCCCCCACTCCGCTCGAGGGGATCTATGCCGCGGTCACCCGTCGGACCCTCGACGATCGCAACCCTGACGGCTGGGTCCCGGAGCAGAAGATCGGTGTCGAGGACGCACTGCGCGCCTACACGATCAACGGCGCGTACGCGTCGTTCGAGGAGAAGGTCAAGGGATCGATCGAGCGCGGGAAGCTCGCCGATCTCACCCTCATCGACCGCGACCTCACGCGCATCGCGCCGGAGACGATCCGCGATGCCCGCATCGTGATGACGATCGTCGGCGGGCGGGTCGTATACGAGCGCGGCGCCGGCGAGGGAAACTCCTCGCCGGCGCCGCGCTGATCCACGATCGCGTCCCGGTCAGCGATTCGGGCTGACGGCGGCTCCCGCCGCCGCCGCTCGCATCCGGACCTCGCGCGGCGCGCGCACCGGCTGCGGCAGCTGCTTCAGGTATGCGATGAACGCGTCGCGGTCGTTGATCGGCAGCGAGGTCATGTCGAGCACCGATTCGCCGAGGGTCCGCTCGATCATCATCGTGCGCACGTAGTCGTTCATCACGATCGTGTACGTCGCGCTGTCTGCAAGGAGACGCCCGTCGGCCAGCCGCACCTCGGTGATCCGGCTCCCCGAGGGGCGCGCAGGATCGTAGACGACCGTGGCGCCGCTGACGTGCCGGATGAGCGCGTCCGCGCCGACGATCGCCTCGAGGTAGGCGCGCACCGCCGCACCCTGGATGGTGAGCTTGTACAGCGTGTTGCCGAATGGCTGGACGTCGTAGATCGACTTGTAGGTGGCGATCCCTCCTCCGAGCCCGGCGTGGATCCCGGAGTTGTTGGTGACCGCGAAATCCCCCTTCCCGGCCCAGCGCTGCGCGTCGGTGATCAGGTTGCCGAGCGGGTACTGCGCACCGGTGCGCTCGAGCGGGACGGCGAGCGTCGCCACTGGCTGCGCGAGGTACACTTCCGCCCGCGCCGACGCGACCGCGACGATCGAGTCGACCACCGGGACGTGCCGCGCGTCCATCCGCTCATCGACCTCGCGCGCGTTGGCGACGACGTCGGCTTTCATCGCCTCTCCCGCCTCGTCGACCGGAACGTCGACGATCGAGATCGAGCGTCCGTTCGCCGCCGAGGAGATGAAGAACGTGCTGTCGAGCCAGATCGCGGCCTTCTGGTGGGTGTGTCCGCCGACCCAGAGGTCCACCGGCCGCGTCAGGCGCGCGATCGCACCGAGTGCCTCGCCTTCGCACCGTTCCGAGGGCGCGCCGGTCGCCACCCCGTAGAGGTTTCCCTCGCAGCGTACGCCGGCGTGGGAGAGGACGATGACGATCTGCGCGCCGCGCGCCCGCAGCGACTTCGCGCGCACGTCCACGGTCGCCGCGGGATCGTCGAAGCGCAGTGCAGCGACGTAATCGGGGTTCGTCGTCTGCGCGGTGAGCTGGCTCGCGATCCCGATGATCCCGACGGCGAGCCCGCCACGGCGCACGATCTTGTCGCCGGGGAGCCAGGGGAGTGGCGCCCCGTTCACGCGCGTCACGTTCGCGCCGAGAAGCGGAAGACGCGCGCCGCGCACGCGCGCGGCGAGCGTGTCGATCCCCCAGTCGAACTCGCGGTTCCCCGGGGCGAGCGCATCGTATTGCATCGCCGCGAACGCGTCTGCCGCCTCGCGCCCGTGGGTCAGGTCCGATTCCGGGGTGCCGGAAAGCATGTCGCCCGCGTCGACGAGGAGGGAGATGCATGCCGGCGCGACACACTCACGGCGGGCCTGCTCGACGGCGGCCGCGGTCCCGGCCAGCCCCCCCGACCGGTAGCCGCGCGCGTCGACGTACGGCGAAAGCGATCCGTGCAGGTCGCCCGTCACGATCACGCGGAGGCGGCGGGCATGCGACGCGGATCTCGTCGTCCCCTGGGCCACCAGTGGCGCAGCCGCCGCGAGTGTCGCCGCGAGTGTCCCCGCCAGGCAGAGGGCGAACGCGGGGGCGAGGCTGAGCAGGCGCCGCACCGGGTTCCGGGCGTCAGGATTCGTGGTCATGAGTGTGGGGGGGGAGCAGCAGGGGAGACGAGGGGGAATCCACCGTCGAACGTCAGGCACTAGCGCGCAACGAGACCGAGTACCTTGACGCCCGGGCCGAGCCGCGCCGTGGGGCGCACGTAGCCGACGGCACCCACCGTCGACCGCACGTAGGCCAGCACCTGCTCGTCGCTGTCGCGTTCGGGGGGCGGGACCTGGCGGCCGGAGAAGATCTGCTGCTGCCAGTACGCACGGATCGCCTGCGACGACTTGCCGTGAATCGCGGCGGTGAAGGCTTCGCGCGTCGGATCGTCAGCCGGGAGGTCCACCGGGAACGCCGGCGTCCCGTCGCGCCACGCCTGTTCCCTCTTGGTGAACAGCGCGGCGAGCTCGGACCGGCCAATGCTCGTGGCGGGGTTCGTCATGTTCACGACGACCACGAAGCTCGTTTGCGCGCGCGCCCGCCCGGGGGCCAGCGCGGCAAGCGCCAGGCACGTGCTCGCCGCGGCAAGGATACGGATCAGGGTTCGCGCGGGCTTCGGCATCGAAGCGGGTCGGTAGGCGTGGCGCATCAGGTGCCTCAAGAATAGCGGCCGGGTGTGTTCCAGGTAGTGACGATCATCACCCCCCTGATGGTTACGAACCCGACATCCCTGGCGTCATTTTGTTTTGCAGCCGACCGCGTGGCCGGCCGCCCCCGCCCATGCTGATCGCCGGCGCGGGCTCGTTGATCACCGGAGCCCCGCTCGCATGATGTCCCGCCATCGCCTGACGACCAACCCGGTTCCGCGAGCCCTGCGTCTCGGGGGGCTGGCCGCGATCGTCCTCGCCGGCAGCACCTGCCGCGACCGCGGCCCGATGGGGCCCGGGCTGCCGAGTCGGGCGACGCTCGCCGTCGCCCCGCAATTGCAGCAGGCGGCGCTGACTGGGGGGCCGAGCTTCGTTTCGATGCGGTCGGTGCACGGAGTCCTCACGCCGATCGGCGGCGGTGTGTCGTATTCCGCGGACGCGGCATTCGACGGCGACACCGCGGCGCTCGAGTTCAACGTCACCTTCGCGGGACCGACGCAGCGCTACTCGCTCGCGCTCGCCGCCACCGACACCGCCGGCGACACGCTCTTCCGCTCGATGCGCGACATCGTCGCCACTCCGGGGAACAACGACCCGGTGAGCGACGTCCTGACCTACGCGGCGCCCGACAGCGGGGTCCGCACGATCCTCATCGTTCCCGCCGATACCATCGTCCTCGGCGGTGACACACTCGCGGTCGCCGCCACCGGTTTCGACGCGAACAAGGCGGCGATCGCGCCGCTCTACCTCGGCTGGACCTCGCGCGACACGAGCGTCGCGACGGTCATCTCGGGCGGGCCGTCGTTGGGGCGCGTGATCGGGCGTTCGATCGAGAGTCCGGTCTGGATCGTCGGCCGCGCCTTCAACGGCGCGGCGGACTCGGTGAGCATCCGCGTCGCGCTCAAGGTCGGCTCGGTCGTGCTCGCGGCCGACACGGTGCACCTGTCCGCGGGTGCGGTGGCAACGGTGCCGGCGACGGTGCTCGACGCGTCAGGCGGCATGCTCGACCGGCCTGTCAGCTTCGTCTCCCTCGACACCTCGGTCGTGACGGCGGGCGCCCTGCTCGGCGTGTCGTCGCCGGTCGCGCAGCTCACCGGGATCCGTGCCGGGACGACGAAGCTCGTTGCGTCGAGCGGCGGCAAGGCGGACACCGCGATGGTCATCGTCGATCCGGTCCCGATCGCGACGGTCCAGATGATCCCCGACTCGATCGTGCTGCTCCCCGGCGATTCGGGGCGCTTCAACGTCGTCCTCCTCGGGGCGGCGGGCGACACCCTCAGCGGGCGCGCGATCACCTGGCGAACCGGAAGCCCGTCGGTCACGACGGTGAGCGCGACCGGCACGCTCACGGGAATCGCTGTTGGGCGGACGTTCGTCACCGCGACGGCCGAAGGGATCGTCGACACAGCGTGGGTGAACGTGGTCACGACCGGGACGAGCGTCGTCCGCACCGTCGTCAGCCCGAAGACGCTCCACCTCCTGTCGCTCGGCGCGACCGCGCAGCTGGTCGCGCAGGGATACGCCGGCGACTCGAGCCTGGTGCCCGGCCGCTACAGCTGGAGCGTCAGGCAGCAGCTCCCGCTCCTCGCGGTCGATTCGCTTGGCGGCGTGACCGCGCTCGCGGTCGGCACGGCGTGGGTGGTCGCGACCGAGAAGGGGGGGACCGCCGACTCGGCGCAGGTCACCGTCGAGCAGCTCCTGCCGGTGTCGCAGCCGCTCGGACCGGTGGCACTTCCCATGCGTTCGACGGGGGCATCAGTGCGGGCCACCTGCTCCCCCTTCCAGGCTGAGGCGCCATGCCGACGGCAACCAACTGCGCGTTCTGCGAGCTCGTTCGCGGAGCGGGCGAAGCGAGCGTCTGCTACGAGGATTCCCTGGCGATCGCGTTCATGGACATCCAGCCGGTGAACTCCGGCCACGTGCTTGTCGCGCCGAAGCGACACTTCGAGTCGCTCGAGGACCTGCCGCGCGAGATCGCGATGCACCTCTTCGAGGTCGCGCTCCAGCTGGAGCCCGCGGTGCGGAAGGTGACTGACGCGCAGGGGATGAACATGGTCGTGAACAGCGGGCGCGCGGCGGGGCAGGACGTCTTCCACTATCACGTCCACCTGATCCCCCGTCGGATGGGCGACGGGTTCGACATCCCGCTCCCTTTCCCCGGGTCCGAGATGCAGAACCGGATGCAGCTCGATGCCTGCGCGGCTCGGATCATCGCCGCGCACCACGACTCGACGAGCCGCGCCATGCCGGCCGGCGCCACCGCCGACGTCGCCGCGGACTAGCGTCGCTGGTCACATCGCGGAAGAACCCCCGGCCGCGGTGCAGCTGTTACCAGGCGCCCGGTCGGGCGTCGCATTGATAGATGGGTGTCGTCAAGCGTTTCTTTTCCGGCACTGGCGCTTCCGGCACACGGGCTGCACTCTAGTGGCGCGACGGCAATGATGCCGTCCAAGTTCGGAGGCGGATGATCGGCAGCTCCAGCGATCCTCGACACCGAGACTCGGCAGACTGCGGGCGGCGCACGGCGCTGCCGGGCACGCTGCCCTCGCCGGCCCCGATATTCGCCGCACGTCCTGCGCCCCGCACCGGGAATGATCCCCGGTGCGGGGCGTCGTCTTTCACCATGAGGTGAGATGTCGAGACGCCGTTCGAGCCGTCAGCGGATGATGCGGGACCACGCCACCCTTCCACGTTCAGGCTCCTTCGCTCGTCGCCGCCGTGAGGCATCGGCCGCCGCCACGAAGCGCGCCTACAAGCACGCCGCGATGCGCGACTGCGGCCATCGCTGCGTCTACTGCGCGTCGTACCTCGGCTACGACAACGCGACGCTCGACCACGTGCAGCCGCTCTCGCACGGCGGCGCGCACGCCCCGGGCAACGTCGTCGCCGCCTGCGCGCGGTGCAACCTGATGAAGGGCGACATGCTCCCGCACGAGTTCTTCATCCGCAATCCGCTGGCTGGCGCGAACTTCATCCGCTACGCGCGGGCAGTACACCGCGCGCTGAAGCGCGCCGCGCGACGCGCGGTGAGCCTCGCGCTGGCCGGGAACCTCGCGGGAGGAGTGCCGCTGGCCGCCTAACGGGGGGGCAGGTGTCAGGTGTCAGGTGTCAGGTGTCAGCTGTCAGGCGTCAGGCACTGCGGGAACGCCACGGGGCGGGAAAGACGAACGAAACGTCGTTCCTGACCCCTGACCCCTGACCCCGACACCCTATACCGCCACCGGCCTGCCTGCGGTAGAAGCCGAAGCGGCGCCGACAGCGGTCGCCTCGCGATGCGCGAACTCCCACGTCAGCATCGCGCGCTTGCGGGCGATGCCACCGCCGTAGTTGCCGAAGGCGCCGGTCTTCCGGATGACGCGGTGACAGGGAATCAGGTAGCTCACCGGGTTGCGGCCGACGGCGGTGCCGACGGCGCGCACCGCGGTGGGAGCGCCGGCGGCCGCGGCGAGCTGCTCGTAGGTGATGACGTCGCCGAGCGGGATGCGGAGGAGCGCCTCCCACACCTTGAGCTGCAGGTTCGTCCCCTTCACGAGGACGGCGAGGGGCGCGGTGGTGCGAGCCGCGCCGCTGAAGATCTGGTCGACGAGGGGCTGCGTCGCCGCCGCGTTCTCGACCAGGCGCGCCCCCTCCCACGAGTCGGCGAGGTGCCGCTGCGCACGGGCGATCCCGCCATCGGTCGCGAAATACAGCCCGCAGATCCCGCGCGGCGTCGTACCGATGACGCACTCGCCGAACGGAGTGTCGTGCACCCCCCACTGGATGGTGAGGCCGTCTCCGGCGCGCTTGAACTCACCCGGCGTCACCGCGTCGATCGTGACGAAGAGGTCGTGCAACCGCCCCGCGCTCGACAGCCCCGCCTCGTAGGTCGCGTCGAGCAGTGAGCGCGACTCGGCGAGCAGCGCTCGCGCGTGTGCGACCGTCTGGAACTGGAGGAAGCGCTTCGGGCTGATTCCGGCCCAGCGGGTGAACAGCCGCTGGAAGTGTGATTCGCTCAGCCCGACGTGGGCGGCGACGTCGGCGAGCGAGGGCTGTTCGCGCGAGCGCTCGTCGAGATACCGGATGGCCTGCTCGATCTTCTCGTAGTCGGTGCGCATGGCCTGATACTACAACGGGCGGGCGCACGCGCCCACCCGTTTCGTGCTGACTTCCGCAGCCGGTCGCCGACGGCCGTCGACGCGCCGGTCAGCGCCCCGAATCGCTCGTATCCGGCTCCGACTTCGCGGACTCGTCGGACTCCCCCGACTGCTGCTTCGACAGCCTGTCGATCTCCTTCGCGCGCGCCTGCAACCGCTGCATCTGCGCGGCGTGCGCCCTGAGGAAGGCGACGTTCGCCATGGTGTTCGCCGGCACCTTGCTCCGGTCCGCGCCCGGCATGTCGAGCACCGCGGCGGTCATCGCCGCCTGGAAGATGGCCATCGTCGCAACCATGTAGCCGCGCGGAGTGAAGCCGGCCTTGATGAGCGCGGCCTTGAACTCCGGGACCCTGTCGAGGCGGCGGGCCATGTCGTCGAGGGTCTTCGCGTCGTCCTCGTCGTCATCCTCCTCCTCCGCGTACTTCTTCGCGAGCTCGGGATGCGCCTTCACCGTGGCGTACATGTTCTCCTGCACCTGCGCCATCCTGTCGAGCACCGAGGTCGTGAGGCGGAACGCCTCGACGGCCTTGACGTCGGCGTCGCTCTGCGCGGCGAGCGGGGCGCCCGCCGCGGCCACGCCGCACACCATCACCGCCAGGCGGCAGGAGATCCGGACAACTCGCATGCGTTTCAAGGGGTCAGAGTCGTTGAGCGGCGATGATGCCTGCGGCGAATCAGTAATCGACGGGGCGCAGGTAGCTCTCGCCGATCGCGCTGTGGCTGAGCATCGCGACGGTCGGCAGCTTCCGCTTCCAGTGCGTCCCGTCCACCCGCTTGCGGACGACTTCGACGTCGGCCGCGTCAAAGCCGCGGGCGACGACTTCGGCCGGGGTATAGCCGGAAAGAATGTGGTTGAGGATGCGATCGGCTTTCTCGTAGCTGATCCCGAAGTCCCCCTCATCGGTCTGGCCGGCGACGAGGTCCGCGGACGGCGCCTTGTCGACGATCGGCGCCGGCACGCGCAGGTGCCGGGCGAGCGCCCAGACCTGGGTCTTGAACAGGTCGCCCAGCGGGTTCACCGGCGGCGAGTCGTCGGCGTGCCAGGTGAAGTACCCGAACAGCCGCTCTGTCTTGTTGCCGGTGCCTAACGGTATCGCCCCCTCTTTCGCCGACAGGTCGAAGAGCGCGATCATCCGCACCCTCGCCATGACGTTGCCGCGCCGGGTGGCATCGGCGCCCGGCTCGACCGCGAGGTAGCCGTCGACCGCGCCACTGATGTCGAGAGTCCGGGCCGGGATGCCTAACGCGTCGATGACGAGCTGGGCGTGCTCGAGGCTGGCCGGGCTCGACGTCCGGTACGGCATCCGCACGCCGATGACGTTGGCGGGGCCGAGTGCCCGCGCGGCGAGCCAGGCGGTGACCGCTGAATCGACCCCGCCCGAGATGCCAACGATCGCCTTCCGGAAGCCCCGCGCGGCGGTTTCCTCGCGGATGAAGCGGACGAGCCATTCGGTGACGAGGACGGGATCGATGTCGAGCCGCGGGGGGCCCCCGGAGTCGCTGGCCCGGACGACGGTGATTGGAGCCGCCGGCGCGCGTTCGGTGTCGTCGGCGGGGGAGTGGTGCTGTGCGGCGGGAGTGGCGGAGCGATCGTTGGTCCTGGGGGGGGCCCCCCGCGCCTCCTCCGCTTCCTCAACCGCCTCGTCGTACGACGTCCACACCTCCTCCCGCTTCATCACCCGCTCGAGGTTCGCCACGATGTGCGGCATCATCGTCTCGAGATCGGCGATCAGCGGCATGTCCGCCCGCGACCGCGTCAGGTCGCTGAGGTCGATCGTCGCCGTCGCGATCGCCTCCTCCCACAGCGGCGCGCGCACGCGGATGTCGCCCTTCGGGCCCACCAGCACCGACCCCCCGGCGAACAGCTTCCCCCCCTCGCTCCCGGTCAGGTGCGAGAGCGACACATATACGCCGTGCTCGTCCGCCATCTCGCGCACGAGGCGCTCCCAGCGTGCCAGGCTCGCCGGTCCGGGAACGTCGTCGCTGCTGTTCGGACCCCGCGCCGGCGCAGCCGCGAGCACGAGCACCATCTCCGCACCGTCGAGCGCGGCCATCGTCCCGCTCAGCGAATGCCACGCATCCTCGCACACCAGCATCGCGACGCGGCCGACCGGCGTGTCGAACGCGCGCACCGAGTTGCCGCGCTCGACGAACCGCTCCTCGTCGAACAGCCCGTACGTCGGGAGGAACACCTTGCGGTGGACGTGATGGACGACCGGCTCGCCACGGCCGAGCGTCACGTACATCGCGCTGTTGTACAGCTTGTGCTCCCACAGCTCGTAGAAGCCGATCGCGACGTCGAAGACGGCGTTCCCCGCGTGCCGGTCGTGGATCCGCGCAAGGTCGCGGGCGAGCGTCCCCGCCGTCACCGCATGCTCGCGCACTCCACCCTCGAGGAAGTAGCCGGTGAGCGCCGTCTCCGGGAGATGGATGAGCTGCGGTCGCGGAGACTCGGCCGCAACGCGCGCGAACAGCGCCCCCAGCCGCTCGAGATTGTGCCGGTACTCACCCTTTCGGGGCTTCACCTGCGCGACGGCGATGTGAACGGGGCGGGGCATGGGGCTCGTGGATGGGCGACGCGGGCCTGCACCAGCCAAATGTAGGACCGCGCCTCGTCCCGGCGGTAGGAGCCAGCGCCGGGACGCGGTGGCGCCGCCGTCAGGAACGAGCCGGTGCGGTCGCCTCGCGCCCGCTGAGCAGCCAGTTCATCGCGTCGCGGACGACGTACCGGGCGACGGTGATGTCGCGCAGCGAATGGCCGGCGAAGGGCACGCCGAAGCGCCGCACCGATGGCCCGACGCTGAGCAACCCGGCGTCGGCGCTGCCCAACTTGTCGCTGGCTCCACGCACGATCGCGACGCGGATGTGCGCCGTCGATGCGCTCGCGATCGCGTCGGCGACGCCATAGCTGTCCGGACCCTGCGGCTCCGCGCTCATCAGGATGTCCGCTGCGGTCACCCGAAGGTGGCTTCGGCTGCCCGGCGAGAGCGCGAGCACCCCCACGACGCCCGGCACCCCGGCGTGCGCCGCCGCCCACACGGCGAGCTCGGCGCCGAGTGAATGTCCGCCGATCACGACCGGCACGGATTCGATGCCAAGCTCCCGGCGAACCCGCGAGGCAACGTCGCGAATCACGACCGCACAGCTGCTGTCGCGCGCTGGATGTCCCTCGGGGAGCGCGGCGAGGAGCGGACGGATGTCGATGCCGGCGACGGCGTAGCCTCGCGATGCGAGGTCCGCCGCGAGCGCATAGTGCGGGCGCCAGAACCCGACGTCGTTCCCGAAGAAGAGCACCAGCGCCCGCGGGGCGCCGCGGGGGGTGTAGACGACGACCCCCCGGGCGCGCAGCGAAGGATCGTGAACCACATGATTGGGGCGGGGCACACCCACCTGTGATCGAGCCCACACCGCGACCGCGGACAGCGCGGTCGCCGCCAGCGCGCCGGCGACGATCAGGATCGTTCTGAGTCTTGGTCGGAACGCCATCGCTCACCCGAAAGGAACGGTGCACCCGCCGCGAGTGCGGCATCACCCATCACGATGACGCTACGCGCGGTGGCCTGACGGGCGGGTAAACGCCCGCGGGCCGGGCGTCCGGCCGACGTCGCTTGCCGGGTGCCCGCATCGCTCGTCTTCCAAACGCTACCTTTCGATGCGGCCACGGGTATCAGCATCGGCCCCCCTGAACGTCGCATCCACCGCACCCGCTCGACAACGTGCAACGTTTCCTGAAGCCCTCATCGATCCTGCGCGGCGCAGTCGCCGCCGCCTGCGCCGCGCTGCCCATGGTCGCGAGTGCGCAGAAGCCGGCCACGAAGTCCACCGGCGAGCCGTGGACGCTGATCCAGCCCCCGCAGTCCTCGCTCGTCTACGCGCGCGACGGCTCGCTCATCGGCGAGATCGGGCGCGAGTGGCGGACCAGCGTCTCGATCCGCACCCTGCCGAAGTACGTCGGCCAGGCGTTCGTGGCCACCGAGGACCACCGGTTCTACCAGCACAACGGGGTCGACCTCGTCGGCGTGCTCGGGGCGCTCAAGGACGCAGCGTTAGGCGACGCCCGCGGCGCGAGCACGATCACCCAGCAGCTGGTCGGGAACATGCACCCCGACCAGATCGACCGGCGGGACAAGAGCCCCGGCCGCAAGCTCCGCGAGCAGGAAGCCGCCCGCGAGATGGAACGGCACTACACGAAGGAGCAGATCCTCGAGGCGTACCTCAACCAGATCAACTTCGGGCACGGCTGGTACGGCATCGACGCGGCGTCGCGCCACTACTTCGGCAAGCCGGCGACGAAGCTGACCCTGACCGAGGCGGCGTCGCTGGCCGCGCTGCCGAAGTCCCCGGTCGGCTACGATCCGGCCCAGCACCCCGACCGCAACCGCGAGCGGCGCAACACCGTCCTCGCCCTGATGGCGAACCAGGGATACATCACCCCGGCGCAGGCCGCCGCCGCCTCGCGCGAGCCGGTGGTGACCGCGCCTAACGCCGGGATGTCGGCGACCGCGCCCTACTTCGTCGACGTCGTCAGGCAGCAGGCCGAGCGCGCCGGCGTCCCCGTCGCCAACGGCGGCTACCACATCTACACGACCCTCGATCCCGCGCTCCAGAACGCGGCGACCGTCGCCCTCGTCGAGGGGACCGCCGCGGTCGAGCTCCGCCCCGGCTACAAGCACGCCACCTACACCAGCCGCCCGAAGGGGAGCCGCGACTACCTGCAGGGCGCGGTCGTTGCCCTCGACCCGCTCGACGGCGAGGTCCGCGCCCTCGTCGGCGGCCGCAACTACCAGGAGTCGCCGTTCGACCGCGCCGTGATGGCCGTCAGGCAGCCCGGCTCGTCGTTCAAGCCGATCGTCTACTCGCTGGCGATCGCCGACAGCATCCGCCCGAACACGATCGTCCAGGACACCGCCCTCAGCATCGAGCTGCCTAACGGCGAGCTCTACCAGCCGGGAAACAGCGACGGCAAGTTCCTCGGCCCGCTCACCCTCCGCGAGGCGCTCGTCCAGTCGCGCAACCCGGTCGCCGTCCAGCTCGGGATGGAGCTCGGCATGGACTCGGTCGCCGCGCTCGCCCACGCGATGGGAATCCGGTCGCCGATCGCCCCCGTCCCGTCGAGCGCGATCGGTGCGTCGGCGGTGCGCCCGATCGAGATGGTGACCGCCTACGCGGCGCTCGCCAACCTCGGATCGGCGGTCGAGCCATCGTTCGTCCATCGCGTCGAGGATCGTGCCGGGAAGACGGTCTGGGCGCCGAAGGCTGCCGCCCCCTCGCTCGCCCTCGACCCGCGCGTCGCCTTCATCGTCCGTGACATGATGCGCGACGTCGTCGACCGCGGCACCGCGACCGCCGTCCGGAAGTACCTCCCGCCGACGATCCCGGTCGCCGGCAAGACCGGCACGACCAACGACAACACCGACGTCTGGTTCGTCGGGATGACTCCGGAGATCGTCGCCGGGGTCTGGCTCGGCTTCGATCGCCCGAAAACGATCACCCCCGGCGCCTACGGCGGCTCCCTCGCCGCCCCCATCTTCGGCGCGATGCTGCAGCGCTGGTACGCGGGCCGGACCCCGGGGAGCTGGGAACCGCCGGCCGGTCTCGTCTCCGGTGAGCTCGACCGCCTCACCGGAATGGTCGCCGACGCGGCCACCCCGCCCGATCGCCGCTACGTCGAATACTTCCTCGAGGGCACCGAGCCGCCGGGGCTGCAGTTCGACCCATGGCGGATGTTCGAGCTCGGGCCCGTCGGCAGCACCTTCTGATCGCGGCGGCGGCGGGCTCCGCCCCCGCCGTTGCCCGCGCCTTGCGCGGCGCCGGCGCGGCCGGCACACTTGCGCGGACGCCTTCCAGGAAGCGTCGCGTCCAGCGCTGGTCTGCCGCGTCGGGGTCGAGTTGAATTCCCCCGCGGGCGCGGCCGGCACATCGCTCTCCCCGCCATGGAGGTCACCATGCGAATCTTGTACATCGGTGCTGGTCTCGCGACCGTTGCCGGGTTGCTCGCGACCGCCCCGCGGCCGCTCGCCGCCCAGGGCGGCGCGGTCGCCGGGGTCGTGCTCGCCGAGCAGTCCGGGCAGGCCCTGCCTAACGTCGAAGTCGCGGTCCCCGGGACCGCTCTCGCGGCGGTGACCGATGCCGCGGGGCGGTTCCGGATCGGTGGCCTGACCGGGACGCAGGTCACCCTCACCGTCCGCCGCATCGGCTACCAGCCGCTCACCCGCACCGCCGCCGTCGGCGACATGGATCTCCGGATCACCATGATCGCACGGGTCATCGAGCTCAACTCGGTGGTCGTGACCGGAACCGCCGGCGGCGCCGAGAAGCGAACGATCGGGAACGCCGTCTCCCAGATCGATGCCGCGAGCATCGTCGCGACGCAGCCGGTCCCGAGCTTCCAGGCGCTCGTCGAGGGACGCGCCGCCGGCGTCGCGATCCTTCCAGGCTCGGGACAGGTCGGGACCGGCGCGAAGATCAGGATTCGCGGTGCGTCGAGCCTCTCGCTCTCGAACGAGCCGTTGATCTACGTGGATGGCGTCCGCGTCGACAACACCCAGGCGAGCGGGCCGACCAGCCAGGCGTTCGGCTCCCGCCCGATCTCGCGGTGGAACGACTTCAGCCCCGACGAGATCGAATCGATCGAGATCATCAAGGGGCCGGCCGCCGCGACGCTGTACGGCACCGAGGCAGCCAACGGCGTCATCCAGATCATCACGAAAAAGGGGACCCAGGGGAAAGCGTCCTGGAACTTCCTCGCCCGCCGGGGCGCGAACTGGTTCAGCAATCCGGAAGGCCGCCTCTGGACGAATTACTGGAAGAACCCCGCAACCAGCCAGATCGAGACGATCGACATCGTGGATCTGGAGAACACCCGCGGTCATCCGATCTTCCGCACCGGCGGCATCCAGGATTACAACCTCTCCGTCAATGCGGGATCGCCGCTCTTCCGCTACTTCCTGTCGGGTTCGACCAGCTCGCAACAGGGCGCGGAGCGCAACAACGATCTCCGGCGCTACAACGGCCGCGCGAACTTCTCGCTCACGCCGAGCACGAAATGGAACGTCGCCGCGAACCTCGGCTACACCGCCGGCCGGACGAACGTCGGCTTCGAGGCCGGGGGCGGGGGGATCACCTGGACGACGTACTTCGCGACGCCGCGCACCCTCAATACGCCGCAGCGCGGCTTCTACAGCGGTACTCCGGAGGCCTACTACCGCGGCTTCCAGATCTACCAGGACGTCGCCCGATTCACCGGCAGCATCGTCCTCAACCACAGCCCGGCCAGCTGGTTCACGCAGCGCCTGACGGTCGGGACCGACGTCACCAACGAGAGCAACAACGAGATCGGCCAGAAGAACGACCAGCTGGCAGTCTTCTTCGGGGAGCTCGGCGATCCGACCAACGGCTATGTCGACGCGTCGACGCGGATGGTCACCTACGATACCTACGACTACACCGCGACAGCGCGCACGCAGCTGGCGAGCGCGCTGTCGTCCGAAACGTCGGTCGGGGCGCAGTACTACAGCCGCAACACGCTGACGCGCGCGGCCTATGGTGAAGGTTTCCCCTCCCCCGGGCTGAAGTCGCTGAGCGCGCTGTCCACCGTCTCGGTCTACGACGACGATCGGATCCAGAACAACACCGTCGGGCTCTACGTGCAGGAACAGCTCGGGTGGAACAACCGCCTCTTCCTGACGGGGGCGGTGCGCGGCGACGACAACAGTGCGTTCGGCGCGAAGTACAAGGCGGCATACTATCCGAAGGCCAGCGCGAGCTGGGTCGTCAGCGAGGAGCCGTTCTGGAACTTCTCGTGGGTGAACTCGCTGAAGCTGCGCGCCGCGTACGGGCAGTCCGGCCAGCAGCCGGCGGCGTTCGCGGCGGTGCGGACGTTCGTCCCCGGGGGCAACGGGACGGTCACGCCGGGGTCGATCGGGAATGAGAACCTCGGCCCTGAGCGCAGTGCGGAGCTCGAGCTTGGCTTCGATGCCGGAGCGTTCGACGATCGACTCGGTCTGGAGTTCACGGTGTTCAGCGACAAGACCACCGACGCGATCCTCAGCCGATCGGTCGCGCCTTCGCTCGGCTTCGCCGGGCAGCAGTACTTCAACGCCGGCAAGGTTACCAAGCACGGGTACGAGGTGCTGCTTCGCGGCACCCCCGTCAGCGCCGAGCGTGCCGCGCTCGACCTGTCCCTCAGCGCCTCCTACAACACCAACGAGATCAGGACGCTCGGCGACGCGACGCGCATCCCCGCCGCACCCCTGATCGAGCACCGCGTCGGGTATCCGGTTGGGTCCTGGTTCGGCAAGAAGATCACGAGCGCCCAGCTCGATGCGAACGGACGGGCGATCAACGTGATGTGCAGCGACGGTGCAGGGGGAAACGTCGCCTGCTCCGGAGCGCCGGCGGTCTTTCTCGGGAACACCACCCCGAAATACGAGGGTGCCATCACCGCGGGGCTGACGCTGTTCCGCGACGTGCGCATCAACTCGCTCTTCGACTTCAAGTCGGGATTCAAGAAGCTCGACGGCAACCGGCGGGTACGGTGCAACCTGTTCAGCGAGTGCCGGATCGACTACTACCCGCAGGAGTTCGACCCGAAGCAGGTCGCTGAAGCGCAGGGGGGCACCAGCTATTCGACGTTCCTGATCACCGACGCGAGCTACCTGAAGTTTCGCGAGCTGTCAGCGACGTACACACTTCCCACCGCCTGGGCGTCCGCCGGTCACGTCAGCCGTGCATCGATCACCCTCGCCGGGCGGAACCTCCACACCTGGACGAAGTGGCAGGGGCTCGATCCCGAGGCGTCGTTCCTCGGGGGAGGGCGCGGCTACGGCCAGTGGGAGCAGAACGTGATGCCGCAGCTCATGCAGTTCGTGGCGTCGATCAACCTCGGCTTCTGAGAGAGAGCGCATCCATGACGATTCAATCGAACCGGAGCTCCCTCGCAGGCGGCTCGCAGCGAGCCCCGCGAACGACCGCTCTCGTCCTGCTCGCCCTGCTGACGGCCGGCTGCAGCCAGCTCGACCGCGCCCTCAGCGTCGAGTCGCCGAGCCGGCTTCCGGCCAAGGACCTCGAGACCCCGGGGTCGGCGGCGCTGCTCGTCCGCAGCGCCGGCGCCGACTTCCAGTGCGCGTTAGGCGCGTACATCGTGGCCGGCGGGCTGATGAGCGGCGAGTTCGTCGAGACGACACAGACCGCCGCGCGGTGGTCGTACGACCGGCGGCAGATCGACCCGTCGGAATCACAGTATTCGCAGGCGGGCTGCGAGTCGATCGGGGTCTACACTCCCATCTCGACGGCCCGCTGGACCGCCGACAACGCGATCAGGCACCTCGAGAGCTGGAGTGACGCCCAGGTACCGGACCGGCAGGAGCTTCTCGCCCAGGCGTCGCTGTATGCCGGTTTCGATCTCATCATGCTCGGTGAGGGGTTCTGTTCTGCGGCCATCGACCTCGGACCGGAGATGACTCCCGCGCAACTGTTCGCCGAGGCCGACAAGCGGTTCACGAAGGCGATCGCCGCCGCGACAGCGGCGGGCGACGACAGCATCCGGTTCGCGGCCTTCGTCGGCCGCGCGCGGTCGCGCATCAACCGGGGGGACAAGACCGGCGCCGCGGCGGATGCTGCGAATGTCCCGGTCGACTTCGTCTACACGATGCCCGCCTCCTCCATCGGCCGCGAGCAGAACCGCGTGTATGCGCAGAACAACTACGGGGCGGCGGTCAGCGTCGCGCCGGCGTATCGCAACGTGACCTATGGAGGAGTCGCCGACCCGCGGGTCCCCGTCGTGAACGGTGGCCGCCTCGCCGCCGACAAGCGCGATTCACTGTACGTCCAGCAGCTGTACACGAGCTTCGACACGCCCCTGCCGATCGCCAGCGGCGCCGAGGCTCAACTGATCATCGCCGAGGCCCAGGGGGGACAGGCGGCGGTGAACATCATCAACGCGCTCCACGCGCGGGCGGGACTCGCCGCCGATTTCGCGAGCAGCGATCCGGCCGTGATCATGGCCCAGGTCGTCGAGGAGCGCCGGCGGGAGCTCTTCGCGCACGGCCAGCATCTCTACGACGTGAACCGGCTCAACCTGCCGCTCGTACCGGCGGTCGGTGCCACCTACCCGAAGGGCGGGACGTACGGTGCCCTGCGCTGCATGCCCCTCCCCGATGTCGAGAGGCTGAACAACCCGAATCTCGGCTGACGCGGCGAACGGCTGCGGTGGAAAGCGAACGGCGTCGCAGATCCGCATCTGCGACGCCGTTCGTCGTACCGCTGACCGTTCGCCGCGGCTCACACGCTCGCCAGCTCCAGCTCCCGCTCCGGCTGCTGCGCCGATCGATCGGCCGGGAGCAGCGCGATCTCGAACAGTTCGTCGAGGGTGCGGACGAAGTGGAACGTCAGCTGCTTCCGCACGTCCTCCGGGATGTCCTCGATGTGCGACTCGTTCTCCTTCGGGAGGATGATGGTGGTGATCCCGGCGCGGTGGGCGCCTAGCACCTTCTCCTTCACCCCGCCGATCGGCAGCACGCGGCCGCGGAGCGTCGCCTCCCCCGTCATCGCGACGTCCTTGCGCACCGGACGCCCCGACATCGCGCTCACCAGCGCCGTCGACATCGTGACCCCTGCACTCGGCCCGTCCTTCGGGATCGCCCCCGCCGGAACGTGGATGTGCACCTCGATCGAGCCGAGGCGATCCTCGGGGATGTTCAGCTCGCGGGCGTGGGTCGCCGCGTACGTCAGCGCGGCGCGCGCACTCTCCTTCATCACGTCGCCAAGCTGGCCGGTGAGGATCAGCGAGACATTGCCCCATCCCGTCACCTGCGTCGCCTTGTCCGCCGGTGGCGCCCCACCGTGCAGCCGGCGGATCGCCGCTTCGACGAACATGATGTCGCCTCCCGCCGGCGTGTAGTACATCCCCGTCGCGACACCGACCTCGTTCTCCTCGGCCATGTGCTCGGGGTGCACCCGCGGCCGGCCGAGCAGGATCCCCACTTCCTCGGCGGTGAGCGTCTCGTCGGTGAGCGCGCTCGTGTCGCCGCTGGCGATCCTGCGGGCGACCTTGCGCGCGACCGCGCCGACCTGCCGCTCGAGCTGCCGCACGCCGCTCTCGCGCGTGTAGCGCGAGACGATCTCCATCACCGCCTCGTCCGTGAGCCTGATGCCGCGGCTGCCGAGCCCCGCCTCCTCCATCTGCCGCGGGATCAGGTACTTCTTCGCGATCTCCGCCTTCTCCCGCTCGGTGTAGCCGGCGAACTCGACGACTTCCATGCGGTCGAGCAGCGGGCCGGGGATGTTCTGGATGAAGTTCGCCGTCGCGATGAACAGCACCTCACTCAGGTCGAACGGGATGTTGAGGTAGTGATCGGTGAACGTGTCGTTCTGCGCCGGGTCGAGCACCTCGAGCAGCGCGCTCGCCGGGTCGCCCTGGTGCGAAGCGCCGAGCTTGTCCACCTCGTCGAGGAGGAAGACCGGGTTCTTGGTCCCGGCCTGCTTCATCCCCTGGATGATGCGGCCGGGCATCGCGCCGACGTAGGTGCGCCGATGGCCGCGGATGTCGGCCTCGTCGCGAACGCCGCCTAACGCGACGCGGACGTACTCGCGCCCGAGCGAGCGGGCGATCGACTTGGCGATCGACGTCTTGCCGACCCCGGGCGGCCCGACGAACAGCAGAATGGGCCCCTTGGCCATCGCCCGGGCCTTCACTTCCTGCGAGTCCCTGATCGGCCGCTCCTCGTCGGAGGTGCTGCCTAACGCGGGGGTGGCGTCGTCCTTGACCGGGATCAGCTTGGCGGCCGGCACCTCGCCGGTCTTCTCGACCTCGGCGGCCAGCTCCTTCGCGCGAAGCTGGCGCACCGCGAGGAACTCGAGCACCCGGTCCTTGACGTCAGGCAGCCCGTAGTGGTCGTCGTCGAGGACCTGCTGCGCGCGGGTCAGGTCGAGGTTGTCGTCGGAGCGCGTGTTCCATGGCAGCTCGGCGATCCACTCGAGGTAGGTGCGGATCACCTGCGCTTCCATGCTCTCGCGGCCGGAGCGCTCGAGGCGCCCGAGCTCGCGCTCGACCTCGGCGCGCGCGTCCCTGGTGAGGGGAAGCCTGGCCAGCTTGTCGCGCAGCTCCGTCACCTCGCGCGACTGGTCGTCGTCGCCAAGCTCCTTCTGGATCGCCTTCAGCTGCTCGCGCAGGTACATCTCGCGCTGCCGCTCGCCGAGCTCCTCCTGGACCTGCGACTTGATCTCCTCCTGCGCCTCGAGCATCCCGATCTGCCGCTGCACGTGCACGAGCACGCGCCGCATCCGCTCCTCGACGCTGAGCGTCTCGAGGAGTCCCTGCCGCTCGGGAACGGCGAGGTCGATGTAGCCGGCAACGAGGTCGGTGAACTTCCCCGGCTCGGTGACCGAGTCGAGCACCTGGTGCACGACCTCCTCGGGAAGCCCGCGCCGCTCGCCCAGCTCGGCCGCGCGCTCGCGCGTCTCCTTGTGGAGGGCGGTGAAGGCCGCGTCGTTCTCGTCGATGGGTCCGAGCTCCTCGACCGGCATCACGACGGCGTTCATGAAGCCGTCGCCCTGTCCGTACTGGAGCGCAGTCGCCCGCTGCTCACCCTGCAGCAGCAGCTGGACCCCGCCGAGCCCGCGCTGGACCTGCCCGATGCGCGCGATCACGCCCATCGAGTACAGGATGTCCGGCGTCGGCTCGTCGGTGTTGTCGCGCTGCGCGACCGCGAAGACGAGGCGGTCGCCCTTGAGCGCGCTCTCGATCGCGCGCAACGTGCCCGGGCGCCCCGCCGCGATCGGCGCGGTGAGACCCGGGAAGATCACCGTCCCCCGCAGTGGAAGGACGGGAAGTGTCTGTCGCTCAGCCATGATTGGCACCTGGTAATTACGGTCGTCGCGAATCCTGACCGGCGAAAGGTCCGCACATCGCAGACCATACCGCATTGACTCGCCAGCGGGCGTCACCCGCCCCCTGACAGATGAGGGCCGCAGCCCCGTCCGCGGTTCCGCCTTCATGTACCCCTGTTGGACACGCGCCATCCCGACAGTGATGCGAGGAGATTCCGGCCGGGGTGGCGCGTCGCCCGCGATCCGCCTGCCGCATCGGCTGACGGGGCCGCCGGACGCGATTCGGGGGGCCGGACGCCCGACGTTCGCCTTTTCAGGCGGGCGGAGCGGTGCTAGTATGGGGGACACAGCTCCCCCCCTCCGTGGAATCCATTCAGTGAGCGAACCCGCCGCGTCGACACAGGACGCCGAACTGCGCGCGCACGTCTCGCGAGTGCTAGGCACGCACTACGACATCGAGCAGGAGCTCGGGCGCGGGGGAATGGGGATCGTCTACTGCGCGAAGGACCGTCGCCTCAAGCGCACGGTGGCGATCAAGCTCCTCCCGCCGGAGCTGGCGTTCCGTTCCGACATCCGCTCGCGATTCCTCCGCGAGGCCGAGACGGCGGCGCAGCTGAGCCACCCGAACATCGTTCCCATCTACAGCGTCGACGAGATGGAGAACCTCGTGTTCTTCGTCATGGCGTACGTCGCGGGGAACAACATCGCCAGGGAGCTGCACGAGCGCGGACGGCTCGCCGTCGTCGAGACGCGGCGCATCATCCGCGAAGTCGCTGACGCCCTCTCCTACGCGCACGGGCGTGGCGTCGTCCATCGCGACATCAAGCCGGACAACATCCTGCTCGACCGCGACAGCGGCAGGGCGATGGTCACCGACTTCGGGATCGCGCGGGCCGTCAGCGAGAACACCGACTCGTCGCGCCTGACCGCGACCGGGATGGCGATCGGGACGCCGACCTACATGTCCCCCGAACAGGCCGCGGGCGAGCGCGAGATCGACGGGCGCAGCGACCTCTATGCGCTCGGCGTCGTCGCCTACCAGATGCTGAGTGGCGCGCCCCCTTTCGCCGCGTCGAGCACCCCGGCGATGCTCGTCAAGCACCTCACCGAGCGCCCGGCGCCGCTTCGTTCGAAGCGGAGCGACGTCCCCGAGGAGCTCGAGCGGATCGTGATGGTGCTGCTGGAGAAGGACCCGGCCAACCGGCTGCCCAGCGCCGGCGCGCTCGTCGCGGCGCTCGACGGGGCGCCGGTCGCGCTTCCGCCGCGGACCGAGGCGGTACCGGGCGGGACGATCGGATCGTCGCAGCTGCCGCCCCCGCCCCCGCTCCCCGTCGCGGCCAGCGCAGCGGCCGGCGAGCCGAGTCAGGAGACCCTCGCCCGGTGGTACGCGCCGGAGATCGTCCGTTTCCGCGGCCGCGTCCGCAAGTGGGCGTACACCTCGGCGACGTTCTTCGTGATGTCGCTCTTCATCCACAAGTTCCCGTGGCTGACGATCTCCGGGTTCTGGGGGATGGGACTCGCCTGGCAGTTCACCGGGTTGATGGGACGCGGCCACAGCTGGCGCGACGTCCTCCGCCAGCCCAACGATCGCGAGTTCGTCGACCTCCTCGCCGACTGGGTGGAATCGGCGCAGTCGATCTTCGACGGGCAGAAGCGGATGGCCCGCCGGCTCGCCCGCAACGACGCCCGCGCCGCGCGCCGCATGCTCCCCGCGGCCGCCGCGCCGCAGGGGCGGGCG
>OEPS010000164.1_pt1 | contig 24771 bp, 17 predicted proteins | sample 1539411 | NCBI WGS metagenome assembly OEPS01 (sample SAMN02671747, study PRJEB22543) | soil metagenome | biome: bacteria | place: China:Hunan Province, Lengshuijiang City | collected 2012-10-15 | depth 0.08m m
ACATCGTCGCCTTGCCGTTGATTACCTGGTTCATCAACGCCTTCGCCTGACTGTAGGAGCGGATTTATCCGCGATGGACTGCGTAGCAGGCCCATTGTTTAGGGCCGCGCTGCGCCCCATCGCGGATAAATCCGCTCCTACAATGAGGTCCGAACACGGCCCTCACGACCACTGACGTGGCGAAAAACGCTTTTCTCCCTTTCGAGTTCCGTCAAGGGAGGGCACAATGCGTGTCCTTTTTTTGGCCGGCCTTGCCGGGGGCCTCGAAATGATCAAAACGCCGTACTACCTCATCGACAAAACCAAGCTGCTGCGCAACATGGAGAAGATCGCCTACGTGCGTGAAAACTCCGGGGCTAAAGCCCTGCTGGCGCTCAAGTGCTTCGCCACCTGGTCGGTGTTCGACCTGATGCAGCAGTACATGGACGGCACCACCTCGTCGTCGCTCTACGAGCTCAAGCTGGGCCGTCAGAAGTTCGCCGGCGAAGCGCACGCCTACAGCGTGGCCTGGGCCGACGACGAGATCGGCGAGATGGTCGAGAACTGCGACAAGATCATCTTCAACTCCATCGGCCAGCTGCAACGCTTCGCCGAACAGACCGAAGGCACCGTGCGCGGCCTGCGCGTCAACCCGCAAGTGAGCAGCTCCGACTACCTGCTGGCAGACCCGGCGCGTCCATTCAGCCGCCTGGGCGAGTGGGACCCGGTGAAAGTCGAGGAAGTCATCGAGCAGATCTCCGGCTTCATGTTCCACAACAACTGCGAGAACGGCGACTTCGCGCTGTTTGACCAGATGCTGTGCACCATCGAAGAGCGTTTCGGTCACCTGTTGCACAAAGTCGAGTGGGTGAGCCTGGGCGGCGGTATCCACTTCACCGGTGAAGACTATGCCCTGGACGCGTTCTGCGCGCGGCTGAAGGCGTTCTCCGAGAAATACGGCGTACAGGTCTACCTGGAGCCGGGCGAAGCGGCGATCACCCAGAGCGCCTCGCTGGAAGTGACCGTGCTCGACACCCTGTACAACGGCAAGCACCTGGCCGTGGTCGACAGCTCGATCGAAGCGCACATGCTCGACCTGCTGATCTACCGCCTCAACGCCAAACTGGCGCCAAGCAGCGGCGAACACACCTACATGGTGTGCGGCAAGTCGTGCCTGGCCGGGGACATCTTCGGCGAATACCAATTTGATCGTCCGCTGGCCATCGGCGATCGGCTGTCGTTTGTTGACGCAGCGGGTTACACCATGGTCAAGAAAAACTGGTTCAACGGCCTGAAAATGCCGTCCATCGTAGTGAAACAACTCGACGGTACAGTCGAAGTGGTTCGTGAATTCGGGTTCGAAGACTACTTGTCCAGCCTGTCGTAAGCTGGCAGTAAAGGAGAGAAAGAGAAATTGAAGAAGAACGTTCTTATCATTGGTGCAGGAGGTGTCGCCAAGGTGGTGGCCCACAAGTGCGCGCAGCACAACGACGAACTCGGTCGTATTGCTATCGCGTCGCGCAACATCTCCAAATGCCAGGCCATCATCGACAGCGTCATTGCCAAGGGCAGCCTCAAGCAGCCTGCTGAAATCAAGGCATTTGCGCTGAACGCTCTGGACGTCGAAGCGACCAAAGCACTGATTCGTGAAACCGAATCACAGATCGTCATCAACGTTGGCTCCGCCTTCCTCAACATGTCGGTGCTGCGTGCCTGCATCGATACCGGCGTCGCTTACCTGGACACCGCGATCCACGAAGAACCGGGCAAAATCTGCGAAACCCCGCCCTGGTACGGCAACTACGAGTGGAAACACCTCGAGGAATGCCAGCAGAAGAACATTACCGCCATTCTCGGCGTAGGCTTCGACCCGGGTGTGGTCAACGCTTATGCGGCGCTGGCGCAACAACAGTATTTCGACCGCATTGATTCGATCGACATTCTCGACGTCAATGCCGGTTCCCATGGCAAGTACTTCGCTACCAACTTCGACCCGGAAATCAACTTCCGTGAGTTCACCGGGCAGGTGTGGAGCTGGCAGAACAGCCAGTGGACCAGCAACACCATGTTCGAAGTCAAGCGTACCGATGACTTGCCAGTGGTGGGTTCGCAGAACCTGTACCTGACCGGTCACGATGAAGTGCACTCGCTGTCGAAGAACCTCGACGTGCCGAATGTGCGTTTCTGGATGAGCTTTGGTGAGCACTACATCAACGTGTTCACCGTGCTGAAGAACCTTGGCCTGCTCTCCGAGCAGCCGGTCAAGACCGCTGAAGGCCTGGAAGTGGTGCCGCTGAAAGTGGTCAAGGCCGTACTGCCTGATCCATCGTCGCTGGCACCGGGCTACACCGGCAAGACCTGCATTGGTGACCTGGTCAAGGGCACCAAGGATGGCCAGCCACGTGAGATCTTCATCTACAACGTGGCCGACCATGAAGAGGCCTATGCCGAAACCGACAGCCAGGGCATTTCCTACACCGCAGGCGTGCCGCCGGTAGCGGCTGCCTTGCTGGTTGCCCGTGGTGAGTGGGACGTGCAGCGCATGGCCAACGTCGAGGAACTGCCGGCTGAGCCGTTCCTCAAGGCGCTGGACGTGATGGGCCTGCCGACTCGCATCAAGGACGAGAACGGTGATCGTCCCTGGAGCTGATTGACCTTTAGCTCACAGGCTGCAAGCAAACGGGATTGACGCGTAGAGGCGTCAATCCCGTTTTTGTTTTAGCGGCTGCCTAAAAGTGCCGTATGGCGCCCATCGTCACCAGGCCAGCCAGTCCCAGCAGGCATATGAGCGCAACGGCGTAGGCAATCGTACGCCACGGTTGCCAGCGCGCCAGGTAGGCCACCGTATGCGCCAGGCGAGCGGCAGTGAACAGGATCATCAAGCCGGCGGTGAGCAACGCCGGAGGGTTGAACACCAGGCACAGTCCACCGAGGACAAAGAACAGCGGAATGTTCTCAAGGTCATTGGCCCAGGCTTGCGCCGCGCGGCTGACCTGAGGCAGCTCCTGCGGGCTTGCCTGACGTCCGACAAAGCCGGCGTCCTCGGCATTTTTGAAGGTCAGGCGGCTGATGCGATAGAAGCCCTGATAGCAAGAAATTGCCAGCATCTTCACAAAGAGCACGACTACGCACAACGCAAACACGGCCAAAATATCGTGCATGTTCATTCCATTGACAGCGGGGGAGCGTGATCATCGCCCAACCCGCTGTGCCGCGTACAGCTTCGCCCTCAACCGTGATGAATGTCGCGGTCTTTTGTCTCCGGCAGGAAGAAGATCCCCAGGATCGCCGTCATCACCGCGATCACGATCGGGTACCACAGCCCATAGTAGATATCCCCCGTGGCCGCCACCATGGCGAACGCCACCGTGGGCAGGAAACCGCCGAACCAGCCGTTGCCGATGTGGTAGGGCAGCGACATCGAGGTATAGCGGATACGCGTCGGGAACAATTCCACCAACCAGGCGGCAATCGGGCCGTAGACCATGGTCACGTAGATCACCAGGATGGTCAGCAGCAGTAACACCATCGGGTAGTTGGTCTTGGCCGGGTCGGCTTTCTCGGGGTAACCGGCGTCCTTCAGGGCACCGCTAAGCGTCGCGACGAAGGCATCATTCTGCGCCTTGAAGTCGGCGGCCGGCATGCCGGAGCCCTCAAAACTCTGCAGCACTTTGTCACCGATGCGGATCTGCGCGACAGCGCCAGGTTCGGCTTTCACGTTCTCGTAAGGAATCGCCCGTTTTGCCAGCACGTTTTTCGCCAGGTCGCAGGAGCTGGTGAATTTGGCCTTGCCCACCGGGTCGAACTGGAACGCGCATTTATCGGGATCGGCGATCACCGTCACCGGGTTCTTTTCCTGGGCAATGAACACGTCAGGGTTGCCGTACTCGGTCAGCGCCTTGAAGATCGGGAAGTAGGTCAGCGCGGCGATGATACAGCCGGCCATGATAATGCCCTTGCGGCCGATGCGGTCGGAGAGGCTGCCGAACAGGATGAAGAACGGCGTGCCGATCAGCAGCGAACCGGCAATCAGCAGGTTGGCGGTTTGCGGATCGATTTTCAGTGTCTGCAACAGGAAGAACAGCGCATAGAACTGCCCGGTGTACCAGACCACCGCTTGCCCGGCAGTACCGCCGAGCAAGGCCATGATCACGATCTTGAGGTTGTCCCAGCGTGCGAAGGATTCGGTCAGTGGCGCCTTGGAGGCTTTGCCTTCGGCTTTCATCTTCAGGAACACCGGCGACTCGCTTAGTTGCAGGCGGATGTACACCGACACGATCAGCAGCAGGATCGACAGCAGGAAAGGTATGCGCCAGCCCCAGGCTTCGAACGCTTCGGTGCCGAGGATGGTGCGGCAGGTAAGGATCACCAGCAACGACAGGAACAGACCCAGGGTCGCGGTGGTCTGGATCCACGAGGTGAAGTAGCCGCGCTTGCCTTGCGGCGCATGTTCAGCCACGTAAGTCGCGGCGCCGCCGTACTCGCCACCCAGGGCCAGGCCCTGCAGCAAACGCAGGGTGATCAGGATGATCGGCGCCGCCACGCCGATAGTGGCGTAACTGGGTAACAAGCCGACGATTGCCGTGGAGATGCCCATGATCACGATGGTGATCAGGAAGGTGTACTTGCGTCCGATCATGTCACCCAGGCGTCCGAACACAATGGCGCCGAAGGGCCGCACGGCAAAGCCTGCGGCGAAGGCGAGAAGGGCGAAGATGAAGGAGGTTGTCTCGTTGACGCCGGCGAAGAAGTGCTTGGCGATGATCGCGGCGAGCGAGCCGTAGAGGTAGAAGTCGTACCATTCGAAAACGGTGCCCAGGGACGAAGCGAAGATGACCTTGCGCTCTTCCTTGGTGATTCCGCGGTTGGGCTTGCTACCGGTAGACGTGGTGTCGATTGCCGCCATGAGTGTTCTCCGACTTGTTTTTATAGGCCGGAGTACCCACGCGCGCTACCGCACCCTGGCCCTGGGGGTGGCGGTTTGGCACTGCTGCAAGGCTTCTTCAAGCATAATCGTGTTTTTCCGGATATCCACTTTGAGCGTGTAGGAGCGCGAAGCGCTCGCTAACAATGCTTAGAAACTGTAATCCACGGTGGCGAAATACGAGCGTGGCTCACCCATGATCCACTGCTGGCCACTGTGTGCGGTCGCCGCGTAGCGGCGGTCGAGCAGGTTGTTCAGCTGCAGGCCCAGGCGCACATCGGGCAGCACCTGCCAGCCCAGGTTGGCATCAACCACGGTAAAGCCGGGCACGGTCTGGGTATTGGCGGTGTTGGCATAACGCTCATCGACATAGCGCACACCCATGCCGGCATCCACACCCTGGCCCAGGCCTTTGCTCACCCACAGGTTGGCGGTGCGCCGCGGTACGTTGCTGGGGCGGTTGCCGGCGCGCGAGACCGACTGGCCGCCTACGGTCTGGTCGAAGTCGTCGTACTTGGCGCGCACCACCGAGGCGTTGGCCGACACCTGCCACTGGTTGGCCAGGGCCAGTTCCAAGGTCGCCTCCAGGCCGTCCGAGGTCTGCTGCCCGGCCTGCTGTTTCTGGTGGGTGACCGGGTCGTCGACCAACAGCTTCTTCTTGACGATGTGATAGGCCGCCAGGGTCCATTCACCACGGCCGTCCCAGAACAGTTGCTTGAGGCCCAATTCAGTCTGCCTGGCTTCGGTCAGGTCGAAATTCTGCTGGCTCGGGCTGAGGGTGGTGAGGTCGCTGACACCGTCTTCGCTGGTGGAGTACTGACCATACAGCGACAGTTCCTCGGTCACGGCAAACACCAGGCCGGCACGCCAGTTGCCGCCGCTAAGGCTGCGGTCGGTGCGGCTGTCGTTGACCAGGTTGTCGCGGTCGATATGGTTCTGGTCACGGCGAATACCGGTTACCAGCGACCAGCGCTCGGACAGCTGCGTACGGTTTTCGGCGAACAGGGCAAAGGTGCGGGTCGTGCTCTGGGTTTGTGGGCGGGTCGGGTCCTGGCTATGGAAATAGCCAGGTGCCGGGTTCCATGGGTCGATGTAGTCGCCCCCGATATCGTTGTACGGCGAGTTGCTGTTGATGCCGAACCGAATGCGGTTGTACTCGGCGCCCACCACGGTCTTGCTGGCCAGGCCGAACAGGCTGTGATCGAAGGTGAAACTCTGGCGGTCGCCGACCTGCTCCTGGTCGTGTTTGATTTCCAGATAGCTGCCGCGCTCCAGCTGTCCCAGGTTGCTGTTCCAGGTGTAGTCCTCGGCGTTGCGCCAGTGCCGACGGCTCTTGATGTAGTACAGCTGGTTGCTGGCGCTGACCGAGTCACTGAGGGTCCAGTCGGTGTTCAGCCGGGTCCACTCGTCGTGGTAGCGCTGCACGTCATCGCGAACGTTGTAGTTCTTCTTGCGCAGGCTGTCGCGGTAGTGGCCGTCAATCAACGGCGTGCCGAAGTAATTCATCGGCTCGGCGTCGCCGCGCTCGTGGGCCAGGGTAAAGCTCAGGTCGTCGCTGGCGTCGAAACGCAGGGCGGCGCTCATGGCCAGGTTCTTCGAGTCGCCGCGGTCGACCCAGCCGTTGCTTTGCTGGCGATTGAGGGTAACCCGATAGCTCAGGCGTTCGCTCAGCGAGCCGCCGCTGTCCAGGCCCAATTGCTGGCGATCATAGGCGCCGTAGCCGAGGCGCAGGTGGTTGCGGATGTCGCCGGCGAAGGGCTTCTTGGGGATCACGTTGATCACCGCGCCGGTGGCGCCTTCACCATAGAGCACCGAGGCCGGGCCGCGGATAACGTCAATGCGCTCGACCATCCACGGATCGACCGGGAACGTCTGGGTACCGGCGCCGGTGTACATCCGTGAGCCATCGAACAGGGTCATTACCGACCCATGCCCTTCAAAGCCGCGGGCCGACAGGGCAGTGCCGCCGTTGCCCGGCGTTGCTACCGAGGTGATGCCCGGCGAGCGGGTGACTGCGTCCTGCACGGTAAGGTTGTTGCGCCCTTCGATCACCTCGGCACTGATGCTGCTGGTACTGGCCGGGGTGTCCATGGCGCTGAGGTTCAAACGCGAGCCGGCTGGCAGCGGGGTCGCCAGGCTGATCGGTTCGTTGTCGCTGCTGCTGGTGATCGCCGTCGAGGGCAGGGCCAGGGCCGAGCTGCCGGTTTCAGTGGCAAAGGAAGGTAAGGAGAGGGCTAGACAGGGGGCCAGGGCATTGGCCGCCAGGGTATGAAGCTTGGGATAACGGGACATATCGATCCACAATCTGCTGGAAGGTATGGAGCCCGGAGGGAACAACGCATGAAGGAATTGCGCGCGCAGGCGCCCGCAAACCGGCCTGCGCCCGCCCACCGCGGGGTTGCCAAACGAAGCTTCAGGCCGGTCTCCGGGCTTGCGAGGGTCATGAACGCCTTCACCTTCCCATGCCGCAGCACAGTGGTGTTTCGAAGGCTTCGCTCGCTTACCGTTGCGGGGGCAGCGCCGGACTAATCACTTGCAGTGACGCACCGGCTTCCCGTTTCACCCTGCGCACGACGACGCAGGACACCTGAAACTGGCGCGCATCTGAACATCGAACGTCTTTGCCGTCAATGCGTTGCGCGATTGGGGCTTAGCGCCCGCGCTTGCGCGAGACCACCGCCTCGATGTTTTTGCGCCCGATCAGCATGGGTTGCTGTTGCTGGGGTTGCTCCAGCCACTTGTACATCACCAGACAATCCACCAGCCCCAGGCGTGCATGCCGATAGGCCCGTGGCAAACGTCCGACCACCTCGAAGCCAAGCTTCTGCCACAAGGCCACGGCCGCCTCGTTACTCGACACTACCGAGTTGAACTGCATGGCCAGAAAACCTTGCTCGCGGGCCAATCGCTGCGAGTGTTCGCACATCAGCCGGGCGACGCCGCGCCCGCGTGCGGCCTCATTGACCATGTAGCCGCAATTGCTTACATGATTGCCCGGGCCGGCAGCGTTGGCCTTGAGGTAGTAGGAACCGAGCAACTCGCCATCCTCTTCGGCCACCAGGGTGTGCAGCGGCGATTCCAGCCACAGCTGACGCGCCTGCTCCTGATTCAGGGCCGGATCGAAGGCATAAGTTTCGCGCGCCGCAACAATGGCCTGGAAGGTTGGCCAGAACTGTTCGAAGTCGGCGGCAATCATGGGGCGGATGTGGATCATGGCAGTTCCCGGTAACGTGAACCGCGAGTCTGAAAGCGTTAGTGCCGGCATGCAACTGTTTGTGCATGCCAGCACCTCTGCGCTCAGTTTGATCAGGCGCGTGGCTCGCGGGTACCAAGCACGTCGCGAATAGTATCGACCACATTGCTGTCCTTGATCACATCGCTGAGCCAGCCTTCGAGTGGCATGTTGCCCCACTTGATGGCCCGTTCGATCAGGTAAGGCACCGGGCTTTGCGGCTCGGTCTGCTTGAAGAACTGAGCAATGCCGGCGAGCAGGGTGAAGGCTTCATCGCGGGTCAGCGGCGTGGTGCGTAGCGGGGCGCTTGGCACGTCCTGGACAAGGTTGTTCATGGTGACACCTGGCGCGGGGGAAGGGGAGGTGTCAGCGACCGCTTCAGTCGCTGTCGGCGCGGGCGGGCTGAGTTCGATCCCGCGGTCCTTCAAGAGCTTTTCCGCCAGTTGACTGGCCCGCGAGAGGATGTCGACGAGGGTCGCGAAACTGGGGGCTTCAGCGCCGAACAAGCGGTCTATGGTCTGCTGCAACTGGCGGCAGGCCTTGAGGCTGTCGGCGATCTGCAGGGCCTTCTGGCGCAGGTGCTCCGAATCGCTGAGCAGCACCGAGCGCTGGAAGATCTCGGCGTTGATCTTGCCTTCGTCGAGGGCCACCTGCATGGCCTTGGGGTTCTGCAGTGCGAGGTTTTCCACGTGGCGTGATTCGTCATAGCGAAGCACGCCGAAATGCTGCCCTTGGGTGATGGGCAATCCACCGACGATGTCGGTGAGTGAGGTTTTCAGCCAGGACAGCCGTGCGGCGCGTTCGTCCAGGCCTTCTTCCAGAGAGGGATACAGGGTGTCCCAGAAGGACTGCAGGATCTGCTCGGCCAGGTTGAGGCCGAAGGTGATGCCTTCGAAGTGATGACGCTGCGCCAGGCCTTCGTTGAGCCAGGCCACCAGCATCAGGTCCTTGCTTTGTTGGCTCAGCCCCTGGGCCGAGAGGTTGATGGTCAGGTCCCAATCGGCGGTTTTGAGGTCGGTTTGCCAATCGCCCAGGGTCAGGTAGTCGGGATCAGCCCGGCGAGCTTCCTTGATCTGGTCGAACAAGGTGGAAAAGCTCAAGTCTTCGCCGCTCCCCGCATCGATGGGCGCGGTCAGTTCGGCCAGCGAAAAATCGTTGAGAAATTCTGCCATAAAGCACTCTGATCAAGGTAAAGGAGCACCGCGGCCAACTGCTGGCCGCGGCGCCGAACAGGGGTCGCGTCGGCGACCCGCTAGCACTACAGAGTCAAGCGAAGACTTTGTTGGCAGTCCGGTCCCAGCCGCCGGTGACGTTGCCGCCACCCTGGCCGTCGGCACGGCTCTGCTGGGTGTAGGTGGTCTTGATCCGGGCGAAGTTGAAGCTGATTTCTTCGATCGGCAGGTCGCTGACGGCTTTGTCTTCGCCGCCCTGGTTGCCACCGGCCACGGCCTTGACCGAAGACACCACGACTTCTTCCAGGTTGATGGTCAGGTAGGTGACCTTGTCACCGCCGGCGCGGTTGACGTTCAGCTGGATCTTGGCGATGTGCGTGCCTTTGCAGCAGGCTTCGAACAGTTTGGCCGAGGCTTTGTCTACTGCCTTGCGGATGCTGAAGTCGCTCAGGGCAACGCGTTCGGACGAAGCACCGCCCGAGGAGCTGGCAGTCGCCGAGGTGGCCTGGGTAGCGCCGTACTCGTAACCCAGCACTTCGATCCAGTCCTTGTGCTTGTCATCCAGTACTTCGCCCGGGATGCCGTCGATTTGGATATATGCGTCAAATGCCATTTCTTAACTCTCCTTTCCTTCATTTAAAGGGCCGCTCGGGACTTGCACGCAAGTCACGCCCCTTCGTTTGACCTCGTTGAGCGAGTCAACAGAGGTAGCTTGCCGCTGCCTTGACCTCCTCCTGTGAGGACTCGGCAGCCGGTTCTTCAGCGCGGCCTCAGTTGAGCCCGCGCACTTCGATCTCTACCCGACGATTGGGCTCCAGGCAGTGGATCAACTGCGCCCTGGGCATCTGCATGTTGCATTTGACCAGGGGCTTGCGGCTGCCTTCACCCTGGGCGTCGACCAGATCGGCAGGCACGCCCTTGCCGACCAGGTACGTGCGAATGGTCTGTGCCCGTTGCCGGGAAACCTGCAGGTTTCCTTGCGGGTCGCCCAGTTGGTCGGCGTGCCCGGAGATAATGATTTTTCCGATATTGGGTGTGTTCAACAGCTTGTTGGCGATGGCGCTCAACTGGTTCTGGCCTTCGCTTTTGAGGCTCTGGAAATCGGCACGGGCGAAGGCGAACAAGGTGTCCGACTCCAGGGTGATGGTCTCGATCGAGCGCAGCGATTGGGTCAGCAGGCTGTTGATGTAGTTACGCGAGCTGGAGATCAAAAAGGCGTTGTCGAGGATCCGTGGTACGTCCGGCTGGCGAATCTGATCGCTGTAGAAGTCGATCTGGCGGCTGGCGAACAGGTAGTCCTGGTTGGCGCCGCCCTGAGTGCCGACGGCGGCCATGGTCTTGCCGGTCTGGCGGGCAATCGCCGGGTACCAGTAGTCCGGAAGTTTCGCCTTCAGAAAGGCCGGGTCGGCCTTCTCGCGCTGAGCGGGTGACAGCATCACGTAGGTGTCCAGGGTCGCCTTGCCGAAGTCGGCGATCGATTGCGCGCGGTTGTCGTGCGGCAGCGCCTCGGGTTCGACGCTGTCGACGCCAGTCACCGGCATCAGTTCGCGGCTGTTGCGTTGATAGACCTTGAGGGTGGTCAGCAGGTACAGCGAACGGGTCAGGTTGTCTGCCGTCGGCTTGAGCATCACGCTTTCCAGCCAGCTGAAATAACGGCTGCGCAGCAGCGGTTCGACTGCATGGCCCTGATACAGTCCCAGGCGCAGGCGCATGGGTACGCCCTGATCGTGGTGTTGCTGGTAGTAGTGCGACGTCCAGAAACGCAGGCGGTCCAGGCTGTTCCAGGCGGTGTACTGGTCACTGGCGAGTTTGTCCTGTGCTGCGGCTTCGCTGAGCTGGGTGCCGATTTCGGCGAGGGTGCTGCTGTTGTTGTAGTACGACCAGCCCCACAGGCTGCAGAGCAGCACCGCGGCCACGCTGGCGCCGCCAATCCAGGTGGCCTTGCGCCGGCGCTGGCGATGGTTGGTGGTGTACAGCGCTACCAGGTGCTGGTCGGGGATGATCACCTTGCGGAACAGGCTATTGATGAACAACGGCCCCGGCTGGCTGTTGCCGCTGGCGGCTGGCTGATCGTGCTGCAGTGCAAAGCGCTCGCTCACCCATTGGGTATGGCCGCCCAGTTGCGCCTGGTCGGCGTCCAGCGCACTGGTGAAGTAGAAGCCACGCAGCAGCTCGGCGTTCTGGTAGGGATTGGCGCGCAGGAGGCTATCGACAAACTGTTGCAGGCGCGGCTTGAGTGCTGCCAGCTCCAGCGGGAAACGGTAGGCCGCGTTGTTCTGGCGGGTAATCTGGATGTCCTGCAGTACCAGCTGCTGGCGCGCCACCTGTTGCCAGTAGCCGACCAACTCATCCATGGCCTGGCCGAAGCGTTGTCCCCAGTCGGCCTGCTCATAGCCCTTGTGCGAGAAGGTCTTGCCCATGACTTCACCACGGGCGCCGTCATCGAGCTGGCGGTAGAACGCGGCGAAGCCGGGGATCAGGTCGCATTTGGTGAACACCAGGTAGACCGGCAGGCGTACTTCCAGCAGGGCGCAGCTTTCCTGAATGCGTTCGCGCAAGCGTTTGGCCAGGCGCTCCTGGTCTTCAGGCGAAGCTTGCAGGATGTCAGCGATGCTGACGCTGACAATCAGGCCGTTAAGTGGCCGGCGCTGGCGGTGCTGACGCAACAGTTGCAGAAACGCGCGCCACTTGCCGGCTTCCTCGGGGCTGTTCATGTAACGCCCGGCGGTATCCAGCAGCACGGCTTCGGAGCTGAAGAACCAATCACAGTTGCGTGTGCCACCGAGGCCGGCGACCCGCGCCCCTTCGCGTTCGGCATAGGGGAAGTTGAGCCCCGACTGGTAGATCATCGTGCTTTTGCCAGCCGCTGGCTGGCCGATTACCAGGTACCAGGGCAGGGCGTACAGCACATCTTTGCCGTGAGTGCCTCGGGGCTTGTTGCTGTGCAGGCGCTCGATGCTTTGCAGCAGGCGCTCACGCAGCAGGCTGACTTCTTCGCGGTCGGCGGGGTTGGCGTTGAGCACCGCCTGGTCAGCGTCGTCCCGCAGCAGCCCTTCGAGGTTGTGGTGCCGGGATACGCCGCGGTACAGCAGCAGGACATAGCCCGCCGACAGCAACAGGAACAGACCGATACCCGCCAGCAGGCTGTGCAACGAAGCGAAGCCCAGGCTGAGTCCGATGGCCCAGACAATAAAGATCGCCAGGAAGAAGCACACCCCCAGAATGTAGGGTTGGTAACGCAAGCAGTAGTATTTGATCTTGTTCATACAAACGTGGCATCCAGCGCGTCGACAAAGCGGTCGATAACGTGATCAAGGGGGCGGTCGATATCAGCCAGCGGTGTGCTGCGCCGCGCGGGTACGAGGCGCGCGTCAGGTGTCAGCAGGTCCAGATGGTGTGCGGCTTCGGCGGTTGCGGTCAGCACCCGGTAGGTGTTGGCACTGCGCCGCGAAGGAAAGCAGTAAAGCTTCGGGCGCATGAAGTCGTCGGCCAGCAGGCTGATGGGCGGGACGTTGCCGCCGCTCATGCGTGTCAGCCAGGTCACCCACAGATCGGCGGTCGGATTCTTCAAACCGCGTTGCGCCGGCAACGGCAGGCCGATGCCGGCTTCGCAATCGCTGCGCAGCATCGGCGCCAAAGCCTGTAGCCGGGTCAGTGCGACAGTGCTGTCGAACGCTGGGTAAGTGTCGTTCAAGGCGCTGGTGATATCAGCGAAGCTGAAGTCCTGGAGGAACTTGGCGTGTACCCGGCGAAACAGGTCGAAGTCCTGTCCTTGCAGTGGCCGCAGCGCCTTGATGCGCTCGAACAACGACGCACTGCAGGTGCCTTGTACGGCCAGGTGCAGCAGCGGTTTGATCTGCGCGCAAAACAGTTCGCCGAGGGTAAAGGGATTGACCAGCGGTTCGCCATCCTGGGGCCTGATCAGCTGGAAGATGAACAACGGATAACGCCGGTGGCTGGCGTCCCGCGAGCTGATCAGGCCACCCAGCAGCCAGTTGCCGTTGCTGGCGCGGAAACTGAAGAAACACACCGGCAGGCCCTCGAACAGCGTCGGCCAGTCGTCGCGATGACGCATGGCCGCCAGCCCGCTCTGCAGCCAGGCGTCGAACTCGCAGACTTCATCCGCCGCGCCATGCAGGCTGACGAAGTCTGCGCTCGCCGGGAGTTTGCCAAAGCAGCCGATCACTGGGCGGTCCTGCCGCTGTCATTGAGGGCGCTCAGTGCCTTGACGTCAGCCAGGTCGGTCAGCTTGACGCCACCAAAGTTGCGCACGACCAGGCTGACCCGGCCACTGGCAGTGTTCCAGCTGAAGCGTTGCTGGATGCCGTCGAGGTCATCGACGCGGGCGCTTTCGTTCATCCGCAACAGGCCCCAGCGTCCAGGAAAGTCGAATACGCTGATGCGCTCGCCGGTCAGGGTGACGACGTCCAGGCGTGCGCCCGGCGTTGGCGTGGAAACCGGCCAGGAGAAGCGGCTCCAGCTGCTGCGGCCGTTGCGGTAGTGCTGCTGCTGGCCGTCGAGGGTAAAGACGATGTCGGTGAACTGGGCCGAGGGCTCGAGCATGATTTCAAAGCCGTTGTCGCGGTCCGACAGGCTGGCAATCACCTGGCCCACCGAGCTGGCTTTGTCGATGCTGTTGATCATCTTCGGGTTGACCAGCGCCGTGGCCTTGGCGCCGCTGCTGAGCCCCAGGCCTTCACCGCCGGACAGGTTGCCGATTTCATTACGCTTGAAGGTCGGTAGCAGTCCCGACTCAGGGTCGACGAAGCGCTGCAGGTCTTTGATCGAGGCTTCGTTGCGGCTGCCGGTTGAAATCGGGTAGCGGTGAGCCATGACTTGTTCCCAGGGCTTGGCGATCTGCTGAGCCCAGGCCTTGGCGATTTGCGCGCCGGCCGGGTCACGCAGGGTTTCCCAGGCGTACTGGATCGGCAGGCTGAACAACCCCTGCAGCGAACGCGATAAACCGCCCTGGCTGGTGTCGACGCTGGTTTCGACATAGTTGCGCACGTTGCTTACTTCGCTCGGCTGGCCTTCGAGGGTCTCGCTGATCAGCTGCTTGCTGCTCTTGCCGACATCCTGGGAGCGCTGGATGTTGTTCATGCGCACCTTGAGCTTGCGCAGGGCCGCCAGGTAGCGGTCCATGATGGTGCTGTCGGCGCCTTCGGCGTTGTGTTCGGCGAACACCCGCGACACGGGTTCGAAGCGCTTGGCCAGGCTGCCGTCGTCCACGGCCGGCAGTGGCGAGGTCAGGGTATCGGGCAAGGGGTTCTTGGCATCGAAGATACCGCTGACTTTGCCCCAGAAACCGTCATTGCCGGTGGCGCCTGCCTGTGGCGTTTGCCGTGGGCCAGGGAGGTCCCAGCGGGTGTTGTCGTTGACCGCCGCGAGGAAAATCTTCACTGGCGAGTTCTGCACATCGCTGTGCAGTGACAATTGCTCGGTGGCATTGGCCAGGTCGGCGAAATGCCGCACACCCACGCTGCTGATCATGCTGTACCAGGCCTGGGTGTAGTCGCGCTTGTAGCGCGTCATGAACTCGCGAATGAAGTTGGCCTTCTGCACGATGCTGTCGCCCCCTTCACCATCGAGCACCCAGTCCGATTCATTACGCAGGTTGCCGGACACCAGCTTGATCAGCTCGGGTTTGACGAACGACTCCCAGCCTTGACGGCTGAAGATCGCTGGCACCGCTTCGGAGCCATACAGCAGCGAACGGCCCGGCATCGGCACCAGATCGTTGAGGCTCAAGGCCGGGAACTGCCGGCTCGACTCCAGTTGCAGGCGCAGGTATTCGCGGTCCACCAGCGAGCTGGAGATCATGAACGATTTCAGGCTCTGGCGGGTTTCGCTGATCAGTTGCTCGTTGCGCGGCAGGGAAGGGGCCTGGCCTTGCTTGAGCAGTTGCACGTACACCGGGGCGTTCTGTTCGATGACCTCGCTATCGACCGGCGTGGTCTCGCTGGCCGACGCAGCCCAGGCCTGGGGCAGCGTCGAGGCAACGAACAGCGGCTCCGGGTGCGCCTTCGGCTCGGTCAGCAGCAGGTACAGCTTCAACGCGTTGTAGGCCTCGATGATGGACGCTACTTGCTGCTCATCCAGGCGCCCAAGCATTTCTTCGGAAAGCGACAGACCACCGGTGGTGGCGGACAACTCCGCGGCGTCGCTGGCAGTGGCCGGAGTGAGCGGGGCAACGTAGGCGCCCGCGCGGGTCTTGTTCAACGCCTGTTTGGCCTTGGCACTCAGTTGCGCATTGAGCTTGCTGCCCGTGCGGGTCTTGGCCGTCTGGGCCGGGGCGAATTCCAGCTGTTGGTTCATGCTGTTGGCGAAGGTATTGAAGGCGCGCATCTGCACCTGCATGCGCAAGGCAATCGGCTCCAGCGCCTGGGTGCGCAGTTGCTGCAGGTAGGCGCCCTGAGTGGCCTGGTAGACCGACTCGCCGCGATACAGCCCGGCACTCAAGGGCAGCGGGACACCTTTGAGGCGATGGCTCTCGACCGCCGCCATCTGCTGGCGCAGGAGTTCCAGGCCCTGGCCTGCGGCAAGTCGTTGCTCGCGCTCTGGCGACTGCTGCAGCTCGAGCAGTTGCTGACGCAATCCAGCCAGCCACTGACGGTTGTTGACGAACGACAGGCTCTGCCAGCCGACCAGCGCTACACCCGCCACCAGGGCCAGGCCGATCAGCACCGGGCTGAACGCTTTCTTGCGGCCCAGGCGCGACTGATACAGCGTCAGGTCGCGGTCGGGGAAGATCACCCGGCGGAAGGTGTCGGTAATGAAGTAGCTGCGGTTGCCGGTGGATTTGCCGCTGCCTTGGGCTTGACCCTGTTCCTCGGCAGCCGGTTGCAGGGCAAAGGACTCGGCGATGTCGTCCTCATACACCTGGCTCAGTTGCTGGTCGGTCTGCAGAGCACTGGTGAAGTACAGGCCGCGCAATAACAGCGGAGTGCCTCCCTGGCGACTGCTGGCGAAGTGCTGGAGGAACTGCTCCAGTACCCCGGAGAGTTCTGCGAAATATTGCGGGAAGTGCAACAGCGTGCTGTCGGCATCCGGGCCAAGGGCAATCATCTGCGCATCGACATACTGGCGAATGCGCCTGTGCAGGTTGTTCAGTCGCGCGTTGAGTACCGTACGCAAGCCATCGTTGCGGATCTGCGCAAGGCCGAAGGTCATGCCCAGGGGTTGCTGACGCTCGTGCAGGTCCAGGCCTTCGAAGGCCTGGCGAAAGCCCGGCAACTGGTCGGTCTTGCTCAGCATCAGGTAGATCGGCGGGTTGGCGTCCAGGCATTCGGCATATTCTTCGACCCGCGACACCAACTGGGCGGCCAGCTGGTCGCGCTCCTCGGAGCTTGCCGCCAGCAGTTCGGGCAGGCTTACCACCAGCACCAGGCCGTTGATCGCAGCTTTGCCCCGTTGCTTTCTGAGGGTGCGCAGAAACGCCGAGAACTCGCTGGCCGACTGGTCATCGCGCAGGTAACGACCCGCCGTATCGATCATCACCGCGTCGGGGCTGAAGTACCAATCGCAGTGCTGCGTGCCACTTTCACCGTCATTGCCGGTGGCAACGCTGGCCGACAGGCCCGAGTGGGTCAACAGTGAGGTTTTGCCCGCTGCCGACATGCCGACCACCAGGTACCAGGGCAGGTCCGACAGCGCCGCCGAGCCGCCGCCACCGGCGGAGCGGTCAGTGCGCAGCATGCTGATCGCATGCTTGAGGCGGTCACGCAGGACCTGCTGATCGCGGAACTCGCCGGTGGCGCTCCAGGCGCGATCGGCTTCGATCTGCAGGAGGTTTTCCAGGTTGTGCTCGGCGCGGATACGCCGGTACTGGCGCAGCACGACGGCCAGCAGGAAACAGGCGCTGACCATCGCCATCGCTTCCAGTACATGGGCACGCAGCCACGACACCTGCGGGGCCAGCAACCAGCACGCCAACAGGCCCGCCAGCCACAGCAGCGGCACGATAAACCAGAAACTCTTCAACAAACGCAGTAATGTTTTCATGTCTTCCTGACCCGGTTACCTGACCTGTGCTCAGGCACTGAACAGCTGGCTGATGTGTTCGGCCAGCGCCGCGACGTCCTTGTCCAGCAACCAGTCGAGCGTCAGGTAGACCGCGAGGCAGACCAGTGCGATCAATGCCAGGTACACCCATACCGGCACTTCGTAGCGCAGCATGTTTGACACCTGATCGGGCAATGCCCAGTCGGGTGACAGCGCTTTGGGCGGTTTGCGGTAGCGGGCGATGTCCTGGCCCAGGGTATTGGCCAGGTAGCGCAACTGGTCCTTCTGGCCGAGGCTGAACTTGCCTTCGAAACCCAGGGCCAGGCACAGGTGATAGACCTCCAGCACGTCGAGGTTGTGTTTGACGTCGGCGCGCAGCGTATCGATTTTCTCGAAGAAGCCTTGACCGGCCAGGTGCACGCCAAAATAGCGGAACTGCAGGGGTTGCAGCTCGAAGTGCCGGCGCAGTTCGTTATCGCCCGAGCGCAGCACGCTTTCATCGAGGAAGGCGCACAGGGCGTACTGGGTGTCCTTGACCTGTTCGACGCTGTAGTTGGCCGCGCGGGCATCGCGCTCCAGTTCGGCGAAGAAGCGCTCGACACTGCTTTCGAAGGCGCTGACCGACGTCACCTGGCGGCCACGGCGAACGATAAGCGCCATGCTGATGAAGTCTTGCACCAGGTCTTTGAGGCCCGGCTTGTCGTTGGCGGCCGTGACGGCGCCCTGCATTACGGCTTCGGTCATTTGAGTACCGCCATCAGTTCAAGCTTGAGGTTGGTAAAGGCGCTGGGCGCGTAAAAGCAGATGGTCTGCGCATTCATCATTCGCTCGTAGACCAGGCCATGGGGCTCGATGGCGAAGTACTGATTGTCCAGGCGCACTGGAATGGCGTTGGGCAGGCGCGTCGAGTGGTTGAGGGTGACGCCGGGCATGGCGCTGTTGACCACCACTTCGATGTCTTCCGGCGAGCCCACCTTGAAGGCCCGCGGCACCAGTTCCAGCAGGCTGGCGCCGGGCATGTCGGCGTGCACCGAAATGTAGAAATCCGCTTCGCTTAGACGCGGATCGAGCAACTGCCCTTGCCAGTACGAAGGCTTGGTTTGCGTCAGGTTGATGACGATGCACTGGTTGGGGACGACGTTGTCGAGCAGTACACGGATCATCTCGTCGAGCTTGACCAGCGACGCCGCCGGGTCGTGGTGGTCGTACACGGGAATGTCGTTGAGCTGGGTGTCGAGGGTGAACGTCAGCAGGCCGCCGGCCAGGTCCGCGAGAAACAGGTACAGGCGTTCCGGGTGCAGGCGCGGGTGGGCCAGCAAGTGCGCCAGTTGCGGGTAGGCGCGGTTGACAGTGTTCAGCAGCCAGAACAGGGTGACATCGCTGGAACCGAACTCGGCAATCTGGTCGGCACGTTCGCGCCGCCGCCCCGACAGTGCCTTGCTCTTGGCGTGCAGTGCGCCGAGCAGACGCTTGCCCATGCCGACCAGGGTGTCGTGGCTGCCCAGGTGCAGGGTGGGGTGGACAAAGTGTGGATCGAGGTTGAAGCCGCCCATGTTGTTGCGCGACAGCCTGGCAATCGGGCAATAGCTGTAGCCGTCGAGGTTGTCGCCATCGACCAGCATCACCACGTTCAGGCGCAGGCTGGTGATTTCGTTTTCCAGGTCGCCCTCGTTGAGGTCGGGAAGGGTATCGAACTGTTTGCGAAAGCGCCGCGCACTCTTGTGCTCCTGGCCGTCCTCGACGTAGTTCAGGCCAAAGGGTTCGGGCAGTTTCAGCGCGGCGTAGACTTTCAGGTCATTGCCTTTGAGCAGGTCCTTGAGGTCCCGGGCAGCGGGCAGCGGGTCGTGCTGCGGAGCGTCGAACAAGCTGCCATCGGGGAACACCAGCTTCAGCCGCTTGAGCTGCAGGGAGCCGTTGGCCAGGGCATCCTCGTCCACCTGCAAGGCCTGCACGCCCCAGTGAAACGGGGTGCTGCGCAGCGTCGCCTCAGCCAACTGATGCTGATGGTATTCATCCTGGTACTGGAAGTGCTGGGGCAGCAGGAACATGCCTTCCGACCACATCACCCGGCTCTGCTTGCTCATTTGACGCTTTCCAATAAAGAGTTGAAGGTTGAATCCATGGCTTTTTGCGCCGACTGACCGGCGGCGTCGCCGGCCTTCTCCAGCAGGGCGTCCTGAACCTTGTCGGTCATGCTGCTCTGCGCCGGCTCAGTAGCCTGCTGTTGGGCGGCAGCCAACTGCTCGGCGGAGGGCGGCTTGTTCAACACATCGACGCCACGCAGGGCGGTGATATCGGTGTTGTCCACCAGCACCCGCAAGCCGTCGGAGGAGAACCAGATGCCGTCCTTGCGCAGCGAGTTGGCGTCGAAGGCGACTTTCCAGCGGCCGTTGTCATCCACCCGGAAGAACGCGGCCACGCCGACGTAGCGAGCGCTTTTGCTCAGCGGCCACTGATCGATCTGGCCGATGCCCGGCAGCAATGTGATCTCGCGGCTTTCGACCAGGGTGTTGCCCAAGGCTTTCTTCGGGTCGTCCCAGAGGCTGTCGGCGTCGGTCGAGGCGAAGCGCTCAAGCGTGGTCAACTGGTAGACGCGCATCACCACCGACAACGGCGTACCGCTGGCGTCGGGGTTAAGCTGATTGCCGCCGTCGGCGGTGAGGATGACCTTCTCGCTATCGGCGAGCATGTCGGCGGCCCAGGTGTCGTCCATGCGCTTGCCGATACGGTCGGTGACGCCACAGCCGGCGAGCACCAGCATCATTGCCAGTGCCGCCAGGTGCTTGATCTGCCTTGGCGTTGCCAGCGGCTTGGCTGTTTGTCTGTATTCCATGGTGGCTACCTGTAGGTACTCGCTCAGGCCAGGCGGTAGGCGAAATCGCCGTCGCTGCCCAGTTCGATCGTCAGACACTCGATCGGACTGTCCTCGGCCATGCGTTCCAGCACCCGCTGGGCGAGTTCCGGCATCAGGGTCCTGGACAGGATGTTGTCGATGTTGCGCGCACCGCTGTCGACTTCGGTGCAGCGCGACGCAATGGCCTTGACCAGGCTGTCGTCGTAGCTCAGTACGGCCTGGTGATTGCGTTCGAAACGCTTGCGGATGCGCTCCAGCTTGAGCGCCACGATGCGCTCGAGGATGGCGTCCTGGACAGGGTAGAAGGGGACGATGCTCAAGCGCCCGAGGAATGCCGGCTTGAACACCTGGTTCAATTCCTCGCGCAGCTCCTCGACGATAGCGTCGGGCGTCGGCGGGCACTCGGCGTTCAGGCAACGCTGCATGATGCGTTCGGTGCCGGTGTTGGAGGTGAGGATGATCACCGTGTTACGGAAGTTGATCTCGCGCCCCTCACCATCGTCGAGCACACCCTTGTCGAACACCTGGAAGAACAGTTCGAGCACGTCCGGGTGGGCTTTTTCCACTTCGTCGAGCAACACCACGCTGTAGGGCTTGCGCCGCACCGCTTCGGTCAGCACGCCGCCTTCACCGTAGCCGACGTAGCCGGGCGGTGAGCCTTTGAGGCTCGACACGGTGTGGGCCTCCTGATACTCGGACATGTTGATGGTGATCAGGTTGCGCTCACCGCCGTACAGGGTGTCGGCCAGTGCCAGTGCGGTTTCGGTCTTGCCGACGCCGCTGGGGCCGAGCAGGAGGAATACGCCGATGGGTTTGTTGGGGTCTTCCATACGTGCGCGGGAAATCTTGATGCGCTTGCCGATTTCGCCGAGGGCGTGGTCCTGACCCAGCACCCGCTCACCCAGCAGGGTCGGCAGGCGTTGCACGGTGTCGATCTCATCACGCAGCATCTTGCCCAGGGGGATACCGGTCCAGCCGCTGATTACCTGGGCAATGGCACTGGCATCGACCAGGGCATGCACCAGCGGTTGATCGCCTTGTACGCGGCTCAGTTCGGCGCGCAGCGCGGCGATATCGTTGGCATCGGCTGATTCGGCTGTCGCGGCATCGAGGGCCTTGAGGCGTTCGACCAGCTCCAGTTCCTGCTGCCATTGCTGTTCCAGGCGCTGGCACTGGTGCTGCTCGGCCTGCAGTGCTTCTTGCAGCGCGGTCAGGCGCCGTGTGTGGTCGTGACCCTTAGCGGTTTCCTGGTCGAGGACGCTGATTTCCGCCTGCAGGTTGTCGATCTGGCGCTTGCAGTCTTCCAGTGCCCCGGGTTGCGAGGATTGCGCCAGGGCAATGCGCGCACAGGCGGTGTCGAGCACGCTGACCGCCTTGTCCGGCAGCTGACGGCCGGTGATGTAACGGTTGGACAGGCGCACGGCCTGTACCAGGGCTTCGTCCATCACCGCCACCTTGTGGTGCTCCTGCATCTTGCCCAGCAGGCCACGGAGCATGTAGATCGCCTTGTCTTCATCCGGCTCTTCGACCTTCACCACCTGAAAGCGGCGTGCCAGGGCAGCGTCCTTTTCAAAGTACTTTTTGTACTCGGCCCAGGTGGTCGCGGCGATGGTGCGCAGCTCACCACGGGCCAGGGCCGGCTTGAGCAGGTTGGCGGCGTCGTTCTGCCCGGCCTGGCCGCCGGAGCCGATCAGCGTGTGCGCTTCATCAATGAACAGGATGATCGGGTGCAGGCTGCGTTTGACTTCTTCGATCACGGCCTTGAGGCGGTTTTCGAACTCGCCCTTGACCCCGGCCCCGGCCTGCAACAGGCCCAGGTCCAGGGTGTGCAGGGCGACGTCCTTGAGCACTGATGGCACGTCACCTTGCGCGATGCGCAGGGCCAGGCCTTCGACCACGGCGGTTTTGCCGACCCCGGCTTCACCGGTGAGGATCGGGTTGTTCTGGCGGCGACGGGTGAGGATGTCGACCATCTGCCGTACCTCGAACTCGCGGCCCAGCACCGGATCGATCCGGCCTTCGCGGGCACTCTGGGTCAGGTTGATGGTGTACTGGTCGAGTGCCGGGGTCTTGCCATTGACCTTGCCGGCAGCACCGACAGGCGCGGCCGGGCTGGCGAGAGGGCTGGCCAGCTTCGATTCGGCGCTGCCTTCGACCAGCGCGGCGAGGTTGAGCCGCAGGTGGTCGGCGTTGATTTTCTCCAGCTCCGGCGCCGAGGCGATCACCACCCGACGCAGCTCAGCGTCATTGAGCAGGGCCTGCAGCAGGTGGCCGGTACGAATCTGTCCCAGGCCGAATTCGATCGAGGCCAGCATCCAGGCCTGTTCGATCATACGGGTGATGTGCGGCGACAGCGCCGGGGTGCGGGTGTTGCCCTTCTTGAAGGTGCCCAGCGCCGTTACCAGCTGTGCCTGCAGGCGTTCGGCAACCACATCGTAGTGGCGCAGGATTGCCGGCAGGTCGTTGTCATTGCTGTCGAGCAGTTGCAACAACAGGTGCTCGACCTCGACGTCGTAATGCTGCTCCGACAGACACAAGGCTGCCGCGCTTTCAGTGGCCGTGCGGCTGGTTTCATTCAGCTTGGCGAACAGAGACTTCAGGTTCACAGGGCGACCCCATCAAAAGGAATATGGAAAACGGCGCAACGCGAAGGCTCGACGTCGGTACCGGGGCGTTTGAGCCAGCCCAGCCAGCCCAGGCGAACGTTGCCGCCACGGCCCAGGCGGGCCAGTGGAACGGCCTCGGGCTTGAGCCGTGGGGCGATGTGGAAGTCCAGTTCTGCCCCGACATAAAAGCGCACCAGCTCGACCAGCCGGCGGTAGTCCGGGGTGCCAGGCTGGAAGCGTTGATAGTCGGCCAGCGCCAGCGGTCCCAGCTCGATTCGCACGCACGACTGGTAGTCCCAGACCCGGTTTCCGGCCACGGCGCTTTGCCCCAGGCGGGCGTTCTTGCGCCCTAGCTGCGTGCATTGCCCGGCGTCGAGCTTCAGCCAGCGACCGGCAAACGGCTTGACCTTGAAGGGCAGCGAAAAGTAGAAGCCGAGCATCACTTCCAGGTTCAGTGCGTTGCGCGGCTTCTGGCTGAACAGCCCGGAAAAGTAACTGAACAGCTCACGGCGCAACGGCGACTCGCGGCGCACGAATTTCTGCTGTTGCGCCTGCGGCCCCAGGCCCACCAGGTTGAGCAGATAGCGGTCGAAGCCCGAGGTGCCGTTGCGCTCGTGCTCGATGTAGAACTTGTACTTCTGCCAGGCCTCGTAGAACAGCGTGGTCATGCGATGGGAAAAGATGTCGAGAAAGGCATGCGCGGCGTCGTCGCGGTACTGGATATGCCGTTCCAGCAACAGCTCGGTGTATGGACGCGGCAATACCCCGGAAGGCCCGACCAGGCCCATGAACGTGACCTGGACTTCGGACAGCGGCAGGCCGGTGGCCGACACCTTGCCTTCGCGTTCGAAGTGCAGGTCACTGACCTCGCTGGCGGGAAAGTTCAGCGACAGCTGCGAACGAAACCGCAACGGGTCCTCGTGCGGTCGGGTCGCCAGGTCCATGCGCCCGGTTCTGCTGTAATGCAGGCGGAGCAATCGCACCAACTGAAAGAATTCGAATCGGTGCGGCTCGGCCCTTGCCTGGTCGATCAGACCAGGGGCTGATCGCCGGTTCGTGCGGGCCATTGGACAACTCTCTTTTCACGTTGCAAGGTGCGAAGGGTTAATTGGGTGAAGCTGTTCATCGAACAGTACTGGCCAAAGAAATGGTCCAGCACCATGCCGAACAGGAACACGCCGCTGCCGGTGTACTGGCTTTCATCGAAGGTCAGGGTGATACCTACACCGCGTACGAAGTTGGGGCGCGGGTGGCCGATGCGGGCCACTACCGGTTCGCTGCTGACGGCTTTGATGCCGTTGATCTGTTTGCGGATGGCCGAGACGTTGCGGTAGTTGTAGAGCGACAGCAGCTCCAGCAGTACTTCGCGGCCCTGCGACACCAGCGACATATGGTTGAGCGAGAGGTGCGAGATCAGCCGCCAGATCAGGCCGTTGCCCAGCGGTACACGCACCGAGGCGGTGGGTTTGCGCAGGCAGCGGATGTCCTGGATTACCGAATTGGCGGGCATATTGAAGTCGCCGCGTTCGCCACCGAAGGGCAGCATCAGTGGCACGTCACGGTTGCTGCAGGTCAGGCTGATGCTCAAGGTGTCGCTGTTGCCATCGATCAGCTCAAGGTCGCGATCGACCACGCGGATCAGCATGTTCGAGCCTTCGCGCTGGGCGTGGCGGCGGGCGATCCAGAAGCTGTTGTCCTGGCCCTGGTCTTCACGCGGTTCGAAGAACGGATGGCAGCTGCCGACCTGATCGATACCTCCCAGCTTCCTGACCCGACGCACGCGGTCGATCGACACCACCTCGGCGGCGTTGTGCAGGCGGATGTCGGGCGTTACCGCATACTCATGCTGGGTGTGCGACAGTTTTATCGGCTCGGCCTGCTGGCGGAACAGATTGATGATCGGCGTACAGTTGAGCTTGAAGTTGTTGCGGCCGATGTTCTGCGTCAGCCGCGCCAGGCGTTCGCTCAGGTCGTAGTCGGCGAAGTAGAAGTTGATCTCGACC
>OEPS010000165.1_pt1 | contig 24763 bp, 18 predicted proteins | sample 1539411 | NCBI WGS metagenome assembly OEPS01 (sample SAMN02671747, study PRJEB22543) | soil metagenome | biome: bacteria | place: China:Hunan Province, Lengshuijiang City | collected 2012-10-15 | depth 0.08m m
CGGGGACATGATGTTCGACGGGTCGTCGATCGAGGGATTCGTCCGGGTCGAGGAGTCGGACATGCTGCTCGCTCCCGACCTGGCGACCTTCCGCGTGCTGCCGGGGGGGGACGAGCAGGCACGGGTGGCGCGCGTCATCTGCGACATCACGATGCCCGACGGGACACCGTTCGCCGGCGACCCGCGCGGCTGTCTCAAGCGCCAGCTCGCCCGGGCCGCGGCGCTGGGCTACACGATGAACGCGGGGATGGAGGCGGAGTTCTTCCTTTTCAAGCCGGGGGCGAACGGGGAAGCGACGACCGAGACGCACGACGTCGGCGGCTACTTCGACCTTGCGCCGGTGGACCTCGGCGAGGACGCGCGCCGGCAGATGGTCGACACCCTCGAGCAGATGGGGTTCGAGGTCGAGGCCGCGCACCACGAAGTCGCCCACGGGCAGCACGAGATCGACTTCCGCTACGCCGACGCGCTGACGACCGCCGACAACATCGCGACGTTCCGCTTCGTCGTGAAGCAGGTGGCGCGGCAGTTCGGGCTCGTTGCGTCGTTCATGCCGAAGCCGATCTTCGGACAGAACGGGAGCGGGATGCACACGCACCAGTCGCTGTTCCGCGGGAAGGAGAACGCGTTCTGGGACGCGAAGGCGGAGTGGCAGCTGTCGAAGACCGCGCTGCACTACATCGGCGGGCTGCTCCGCCACGCGCGCGGGTCGTGCGCGATCACGAACCCGCTGGTGAACTCGTACAAGCGGCTGGTGCCGGGCTACGAGGCGCCGGTGAACGTCGCCTGGTCGCTGCGGAACCGGTCGCCGATGCTGCGCATCCCCGACCGCCGGGGCGCCGGGACGCGCGTCGAGCATCGCGTCCCCGATCCGGCGGCCAACCCATACCTCGCCCTCGCCGTCATGCTCGCCGCGGGGCTCGACGGGATCGAGACCGAGGCGGACTGGCGGGAGCCGGTGAACGCGAACATCTGGGAGATGAGCCACCGCGAGAAGCGGCGGCTGCGGATCGACGACCTGCCGCACGACCTGAACGAGGCGTGCGACGAGCTGGAGAAGGACGCGACGATCATCGCAGCGTTAGGCGATCACATCGCGACCAACTTCATCGCGGCGAAGCGGCAGGAGTGGCGGGAGTACATCACGCAGGTGACGGGATGGGAGCTGGAGCGCTACCTCGTGAAGTACTAGGGCCAGGAGGCAGGAGGCACGCTGAGTAGTGAAGTGTGAAAGGCGGGAGGCAGGAGGCACGCTGAGTAGTGAAGTGTGAAAGGCGGGAGGCAGGAGGCACGCCGAGTAGTGAAGTGTGAAAGGCGGGAGGCAGGAGGCAGCGCTTGCCAATTTGGGCCCCTGCTTCATATTGCTGGCTCGACGGACGCGAAGTTCCCTCCCCTGCGTTCGCGAGGGCTGGTCGGATCCCCCTGCGGCCACGCCCTGGTTGCCGCGCTCCCGTCCGCGATGGGAGCATCAGTCTTTCACTTCACGCGGTCTTCCCATGCAACTCTCGCGTTTTCATCAGTGGGGCATTGCGCTCGTGACGAGCCTTGTCGCCGCTGCGCTGCCGCTCGCTGCGCAGCAGGGTTACACCGTGCGCGGCCGGGTGGTCGAGACCCCCAGCCAGCGTCCACTGGCGGGTGTCACCGTCGTTCTCGGCGAGACCCGGCTCGGGACGCTGACCGGCAGCGACGGTGCGTTCACCTTTCTCGCGAACGTCGAGCCGGGAACGCATCCGATCGAGTTCGCGCACATCGGGCACGGGAAGATGGTGCGCGAGGTCCGGTTCGGCGCGGACCATGACATCGACCTCGGGGTGATCGAGTTGCGTGCGGCCTCGATCCAGCTGAGCGAGGTTGTCGTCACGGGCACCGGCGCGCCGACCGAGCGGCGACAGCTGGGCAGCACCGTCACCAGCGTCGCCGGCGCGGAGGTGAACGACGCCCCCGCGGCGCAGTCGGTGGACAAGGCGCTGCAGGGGAAGGTCATCGGCGCGGTCATCAGCCAGAACAACGGGCAGCCGGGGGGCGGCGTCAGCATTCGGCTGCGCGGCACCGGCTCGATCCTCGGCGGCGCGGAGCCGCTGATCGTGATCGACGGGGTGCTCGTCGAGAACAACTCCGACGCGCTGGTCGGGCTCGGCGCGAACGCCAATCGCGGGGGCGCGGCGCTGAGTAACAGCCTCGCCGACATCGCCCCCGGGGACATCGACCGGATCGAGGTCGTGAAGGGGGCGGCGGCCGCGGCGCTCTATGGATCGCGCGCGAACAACGGCGTCATCCAGATCTTCACCAAGCGCGGGAAGCAGGGCGCGCCGCGCGTCACCTACCGCGTGGAGGGGGCGACTGGCTACGCGCCCGAGCGCTACAAGCTGAACAGCTCGCCGACGGCGGGACGTGGCGACGTGCTCTTCGGCGGCGCGTCGGCGATCGGCGTCCCGGTCACGCGTTACGACTATCAGGACCAGATCTTCCAGAACACCAACAGCCTGACGAACCAGCTGTCGGTGAACGGAGGGAGCGGGCAGACGACGTACTACGTCTCCGGGCTCTGGCAGAACGAGACCGGGATCATGCGCAGCACGGGGCTGAACAACGTCAACGTCCGCGCCTCGCTGACGCAGCAGCTGTCGTCGAAGCTGATGTTCACCGTCAACGGGACTTACATCCAGCGCCGCACCGACTTCGTGCCCGAGGGTGAGCAGACGCAGGGGGTGATCACGACGCTGATCTTCACGCCGACGACGTTCAACCCCGCCTACAACCCGACGCTCGGCCGGTACCCGTACAGCCCCATCCTTGGCACGAACCCGCTCGACGTCATCGCCAACTGGAAGGCGGAGGACAACACCAACCGTTTCATCGGCAGCTTCAACACGACGTGGAACCCGCTGTCGAGCGTCACGGTGAACTACCTGTTCGGCTTCGACCGCGACAACGAGGCGTTCACGTACTACATCCCCACCCGGGCGACGGGACCCGGGTTCACGGGTTCGGTCCAGAACCCGACGCGCGCGGTCCAGCGCTTCAACAACGACCTGACCGCGACGCACGAGGCGCAGCCGCTCGGCTTCCTCCACACGACGACGACGTTAGGCTTCCGCCAGACCGCGGACCACACCGACGAGGTGCGGGCGGCGGCGAGCGGCCTTTCTCCGGGCCAGACGACGGTCGGCGGCGGTGGCGCGACTCCTGGCGCGAGCCAGGGGATCGTCGACCTGCACACCGTCGGCGGCTTTGCGCAGGAGCGGCTCGGCTTCGACGACCGGCTGTTCATCACCGGTGGCCTGAACTACGAGGCGTCGAGCGCGTTCGGGCGCGATCAGCGCTGGCAGCTCTTCCCGCGTGTCGGCGCGTCGTGGAACCTCGACAAGGAGCCGATGTGGCAGGGCACGTTCCTCGAGCGGGCGCTGAACACGTTCCGCCTTCGCCTCGCCTACGGTGAGACAGGGGGCCAGCCGCCCTCGCCGTACAGCGTCTTCGACAACTATGTGGTCGGATCGCGCGGCGGGCTGCCATCGCTCGTCCCGAGCTCGGTCTCGGGCAACCCAGAGCTCAAGCCTGAGCGCCAGCGCGAGATCGAGGGCGGCTTCGACGCAGCGTTCCTCGACAACCGGGCGTCGGTCGAGTTCACCGTCTACGACAAGCAGTCGAAGGACCTCGTCCTCAGCGTCCCGCTCCCGCTCAGCTCGGGCTTCAGCTCGCAGCTGCAGAACGTCGGTGCGCTCTCCAACAAGGGGATCGAGCTCGGGGTGACCGGGCAGGTCCTCGACGGCAGCTTCCTCAGGTGGAGCTCGCGGGTCGCCTACGCGACCAACCGCTCGCGGATCGAGAAGCTCGTCACCCCCAACGACACGCTGATCTACGGCTACTTCAACGCTGTCGCCGTCGGCCAGCCGGTCGGCGAGTTCTACGGCTCGTACTACCCCCGCGACGCCAACGGCAAAATCATCCTCGCTGGCCGCCTCGACGCGAGCTGCAACCCGATCGCCGGCACCGCCGGGATCATCGCCTCGCGCGCGCGGGGCGCCAATTGCTCGATTCTCAGGAAGTTCCTCGGGAGCCCGGAGCCGAAGTACACGCTGACCTGGAACAACGACTTCAACATCGGGGCGCACGCGCAGGTCAGCTTCCTCCTCGACGGCCGCTTCGGCAACAAGGTCGCCAACTTCTCGCGGCGCATCTCCGAGTACTTCGGCGCCGGTGCCAGCAACGCGAACGAGCAGTGCGTCGTCGCCGGCACCACCACCTACTGCCAGGAGACGCTCAACATCGAGCGCCACCTCCTCTACGAGGAGTTCGTCGAGGACGGCAGCTTCGTCAAGCTGCGCGAGGCGGCGGTCCGCTACACGCTCGACCAGCCGTGGGTCCGCCGCGCCGGGCCGCAGAGCGTCACGCTCAGCCTCGCCGGGCGCAACCTCTACACCTGGACCAGGTACAGCGGGATCGATCCCGAGGTGAACCTCTTCTCCGCCAACACGGTCGCCCGCGGCACCGAGTTCGGCACCTCGCCGATTCCCCGCATCTTCACTCTCGGCGCGACGCTCAACTTCTGAGGAGACCATGAACATGAGCCGAGAGACACGGACAACGCCCACGGGAGCGACGCGCATGCGCATTCGCGCTGGCACTGCAGCACTCGCCCTCGTTCTCGCCGCCGGTTGCGAGACGGGGCTGAACCTCAACAACCCGAACGCCCCGACGCAGGAGACCGCCCTGTCGAGCATCGACGGGATCGTCGCCACCGAGCTCGGGATGCAGGACCAGTTCGCCGCGTCGGTGCTGTCGTACGTGCGCGCGCCGGCGCTGGTCACCGACGAATGGGGCACCGCGTCGAAGGCGCTGGCCGCCGACCAGTCGCTGTTCAGCGGGGACGCGATCGACGCGTCGTACGGTGTCGTGGCGGACCCGTACTACAACACCTACCGGATCGCCCGCACCGCCGACGTGATCATCGGCGCGGTGCCGAAGCTCGGCGGGTTGAGCGCCGGCTTCGCCGCCGGGCTGACCGCCAACGCGAAGCTGTTCAAGGCGATGGCGTTAGGCATGGCCGCCCAGCAGTACGAGCGGCTGCCCATCGACGCCTCCCCCGCTGGCGGCACGCCGGTGCCGCGGGCGCAGGTCTTCACCGAGGTGATCCGCCTGCTCGAGTCGGCGCGCGCCGACGTCGCCAACGTCACCGACGCGGAGCTGAGCGGCTTCACGACCCGCGCGCTGTCGCCGGGCGTCGACCTCCGCAACACGATCGACGCGATGCTCGCCCGCTACTACCTGATCACCGGCCAGTACCAGCAGGCGTTCGATGCCGCCGGCCGGGTGAACCTCGCGAAGACCTCGCTGCTCAGCTACCCGGGTACCGAGATCAACCCGATCTACAACTATTCCGTCGTCGCCGGCTACGTCGCGCCGCTGCGGAGCTGGGCCCGGGCCGCCAAGCCGGGGGACAAGCGCGTTCCGTTCTGGGTGGACACCCTGGCCACCCCGCCTAACGGCAACCCGCCGACGCTGCAGCTGGTGCCGTTCAACATGTTCGGGCACCGCAACGACCCGTTCCCGCTCTATGTCCCCGGCGAGATGCGGCTGATCCGGGCCGAGGCGCTGATGCGGCTGCCCGACGCGGCGGCGAACCTGCAGGCGGCGATCGACCTGATCAACGCCGAGCGCGAGGAAGTGCCGACGGCAACGACGCCGGGCGCGGGGTTCGCGAAGGCCGACAGCCTGACGACCGCCGATCTCCCGAACCCGGACGCAGTCCTCACGCGGATCGCATACGAGCGTCGCTTCGAGCTCTTCTCGCAGGGGCTGCGCTGGGAGGACATTCGCCGGTTCGCCGGGCTGGCCGGCGGCGTCGCCAAGGCGTCGTTCCTGCCGATGCCGCAGGCCGAGTGCACGACCAACCCGAACGCGGGCTGCTGACGCGGCGCTCAGGACGAGCCGTCAACCGTTAGGGTCAGCGGCGGGGGGTCAGGGGTCAGGGGTCAGGAATCGGGCACAGCGAAGGCTGTTGCCGGCAGCTGACACCCGACACCTGACCCCCGACCGCTTCACCGCATCCGCTCGACGACCAGGTAGAGCGTGTAGCTCCCGCCGAGCTTCGGATGGCTCTCGCGGAACGGAAGCGCGATGACGCCCGGCCCCTTGCCACCGACGTTCTGGGCGAGGAGACGCTCGGCGGTGTCGTAGTTGAGGACGATCGTCGTCGGCGCGAAGGAGTAGACAGTCTTCCCGCTCTTCGCGTCGGTGGACGCGGTCATCCCGATCGGGCGATCTCCCATCTTGCCGATCTCGTCGAGCAGGCTGATCTCGATCTTCTGCACCGGGGCAAGGGCGGCCAGCGTCGCCGGTGCCTCAGGGCCGAAGAGCGTACCGAGCAGCCCCATGAACTCCTTGGAGCCAAGCAGGGTGTCCGTCGCCCGGCCGTTCCACTCCATCCATGCCTGATACGCGGCGCGAAGATCGGGGGCGTCGTATTCCCACAGCGTCGGCGTCAGGAGCACCGCGTTCGAGTCCTGCGCGAGCTCACCCTGCCAGAGCGCAAGCGGCATCGCGTCGGCCGACGGCTCTCCCTGCCGGCGCCACGGGCTCCCTGGAAAATCGTCCCCGGTGCGGAGCCCTCCCTCGGGGCTCGCCGTGCCGGCGCGAAGCCGGCCGTTATGACCACCGGTTCCGCCGAACATCCCCCCGACGTCGCCGAAGACCTTCGACTGCACGATCTGCGTCCCGGGCTGGAGCGTCCTGTGCTCCTTGTCGACGAGCATCACCTCTGACGAGACGTAGACCTCGTCCCGCTTGCCGTCGAGCTGGAGCGGATCGTCGTAGGTCTCCTTGTTCACCGTGAAGCCGGTGACGCTCACGCGATAGGTGCCGCGGCGCGCTCCGGCGGTGAGTGGGGCGTCGGGGCTGGCCGCCGCCACCGGCGGGCGCGGGGTGGGAGCGGGAACCGGGACGGCAACCGGCCGCCGCGGACCGACCGGGCGCTGCGCCGCGAGCGGTGTTCCGGCGACCGCAAGGACGGCGAGGAGGAGGCCGGCGTGCCTGACGGGCGCGATTCGAATCACGGGTTGAAGCCGTCGCCAGTGGTGATATGAGCCCGCATGGTGCGCGATCATCGGCACGTTCCCTCCGGCGCGAACAGCGGGGGTGAGCTCGTCTCGCTGAACGCCTTCGACTGGCAGAAGGCCACGTCGCTCTGGTCGAGCTTCGTCCGGCTCGGCGCCGCGAGGCGGCGCGACGCGCGACGTTCCTGCCCGTTGAACCGCACCGTCAGCGCAGGGATCGTGATGACCGAGACGATCGGCGCCATCATCGCCGGACGCGCCGCAACAGGGCGGAGGTCGTCGAACCACCCGTGGCGCGCGGTCGCCCCGATCGGATAGGGTCCGAAGGTCGCCGTCCAGCCGCGGTGGTCGCGGACGTTGTAGACCGCCTTGTTCCACTCAAGCCCCGCCGGGGTGTCGCTGGTCTTCACGACGTCGCCGAACGCGGCGGCGACCATGTCGCCACAGAAGTGCCCGACGGCCGGGCGGACGTCGACGCACTTGTTGTCGTGCAGGATGCTGCCGACGACGACGCCGACGTCGACCCACGCCATCCGCTGGCCGTCAGGCAGGACGAACTCGTCGTGCCAGCGGGGGAACGTCCAGGCGAAGTCCCTGATCTCCTTCGGCATGTCGCATCCGGGGCCGACTCCGCCGAAGCACTGCTCGCCCTCCGCCCGCACGAGGTCGCGCCTGATCCGATAGAGCTGCTCCACCTGCGCGGCCGACATCGGCGCCGGGGCGAAGAATCCGTACTTCCGATCGCGCTCCGGCGACGTCGCCACCTCGCGCCAGAGATCGGTCCATGCCGCGCCCCCCTTCATCGCCGCGATGTGCCGCCGCAGCTCGGCATCGTCCGGTGCGCGCCCGAGCAGCTGGTCGTAGGCGAACGCCGCGTAGGCGATCTCGGTCCACGCGCCGACCATCTCGTCGTACGACAGGCGCGACGCATTCGCGGCCCGGGTCCACCGGCCGACGAGATTCCCGTCCACCGAACGGCCGGGGATCGCGGCGCCGGCCTGGAACGCCCGCGAGACGGTGTCCGCGCGCGGCGTGACCGTCGGGGTGGCCGCCGTGACGACGCGGGCGGCGGGAGGGCGCCGATCGGGACGAGGCTTGACGACTTGCTGGGCGCCGAGCATGGCCGGCGCAACGATGCACAGCGCGGCGAGCGACGCCAATGTCTGGCTCTTGTTCATTGAACGATCCGGTATGGGTTGCGGGTCACTGCATCCGGCCGACTTCGACGCGTTCGGCCGCGCCCGGGCTGCCATTGGCCCGTGGCCGTGAGGCGCCTAACGCGATTACGAAGAGGCGCGACGCGTCGACGCCCTCCTCGACCAGCGCCGCCTTCACAGCCTTCGCGCGCGATTCGGAGCGCGACTGCTCCGCCGCCGCGCCACCCCCGGCGGCGGCGTGTCCCTCGACGAGGAATGCACCGCCTTCCTGCCGGAGCAGCTTCGCCAGCGCGCGAACGGTCGCTCGCGACGCGGCGTCGAGCGCGCCGTCGGCGGCGAAGCGCAACCCGTCGAGCACGACGCGGCCGTCGTCGGCGAGGTCGGCGGCGAGCTGCGCGTCGCCGCCGGAACGTTCGCCCGCGGCGAGCGACTTCACGCCACGCTCGCCGCGGTTGAGCACCGTGTCGGTGACGGTGCCGACCTTCGCGACGGCGGTATCCACGCCGCGCCCGGTCTTCTCGAGGGTGGAATCGACGGCCCTGCCGGCACGGGCGATCATCGCGCTGTCGGCCGCGGCTTTCCGCGCCTTCGCCTTCTCGGCCGCTTCCTTCTTTATCCGGTCGATCACTCCGAACTGCGCGGCAGCCGGCCGCGCGCCGAGCAGGATCACTGCACCAAGCAGGGCAGTGGCAACGTGCAACTTCTGCATCGATCCCTCCGGTGAGCTTGAAACTGCGGTCGACGGCCCGCCCGTCGCCGCGCGTCCGTGGTACGCAGCGGGGCGGTGACTGCTCTCACTCAGGGTGCGGCAAGGCGCCTGGCATCGAAACGACCGTCGATGCTGACATGGGCGCTGCCAGTGGTGCCCCCGGCGGCGGCGAAGGTGAAGCTTCCACTGATCCGGTCCGCGGACGCGGACGTGACGGTGAGGACTCCGTCCGTCGACACGTAGTTGGCCTGTGCGCCACCGAGGTACATTCCCACGAAGATCCCGCTCGCCGCCGGGCCGTATGCGAGCGAGTAGCTTCCCGCGGCCGGCGCTCCCCCGAGGCGGTTGAACTGAATGACCTGATTCCGATTCGCGGCGCTGGCGAGGGTGATCACGAAGGCCGTCGGCGTGATCACGAAACCGGCCTCCCCGCTGAGCGACGCCCGTTCATCGCCGACGACGTCGGCCGTGAAGTTCGAGGACTTCGGTTTCGGCTCGGTCCCCTGGCCGCAGCCAGGGAGCAGAACGACGCACGCGAGGACCGCACAAGTCAGGAGCTTCATGACCTCCCCTGGCCGCCGGTCGCGGCCCGCAAGAATTTCGTTTCGCGCATGCGCACTCCGCATCGCGCCCATTGAACGCGACGACCCGGGGTTTCTTCTCACCTGCCATCCAGGCGGCGAGTTGCCGCCAGCACCATCGCGTTCTATAGTCATCGCTCCCACACCCTTGCCGACCGACCACCGGGACTTCGCCGATGCGCAGAGCGATCTCGATCCCGCTCTTCCTCTTCCTTGGTGCCGCGCCCCCCTCGCCGGACTCCACCGCGACTGCCGCCTCCGGCGAGGACCCGCGAGCGATCGTGCGCGCTGCCGCGCTGGCGATGCGCGGCGACAGCGCGGACGCCGTCGCCGCGCGCTGGTCGGCCCGGCTTCGCGCCGACTCGTCCGACGAGGGCGCGGCGCTCGGCCTCGCCACCCTCGCCCGCCTCCGCTACGACTACGACGACGCCGACCGCCGCTTTCGCCGCATCTTCACCGGTGACACGATGCCCGGTGCGGCTCCCGGCCGTCATGACGCCTATGCGCGCATCGGGCTCGCGCTCGGGATGGAGGCGCAGGGGATCAGCGGCGCTCGCGTCCTCGCGCTGTACCACCGTGCACTCGCCGACGCCCGCGCCGCGAACGACCGCGCGGCCGCCGGCACTGCGCAGTTCCGCATCGGGAACACCCTCGCGCCGGCCGGCGGAATCGCCGAGGCGTTCCAGTACTTCGACAGCGCGATGCGCGTGCTCCCTCCCGATGCCGACGACGTGCGCGCGCTCGTGCGCTGCCGCCGGGCGCAGATCTTCGTCGCGATCGCGCGGCCGGGAAGCGCCGACACCCTGCGCGATGCGCGGGAATTCGCGGGGCGCACCGGCGACGACGAGGCGCGGGCGGTGTGCCTCCGCGCCAGCGCGCTTCAGTACTGGCTCGGCGGCAAGCTCGACTCGATGGCGATCGCGGATCGCGCGCTGATCGAGCTGCGCCGGCAGATGCGCGACCGGAGCGGCCTCGCGATCGCGCTGACGCTGAGCGCGGACCACCTGCGGGCCCGGGGCGACTTCGGCGGCGCGCTCCCGCTCTTTCGTGAGGCGCTCGCCGAAGCGCGCGCTTCGCGCAATCATTACATCGAAGCGACGGTGGCGCTCGGCATGGGGGGGACCGCGCTGACGCTGAACGATCACGCCGCCGCCGGGGAGTACGTCGAGCGCGCGGTGCGTGCCTTCGAGGCGGCGCACGACTCCGGGAGCCTGATGCTCGCGCTCTCGTTCCGTCCCTTCGTCTCGATGGCGGCCGGCGATCTCGGCGCGGCGCGGCGCGAGAGCGAGGCGGTCCTCGGATTCTGGCGCAACATCGAGGACTGGGGCCAGCTCGCCGAAGCGCTGTTGCAGCGGTCGGTGATCGAGATGCGCGACCACCGCTACGCCGCCGCGGAGCGCGCGATCGACGAGGCCGATGCCGCCGCGCGCCGCGTGCGGACGCCGGCGTCGATCGCGTCGGTCGCCTATCATCGGGGGCAGCTCGCACTCCAGCGCGGCAATCTCGCTGGTGCGGAGCGCGGCTTCCGCCGCTTCGTCGCCCTGCTCGACAGCACGAGCCACCTCCTGCGCTACGAGGGGCGCGTCCGCCTCGCCGAGGTCTACAGCCGGCGCGGCGACGTTGGGCGCGCGGAACGCGAACTGGCGGGCGCCGGGACGGAGCTCGACAGCTGGCGTGCGTCGCTGAGCGACCCCGAGATGCGGATCCTCGCCTTCCAGGCCAGCCCGTTCGAGGCGAACGACCGCAACGCGAGCGTGGCGACGGTGCTTGCCGCCCTCGTTCGCGGCGGCCGCGCCGCGTCCGCCTTCGGCCTCGCCGAGCGGCGGCGTGCGCGCGACCTCGCCGAGCGCATGACGCGGACGCACGCGCTGCTCGAGCACGACGCCGCGGCCGCTGCGCGCCCTGATTCGACAGCGCGGGATTCGCTCTCCGCCGCGCGCAGCGTGACGCTCGCCGAGGCCGCCCTCGCCATCCCCGACGACCGGACCGCGCTGCTCGAGTACGTCACCGGCGCGCGCGGCGCGCCGACCTCGCTCTTCATCGTGACCCGCGGCCAGGCGGACACCGGCAGGGCGCGCATCCTGTCGCCTGCCGACTCGCTGGTCGCCGACATCGGCCGGCTCGTCAGCCTGCTCGAGCGCGGCGACGACCCGCGCGACCTCGAGCGCGCGTTAGGCATCGCGCTCCTCGATTCGGCGCTGCGGACGCTCCCGGCGTCGGTGACCCGCCTGGTGATCGTCCCCGACGGGCCGCTCCATCGCGTGCCGTGGGACGCGCTGCGCCTCGCCGATGGCCGCTACGCGGCGGAGCGGTTCGCGATCGGCATCGCGCCGTCGGCGACGGTGCTCGCCCGCCTGACGCGCGCACGCCGCAGCAGCGGAGAACGGACGCGGCTCCTCGCTTTCGGCGACCCGGCCTTCCCCGGGGGGAAGGAGAGCGAAGAGGGCGATGTCTTCCGCTCCGCATTCGCCGCGACGGGCGGGCTGCCGCGGCTCCCGGACTCGGCGCGCGAGGCGCGCGCCGTGGCGCGCTACGCCAGCGACGCGGAGGTGCGGCTCGGCGACGAGGCGAGCGCGGACTACCTCGAGCGCGCGCCGCTCGCCGGCTACGACGTGCTGCACTTCGCGACGCACGCGCTCGTCGACGACCGAGCCGCGACCCGCAACGCGCTCGCCCTCACCCCGGGGGGACGGGACGGCGATGGCTTCGTCACCGCCGCCGATCTCGCCGCGCTCCGGCTCGACGCGGGGCTGGTCGTGCTGTCGGCCTGCCGCTCGGCGGGCGGTGTCGTCGTCGACGGGGAGGGGGTGCAGGGGCTGACCGCGCCGCTGCTGGCCGCCGGCGCGCGCTCGGTGGTGGCGACCGCGTGGCGGATCAGCGACCGCGCGACGGTGCCCTTCGTCAAGGCGTTCTACTCGGCGATGGCGCGCGGGCTGCCGGTGGCCGAAGCGCTCCGCGCCGCCAGGCTCGATGGGCTTCGCCGCGGCGCACCGCCGCGCGACTGGGCCGCGTTCACCGCCGTCGGCGATCCGTTCACGACGGTCGCGCTGCACGAGCCGGCGCGGAGCTGGTACTGGTGGGCGCTGGTGCTCGGCGGGCTGGTGGTCGTCGCCGCCGCGCTCTGGCTCGCCGCCGGCACGCGCCGCGAAAGGGCATCGGGGCGGGCTGCCTAACGGCTGACGCGGAGCCGCCGGGTGGCCGAGCGGTACTCGCCGCCGTCGAGCTGTGCGCGTACGGACCAGCGATAGTCGCCGGGGCCGAGCTCCGCGGCGCCGAGTGCCGCGGTGGTGTCGGTGGTCGTGCGGCTCGCGCGCAGCGAGCCGCCGGGCGCGACCACCTCGAGCACGTAGCGCCGTGCTCCGGGCACGCGGTGCCAGGTGAAGGCGAGCGGGCCGCTCACCGCCGCGTCGGCGGCGGGGGCGATCACGGCGACCTCCGTACCGCCGCCGCGGAGAACGTCCGGCGCGCTGCGCGCCTCACGGTTCTGCCACGGGCCGAGCACGGCGAAGACGACGAGCGCCGCGGCGAGCGTCGTAGTGAGAGCGATGCCGACCGGACGGCGCCAGCGGATGTGAGCGACGGCGTCGCCAGCGTCGGTGCGTCGCCCGGTCTCGATCGCGCGGAGGAGCTCGAAGTCGCGGCGGCAGTCGGCACAGCTCATCACGTGGTCGAGCGCCGTCAGGCGCGCCTGTTCGCGTCCCTCGCGGCGGACGAGCGCGAGCAGCGCGTCCGGGGCGGGGCAGGCGGCGCGGCTCGGGTCGCGCGGCGTCTCGGTCACGCGTGCGTAGAGCGCGCGGAGCTGCTCGTCGGTCAGGTGGGCGGCCATGTGATCCCCATCTTGTTCAGTCGCTGCCGCAGGTCGTCGAGCCCGCGATAGAGCAGGTTGCGCGTCTTCGCCTCGGTCCAGCCGAGCAGCTCGGCGATCTCCTCGCGCTCGTAGCCGCCGAGATACATGCGGACCACCGTTCGCCGCGAGAGCGGGAGGGCGTCGAGCGCGGCGAGCACCTGGCGTTCCAGGTCGTGTGCGTCAGCGTCATCGTCAGCGCCTGCGCCGGCAGCGAGCCGCTCGGAGTGCTCGTCCACGGAATCGGTGATGTCGGCGCCGCGCGATCGTCGCCGGCGCAGCAGGTCGAGCGCCGCCGTCGTGGCGGCCCTGTACACGTAAGACGTACCGAGCCGCTCGATCTGCTCAGTCGTCGTGCACGAGCGCCAGAGCCGGATGCGGACGTCCTGGACGACGTCGTCGAGGTCGGCCTCCGACAGCCCGTGCCGCGCGCCGACGCTGCGGACCATCCGGACGCAGCGCGCGAGCACCGCGTCGAGCGCTGCAGATACTGGATCGCTGACCGGAGAGCTCACGCGGCGAAAGTACGCGAGGGGCAGCGAGGTGCAACAGCAGTGGGGGCCAGGGGCCCGGCACGGCGGCGCGCCGTCAAGATTGCGACCCCGATCCTGAAACGCGAAAGGGGACGATGCGGAGCTCCGTGACACACATCACAGCTGCCCGCGGCGTCTTCACGGTCGGAGGCCGATGGGTCGATGGAGGAGGAAGAGCACGGTGACGGCAGGATGGCGGACTCGTCTGATAAAGGTTCGCGCTCGCCGCGCAGCTAATTCTGCCGAGCTAACGCCCGGAAACCCGCTGAGCTTCCCTCATGCCGAGAAAACCCAGTACCAGCCACTTCCTCGCTGCGGCCGTGATGTGCGCGAGCCTCCCCCTCCAGGTCGCGGCGCAGAGCGCCAGCGGGCGCCCTCTCCCCAGCCGAGGGTGGACGGGCCAGCCGACGGTCGCTGTGGACGAAGAGTTCGACGGCAATGTCTTCCTTCTAAGCGACGCGAGGAAGACGAAGCTGGACGGCAGCGCCGCGGCCGGCACGCACTACGCCGACATGGTGAGCGCGAGCGACGCGATCACGACGCTACGGATGGAATTCGCCGCCGCCGGCCCGGGCATACGGGGCAAGCGCGTGCGTATCACCCCCGAGCTCGAGTACGTGCATTACGCGCGTAACACCGAGCGCACGGGCTTCCGATACGGCGTCCGCGCCGACCAGAAAATGGGTAATGGCGGGCTCCTCCGACTGAAGCTCGCGATGCAGCCCCATACCTTCTTCAAGAACTATCTCGTCGACGCGGTCGATCGCGACCTCAGCGGGTCGATCACTACCGACGAGCGCCTCTACGCGCCGGCCAGGCAGGGCGAGACCGCTCTCGACGGCGACTACACGCTCCGCCTGCGCAAGCCGTCCCACCACCGCATCCTCGGCGCGTCGCTGCGCCTCGCCGGCGGTTGGTACTCGCGGAGCTACGGCTCCGCATTCGCCGCTCGTGACCTCAAGGGTCCGAGCGCCGGGACCACCCTCCTTCTGCACACTTCTTCGGGAGTGCGGCTCGACCTCGGGTATGCGCTCGCGGCGCTGGCCGCACCGCGGATGCGCACGGTGATGCTGCTCGACGAAACGCAATTCGATCGCGACTTCAACGGCAACGGCACCATCACGGATGTCGCGGCGCGGGCCGAGGAGATGGTGGATCGCTCGCGAAGCGAGCAGGAGTTCAGCGCCGCCTTCGGGAGCGACCTCGGGCGGGCCGATGTGGAGCTCGAGTACGCGCGTCGCGCGCGAAGCTTCGGTTCGAAGGAGCCCTATGACGTTGGCAACAACGGCCGGCGCGACGCCCGTACGACGGTCGGCGCCAGCCTGCGATACGACCTGGCCGACGCGGTCCGTGTGCGCCTCACCACGCGCCGCGGCGCGCAGACGTTGAACCGGGTGGACGCCGGCGCCGGCACTGGGGACGTCGCGGACTACACGCGCGTCCGGACGTCGCTCGGCCTCGAGTACCGCTTCTAACCACCGACGTTCCATCCGAACCGAGAATCATGCTGATCCTCATCACGCTCTTGGCGCTTGGCGCCGAGTTCCCGCCCGCCGATCCACTGGCGCCTGTCGACGGCCCACGCGTAGTCCAGTGTACGGCGCACAACACAGAGGCGGGGAAGGACCGCAAGTGTCACGTGAAAATACCGCGCGGCTCGTCGGTCCGGCCCTGTGGGGCGACGGACAAGCTCGCCGGCCGCTGCGCCCTCGACGCGCGAGTGGTAGCCTGGACAGCAGCCGAGAACGGCGCGCGATGCAAGGTCTCGAAGAAGAAGACCGACTGGAAGACACGCGTGACAGTGAAAGTCGCGAAGACGACGAAGCCCGGCGCGGGGCGGTGCACGCTGTTCGTGGGGGTGCAATGAGGCGCCGCGCGACCGCCCCGAAGCGGGTGCTTTTTTCGGGGTACGCCCCGGTTCATTTCGTCTGCTTCCAGCCGCTCTACGAGCGCCTGAAGCGGCGGCGCGACATCGAGATCGTGCTTTCCGGAGGGCGCGAGGCATCGACCGAAGGCGGGCCGGCGCTCACCGCGAAGCAGCTGTACGCCCCCTTCCGCGTTCCCCCGTCGAGCGTGAAATCGCTCGACAAGGTCCAGCGTGAGCGCTTCGACATGGTGTTCTGTGCGCATGTCTCCGGCTACTTCCCGCGCGAGGACCGTGACCGCATCCAGCTCTTTCACGGCGTTTCCTTCCGTAACATGGCGGTGCGCCGCGACGTGCTGGTCTACGATCACCTCTTCGTGGTTGGTCCGTACATGCGCCGCCTGTTCACCGAAAACCAACTGCTCAGGGAAGACGATCCGCGCCTCCTGCCGATCGGTTTCCCGAAGCTCGACCGACTGACAGACGGCACGCTCGACCGGCGGCGGATCCTCGACCGCCTGAAGCTCGGTGGCCGGCGCCCGGTAGTGCTTTACGCACCCACCGGACAGGCGCAGAACTCACTCGAGATCGGGGTTGGCGAGGCGATGATCGAGCGGCTGAAGCGGACAGGCAAGTACGACATCCTGATCAAACTGCACGACCACCCGCGCGACCGGCTTACCGACTGGCCGGAGCGGCTGAAGCCCCTTCTCGACGCCCATACGAGGCTCGTGCACGACTACGACGTCGTGCCCTATCTCTTCGTCGCGGATCTTTTGGTGACGGACGCATCGTCCGTATCGAACGAGTACGCACTGATGAACCGACCCATGGTTTTTCTCGACGTGCCACAGATGCTGAGCGCCATGGAGAGGAAGGGCGTGGCCCTGGATCTCGACACGTGGGGACGGAAGGGCGGAGCGACGGTGCGGTGGCCGGACGAGGCGGTCGAGGCGATCGAATGGTCGCTGGCGCACCCGCGGAGGGGAAGTGCGCTCCGCAGGGCGATGGCACGAGATCTCTTCTACAATCCGGGTCGTGCGGCCGAGGTGGCAGAACGCTGGGTCCTGGACCGCCTCGGGATCGTGCCCTCACGCCGGCTCGTCGCGTAGCCATCGTGCCGCGCCGCGGGACGCTACAGCTCCGGCGCATCATCGCCCTGCTCCGGCCGCATGCGGTCGGGGAAGGGCGGAAGCTCGCGCTCGGAGGCTGGCTTGGGGTCGCGGTTGTCGGGCTCCACATCATCAGGCCATGGCCGCTGAAGTGGTTGCTCGACCTGCTCACGAGCCGCCACCGGCACGCGCCGATCGTGGCTTGGGCAGCGAACGATGGGGTCACCGGCGCGATCGCATTGAGCGCGGCTTTCGTGGCCCTCTCGGCCCTCTTCGCGCTGGCCGAGTATGCGCAGCGGACGGTGCTCAATGGCGTCGCGAACCGCATGGCGTATCGGCTCCGGACAGCGCTCTTCGAGCAGATCCTCCAGAAGCCGCTCGACTTCCATGAGTCGCACGAGTCGGGTGAGCTGCTGACCCGAATCGTCTACGACACGACGCGCCTGCGCCGTGGGGTCGCGGGAATTCTGCTGCACGTCTTCCAGACTCTGTTCCTCCTCGCCGCCACATCGGTCGTGCTGTTCTGGATCGCGCCACTGCTCGCCATCCTGGTCGCGGCTGGCGGGGGCGCCGCGTTGATGCTTATCCAGCACCGCGGGCGGCGGATCGCCGCGGGAGCCCATCGGCAGCGGCGCAAGGAGGGGCGTATCGCGGCGCTGGTGGCCGCGGAGCTCGACGGAGTGCGCGAGATGCAGGCCCTCGGCACACGGGGGAGCGCGGCCGCGACGCGGTTTCGCCGCAAGAGCGCGCACAGCCTGGGGAGCGAACAGCAGGTGAGCCGCCTCTCGGCCCGAATGGGCCTCCAGGTGGAGCTGCTGTTCGCCAGCACGGTTGCCATCGTGATGGCGGCGGGTGCCTACGCAGTCGCGCGCGAGCGCTTCTCGGCGGGAGACCTGGTGCTCTTCGTGACCTACGTGCTGGCGCTGCGCGAGCCATTCGCGCAGTTCGCGCGACAGGCCTCGCGGCTTGGCCGCACTGCGGCCTGCGCGGACCGTCTCGCTGCGCTCGCGCGTGTCGCTCACCCCGTCGCGGAAGCCACTGCCGCACCGCCGCTGCGCGGGGCGATCCGGCTCGATGGCATCTCGGTGAAGGCGCCGAAGAAGACCCGGGGCGCGCGAAAATGGGCGCTCGACGGGGTTTCGTGCGCCATCGCCCCCGGGGAGCGGATAGCGGTGATTGGTCGGAACGGAGCCGGGAAGTCGACGCTGCTGCGCGTAGTGCTCGGAATTCTCCCACCCACGCGCGGCGATGTGACCGTCGATGGACATGAGATGGCGCGGCTCGAACCAGGGTCACTTCGCGAGCAGCTGAGCGTGGTCTTTCAGGACACCCCCCTCTTCGGGGCGACAGTCGGGGAGAACATCGGACTCGGTCGTGCGGACGCCAGCGCGGCCGAGATCGCGCGCGCGGCCGAAGAGGCCCATGTGTCGCGGCTCATCGATCAGCTGCCGGCCGGTTACGACACCCCCGTGCGCCGTCGCGGCGCGCTCTTCTCCGCGGGGGAGCGCCAGCGCATCGCGATCGCACGTGCGCTCCTCCGCAACGGCCGCGTGTGGCTGCTGGACGAACCGACCGCCGGACTCGATGGCGAGCTTGCGGCGCAGCTGGTGGACACCCTGCTGGAGCGAACGCGCGGGCGCACGACGCTCTGGGCGACCCACGATCGCAGCCTCATACCCCGCCTCGACCGCGTCCTCGTCCTCGCCAAGGGGCAGGTCGCCTTTCTCGGCGATCCGCGTGAGTACGAGCGATGGTCCGGGCGCCCTCTGTCGAACTCTGGTACGATGGCCGTTCCTCAGCTCCAGGAGAGTTGAACATGCAGGCAATCATTCTCGCCGCCGGCGTCGGCAGTCGGCTTCGCTCCCTGAGCGGCGACAAGCCGAAGTGTCTGGTCGAAATCGGTGGCAGGCCACTGATTCTCCATCAACTGCAGGCGCTGGCCGACCATGGCGTGGGGCCGGTGACCTGCGTACTCGGATATCAGGCGGACACGGTCCGCAACGTGATCGGCGATCGGGCTGACGTCGTCATCAACACGCGGTACGAGGAAACCAACAGCCTCTACTCGCTCTGGCTGGCGCGGGATCGCGTCAAGGAGGCGTTCGTCCTCCTGAACTGCGACCTGGTGTTCGATCCCGACATCCTCGCCCACCTCCTGGAGGAGGATGGCAATGTGCTGGCCTACGATTCGACGTCCTCGCAGGGGCGCGAGCAGACCAAGGTCGCGATCAAGCAGCGGAGGGTGGTGGACCTCGGGAAGGATCTCCCAGCCGGCTCGGCGCGCGGAGAGAGCCTCGGGCTCCTCAAGTTCGACGCCGAGGGCGCGACCGCGATGTTGCAGATGGCCGATTTCCTCATACAGGATGGCCACGAAAAGGCATGGGTGATCGAGGCGACCCGGGCAGTGTGCCAGATGGTACCGATCTATGGAGTGAATGTCGCCGGGAAAGCGTGGACCGAGATCGACTTTCCCTACGATCTGGATGTCGCTCGGCGCGAAGTATGGCCGGCGATCCACAAGGGCAGGTGGCGGCAGTATGCGCGGTGGCGCCGCACGCGATGGGGAGTGCTCGCGGCGTCCCTGGCTGTCTTCGCTTCGACCGGGTGGCTCGCCAACACCGAGATGGGACCGGCCAGCGTCGAGTGGGAGTCGATTCCGGTCGCCGGCGGGGAGATGGTGCCGGTGACAAAGCGCGGCCATGACCAGCGCTGGTACAGCCTGCCGGTGCACGTGCCTGCCGCGGCTGCCGCGGATGGCGGACAGGCGAGGCTTGAGTCCCGGGTCACCATGCCGGCCGGGACTCTGCACGGCGACACTGCTCGGTATGGCCTCGCCGTGACGCTCGACGGGGCGCCCCTGGCCGCGTGGACCTTCACTGCGGTGCGCGACCCGTCGGCGCATGTCGCCGCGGTTCCCGTGTCGCGTCGCGAGCGAACCAAGCTGACTATACCACCAGGGCGCCACATCCTCGGCGTCGAGCTCACCGGCTCGAACGCGGGCAGTCTGATCCTGCGAATCCGTCAACCGGAGTCGCGGGAGCAATAGCACTGGAAGGGAGCACGGTGCGGGAGCGGAGGACGCGATCGCGTCCTCTCCCCCGCGCCGATGTCCCGCGACAGCCTTTACACCGGGAACAGCATCTCCCGGTACTTCGGCAAGGGCCAGCGCTCGTCGGCGATCACCAGCTCGAGCGCGTCGGCGGCGTGGCGGGTGGCGTCCATCGCCTCGGAGACCTCCTTCGTCAGGAGCTTCGCCTGCTTCTCCGGCTCGTCGTGCATCGCGTCGGCCTTCGCGATCAGCGTGCCTAACGTCTCGCGCGACTTCTGCAGCTCCTCGAGGAGGTCGACCACCGTGTTCGCCGCCGCGGCCTGCGGGCCGGACTTCACCCCGGCCGCCTTCGCCCGGGCGACGCCCTTGGTCAGGTCGCTGGCGTAGTAGAGCGCGGCCGGGAGGACCATCGTGTCGATGAGCTGCGCCTGGGTGTGGGCCTCGATCAGGATGTCCTTGGCGTAGCGTTCGAGGCGGACGTGATAGCGGCTCTCCAGCTCCTGCCTGCTGAGGATCCCGAGCCTGGCGAACAGCGCGCGCGTCTGCTTCGTGACGAGCTGCGCCAGCGACTCGGGAGTGCGCTTCAGGTTGAGCAGCCCGCGCTTCTCGGCCTCGTGCACCCACTCCTGCGAGTAGCCGTTCCCCTCGAAGCGGATCGGGGAGGATTCCTTGAACTCCTCGCGCACGACCTTGAGGACCGCGTCCTCGACCTTCTTCGTCTTCTTCAGCTCATCGCGCAGCTTCTCGGTGATCTCGGCGATCGACTCGGCGACCACCGCGTTGAGGAGCATGACCGGGAACGCCGGCGACGCCGACGAGCCGACGGCGCGGAACTCGAACTTCGCGCCGGTGAAGGCGAAGGGCGAGGTGCGGTTGCGATCGGTGTTGTCCTGCGAGATCTCGGGGAGCTTGTCGACGCCGAGCTTGAGGCGCTGGCCGCCCGGGAGGTTGGAGATCGTCTTGCCGGCGATGATGTCCTCGATGAGCTTCGTCAGCATCTCGCCCATGAACACCGAGATGATCGCCGGGGGCGCCTCGTTCGCGCCGAGCCGGTGCTCGTTGCCGGAGGTGGCGACGCCGGCGCGGAGGAGCCCCTGGTGCTTGTAGACACCCTTGAGCACCGCGGCGAGGAAGAGGAGGAAGCGGACGTTCTGGTGCGGCGAGTTGCCGGGCTTGAGCAGGTTGAAGCCGTCGAGCTCCGCGTTCTCGGCGCGGATCGACATCGACCAGTTGCAGTGCTTCCCCGAGCCGTTGATCCCGGCGAAGGGCTTCTCGTGCAGCACCGCCTGCATGCCGTGACGGAGGGCGACGCGGCGCAGCGTCGCCATGACCAGCTGGTTGTGGTCGACCGCGATGTCCGAGTCCTCGAAGTACGGGGCCATCTCGAACTGGCTCGGCGCGACTTCGTTGTGCCGGGTAGTGATCGGGACGCCGAGCTTGTAGAGCTCCTGCTCGACTTCGCTGATCAGCGCCTGGACCCGCTCGGGGATGCCGCCGAAGTAGTGGTCCTCGAGCTGCTGCCCCCGCGGCGGCGCGGCGCCGACGAGGGTCCGGCCGGCCATGACGAGGTCGGGGCGCATCGCGAACATGGCGCGGTCGATGAGGAAGTACTCCTGCTCGATGCCTAACGTGGTGATGACGCGATTGACCCCCTTGTCGCCGATCAGCTCGAGGAGGGCGATCGACTTCTCGGAGAGGACGTCGGTGCTGCGGAGCAGCGGCGTCATCTCGTCGAGCGCCTCGCCGTTGTAGCCGATGAAGACCGACGGGATGCAGAGGGTGCGGGTGCCGCCGGCCTCGACGATGAACACCGGGCTGGCCGGGTTCCAGGCCGTGTAGCCGCGCGCCTCCCAGGTGGCGCGAAGACCACCGGAGGGGAAGCTCGACGCATCGGGCTCGCTCTGGATCAGCTGCGACGCGCTGAAGCTCTCGACCGGCATCCCTTCGTCGAAGGTGAGGAAGGCGTCGTGCTTCTCGGCGGTGAGCCCGGTCTGCGGCTGGAACCAGTGGGTGAAGTGGGTGACGCCGCGGCTGATCGCCCATTCCTTGATGACCTGGGCGACGGTCGGGGCGATGTCGAGGTCGAGCTTCTTCCCCATCCGGATGGAGGCGACGAGCTTCGCGTAGACGTCGCGCGGGAGCCGGTCGCGCATCTGCCGCACGCCGAAGGTATTGACGCCGAAGTACTGCGAGGTCTGGCCGGCGGCGGCCGGGGGGTGGCCGGTGGCGTGCGCGCCGTTAGGCGCGGGTTCGCTGCGGTGGGCGCGCGCGGCGACATCGCGCAGCACGCCGTGCCGCGCGTGAGTGGTGGATTGGGGCATGCGTGAGGCTCCGGGGAGGAATGGCGGTGACGCGCCGCTCGACGTGCGCGTACTGCAATTGTAGCTGGCCAATCCGCAAAACTCCAGCGTGTTTTCGCGCGTTTTCGGGCCATCGCTGCATTAAATGCACGATTGTCGGCGCAATGCGCACGCGTCCGCCAACTTGGGCGAGCCGGGCGGGTGCTTCGTGTTTCCAGGCAAGGCTGGAACGGACTATGCGCAATTCGCCCGGCGAACTCTCAACAGGGAGCGACGGATGGCCGCACGGAAGCGCAGCTCGTCGGGTCGGAAGAAGAGCAGTCGCAGGTACGGGAAGTCCGCGGGGAAGCGGGTGGAAAGCGCGATGCGCCGCCGCAAGAAGGGGACGCTGAAGAGCGGAAGCGGCCGGAAGGTGACGAGCCGCAAGCAGGCGATCGCGATCGGGCTGTCGGAGGCGCGCTCCAAGGGCGCCAAGGTCCCGCGCAAGCGCGGCGCGAAGAAGTCGACGCGGAAATCGTCGGGCAAGTCGAGCAGCGGGAAGAAGACGGGCCGAAAGCAGAGCAGTCGCAAGTCCTCGTCGCGCAGCTAGCGCGCCGAAAACGGCGTCATCCTCCGGACGCCGCGACCGGGCGCCCCGTGGCCATCCTCCGTCTGGTCACGGGGCGCGGTGTGTTTCGGGCTCCCGCTCCGGCGGCGCGGGGACGGGCCGCTCATCTTCGAGCGCCTCCGGCGCCCGCCGGCGCGCGACGAGCTGGATCGCCTCGAGCGTCGCCATGCAGAACGCCGCCCACGCCAAACCGATCACCATCCCGGCGAGCGTGTCCGACGGATAGTGCACGCCGAGGTAGATGCGCGACGACGCGATGAGCAGGATGAGCAGGAGCGCGACCACGGACGTGATGATGCGCGACCGGTGGCGCTCCTGCAGACGGCCCGCGAGATAGGCGACGGTCCCGTAGACGATCGCCGCGCTCATCGAGTGCCCCGAGGGAAAGCTCGACGAGAAGACCTCCACCGCCGACGGAAAGATCGAGGGACGGGTGCGGTGAAAGACGTCCTTCAGCATCGAGTTGATCAGGATGCCGACGGCGGTGGTGACGAGCAGGAGCGAGGCCGAGTGCTTGTGCTTCGTCAGCCAGAGGAAGAGCGCGGCGATCGCGACCACCATCATCACCACGACGCCGGTCCCGAGCTCGGTCACCTGCATCATCGCGATGCGCACCCACGGGAGCTGGTGCGCGCCGACCCAACGGAGGATCGCGTCGTCGAACGCCTGCGTGGCGCCGCTCCGCACGTGGATGGCGAGCGCGGCGAAGGCCCACGTCCCGGCGACCGCGAGCAGCGCGCCGGCGGTGATGAAGATCCCGACCGCCGCGTAGAAGCTGCGGACGCGGGTCACCGACGCCCGCAACCCGCGAAACAGCAGTCCCCAGAAGAGCTCGAAACGCTCGCGGCGCCGGGCGCGGCGCTCGCCGCCGGGAAGGGTCACGACGCCCGCGCGCGAGGCGACGCGGGCCAGAGCTCGGTCTGCGGGAGCTGCCGCTCGATGCGCTGACGGACGCGGGCGGCGACGTCCTCGATCGCGCCGGGATCCTCGAGCAGGTCGTACTCGCGGACGTCGATCGTCAGCACCGGGCAGTGCCGGAAGCCGGCGATCCAATCGGCATACCGGGCATGCAGTGTTGCCCAGTAGTCGATCGCCGTGTCGCGCTCGGCGGGGCGCCCGCGCCGCGCGATGCGCTCGACGATCACCTCGAGCGGCGCGTGCAGGTAGACGAGCAGCTTCGGCGGGCGCGCCGCCGGCGCGTGGAGCAGCTCGGCGTAGAGCCGCGAGTAGAGGTCGTACTCCTCGGGGATCATCAGCCCCTGCTCGAAGGCGCCGCGGGCGAACACCTCGGCGTCCTCGTACCAGGTGCGATCGAGCACCCAGCCGCCGCCGATGCCGCGCATCCGGCGCATCGAGGCGAAGCGCGTGGCGAGGAAGTGCAGCTGCAGCCGGAGCGCGAACTCTCGCCGCGATCGTTCGGCATCGGAGTAGTAGGGCTCGAGCCACGGGTTGTCGGCGTCCACCGACTCGAGGGCGAGCTGGAGGCCGAACCGCGCCGCGAGAGCGTGAGTCAGCGTGGTCTTGCCGGAACCGACCATGCCGGCGATGCCGAGGAGCATGTCGAGCGTTGCGAGCTGCGGGAGAGGAGCGATGCGGCCGCCGTCCCGTCGGGGCGCGGCCGGCTCAAGAAGATGCGCAGGGATGACCGGGCCATCAACTCCTTGCGCGGGAGCGGCGCGCGCGCGAGGCGCTCCGGGGGGGGCGGGGCGGGTTCGGCGTGACCGGCCCGATGGGGAAGCGTCCTTGGGTACAGGGCATCGGCTCACGGCCGGTGCGGTTCCTCACCTCGACAGTGCCAGCCGGCGCGGGGCCATCCGATGTGCGCATTCGCCAGAACGCTGCTCCGCCTGCTCGGCCGCGTGCCGATCGCGCTCGTCGTGCTCGCCGCTGCGGTTCAGCGTTAGGCGGGGAGCCGCGGGTACAGGGGGGGTGTGCGCTCGCCACCGGCTTGCGGG
>OEPS010000166.1_pt1 | contig 24725 bp, 22 predicted proteins | sample 1539411 | NCBI WGS metagenome assembly OEPS01 (sample SAMN02671747, study PRJEB22543) | soil metagenome | biome: bacteria | place: China:Hunan Province, Lengshuijiang City | collected 2012-10-15 | depth 0.08m m
GCTCTCCGGGCGGAGCAGGCGCACGTAGCCGGCTGCGATCAGCAGGGCGATGACCACCAGCATCACCGAGATCGCTCCCCCGTAGCCGAAGTCGGTGTTGGTGATGAAGGTCTGGAAGTTGAGGAAGCTCAAGGTCTCCGTCGATGTCCCCGGCCCGCCGCCGGTCAGGATGTAGATGACGTCGAACACGAAGAACGCCTGCAGCGTGCGGAACACCGCGGCCACCACCAAGGCCGGCTTCAGCAGCGGGAGTGTGATCCGCCGGAACGCCTGCCACGCCGAGGCCCCGTCCATGCGGGCCGCCTCGTAGACGTCGGTTGGGATGACCTGCAGGCCGGCCAGCAGGATCAGTGCGACGAACGGGATGTTCTTCCAGGAGTCGGCAACGAAGATCACCAACCACGACTTGACGGTGCTGGCGCTGACCCAGGCGATCGTCGACCAGCCCTTGTGGATGAAGCCGAGCAGGTAGTCGACGAAGCCGGCCCGGGGGTCGAACATCGTCTTCCACAGGGTCGCCGACACCACCGTCGGCACCGCCCACGGGATCAGGACCGAGGCCCGGAGCAACCCCCGGCCTTTGAACTTGGCGTTGAGCATCACGGCGAGCCCGAGGGCCAGGACCAGGTCGGCAACGACGGTGACCGCGGTGAACACCAGGGTCCGCACCAGGGCCGCCCGGAACTCCGACGACCGGGCCATCGCCGAGTAGTTTTTGGCCCCGACGAAGTTGTGCGGAAGGCCGGCGTAGCTGAGGTTGACGAAGTGGAACGAGTTCCAGATGTTGTAGACGAGCGGGTAGGCGGTGACCGCCAGCAGCAGGATCAACGACGGCGCCACCAGGAGGTAGCCGAGCCGCCGGTCCCCGCGCTGGCGGGCGTCCAGCTTGCCGGTGGGCCGCCGCCGCGCCCGGGTGGGTTGCCCGGGCGCGCGAGCCAGTACGGCGCTCACGTGCAGGCTCTGGCGCTAGGGCCCCGCCGTGGCGTTGGCGTCTGCCTTCACTTTTGTGGCCGTTGCCGACAGCGCCGCCGCCGGCTGCTGCTGGTTGGCGTACACCGCCGAGAACATTGTCTGGAGGTCCGTCGAGACCTGCAGGTAGTTGGGGTTCACCGGACGGGCCTGGGCGTCCTTGTTCAGCTCCTCGACCTGGGCGAAGTACGGGGCCTTGGCCAGCAGGTCCGGCGTGTAGGCCGACTGGAGCGATGGTGGGTCGGCGGTCGCCTCCGCCCGGGCGGTCTCGACGCTGGGGCTGGTCAGGTACTGGATCAGTTTCCAGGAGGCAGCCGCCTGCTTGGTCTTGGCGTTGATCGCCAGCATCTCCCCGCCGACCGCTGCCCCGGGGGTGCCGCCCTTGGTCGGGTCGGCCGGGAACGGGATGTAGCCGACCGACCCGGACACCGCGGTGCCAACCGCGGAGGACTCGACGAACGGGTAGTCGATGGCGAAGGCGGCGTTGCCGGCGACGAACTCCTGCTCGACCTGGCCTTCCTGCCAGCCGGTGACCGCCTGCGGGGCCGTCTTGTTGACGAAGATGGCGTCGTGCAGGAACTGCAGCGCCGCCTGGTTGCCGGGCGTGTTGAGGTTGTTGGGGTCGAGCTTGCCGCCGAAGGCCGAGTCGACGGTGAGGAACGACGTGATGGCCCCCTCGTACTTGGCCCCCTCGAAGGCGATCCCTTCCTTGAGGTTCTTGTCGGCCGCCATCGCCGCCTGGGCGTCGGAGATGACCTGGGCCGGGGTCGTCGGCGGGGTCTTGATCAGGTCGGTGCGGTAGAAGAGGCCCTCCGGGTTGGCGAACCACGGGACGGCGTAGGTCTTGCCGTTGAACACCCCTGCCGCCGCATCGACCGCAAAGTACTGGCTCATGTCCGGCGAGAAGCTGTCCAGCGGCAGCACCCAGCCGGCCTGGGCGAACTTGGCCGGGTAGGTGACGTCGGACTCGAACACGTCCGGCGTGGACGACCCGGCGATGAAGCTGTTCTCGAGCTGTTGCAGGTAGGTAGTCGAGTCCGAGGACAGCGGGTTGACGGTCACCTTGATGTCCGGGTTTGCCCGCATGAAGTCGTTGATGGCCACCTGCGTCTGCTGGCCCTCGGTGCCGAGGCCCGACTCGGCGAACACGATGGTGGTTTTGCCGGTCGACCCGCCCGAGGACGGTGACCCGGCGGGGGGCGTGGTCGACGGTTTGCTGCTGCACGCGGTCACTCCGAAAGCGAGCACGCCGGCGACCGCGACGGCCGCACGGCCCCGCTGGTGTTGCTTCATGGAAGCCACCTCCTCTTCCTCCCCGAGGTCCAGCTGCTGACTTCGTGCCGCTCACACAGGTCGTCCCTGGCGGGGGGATATCGCCCAGACGTCGAGGCTACCCATTTCTTGGATAACTGAACCGAGGAATCAGCATTCCGGCTGGGGTGTATTGCGGCGTTTATCCTCTCCTTGACCTGGCCTTAAACATCCGGTAGGGTCGCTCCTGTGGCTCTACTATGGGCCCGGTCGTGCTCGTAATCTGTCAGGACCTAACCAGCCCCACCGAGCGGTGGTGACAGGAATGGGTGGCGGCGGGCGACGGGTGACTCGCCGGGGGGTGCTGGGGTCGGGAGCGGTACTCCTCGGCTCGGCCGGGCTGGCCGCGGTCGGCATCAAGGCGGCCGAAGACGGGAGGGGCGGCATCGCCTCCGGTGTGGCGCCGGCTGCGGCATCGTCAACCGCCGTGGCGCAAGCCAAGCCCGGTAAGGCCAGGGGGGGCAGGACCAGGGAGTACTGGGTCCAGGTGGACGCCTTCTCGCACAACCTGGTCCCCACTGGCAGCGATCAGCTGATGGGGAGGAGCTTCAAGCCCTCCGACTCCACCTACTGGGGGCTGGGCTACCGGGCGTTCACGCCCAGCTGGGGCGAGCCGTTGCCCGGGAACGACGACCTCGGGCCTAATACCGGGATCCCCGGGCCAATCCTTCGGGCCGGCGTCGGCGACACCGTGCTGGTCCACTTCCGCAACAACGACACCCACTACAACTGGCCGCACAGCATGCATCCGCACGGGCTCAAGTACGACCCGGCCAGCGACGGGGCCTACGTAGCCTCGGACACAACGACACCCGGGCGGGCGGTGCCCGTGGGGCAGTCCTACACCTACACCTGGACCGCCCAGCCCTCCTCAGTCGGGACCTGGCCGTACCACGACCACTCGATCGCCCAGGGGATCACGCCGGCCGGGCCGGTGATGGAGTTCAATGCCCAGCTCGGTATGTTCGGGCTCATCGCGGTCACCGATCACGCAACGCCGGCCGTCGACAGAGAGTTCTTCCTCTTCTTCCACGACCTGTACCAGGCCGATATCCCGTCGCTCTCCCAGGACTTCGACTCGTTCAACGGGGCCGCCTACCTGGGCAATACGCCGTCCTTCGAGGCCATGGTGGGGGACCGGGTGCGCTGGCGGGTGGCCGCGCTCGGCAAGGAGTTCCACGTCTTCCACCTGCACGGGCACCGCTGGAAGGACGAGGCCGGCCGGTATACGGACTCCCAGCTCCTGGGCCCGTCAACGACGCTGACGGTCGAGTTCACCGAAGACAACCCGGGGGACTGGCTCTACCACTGCCACGTCACCGACCACATGGATGGCGGGATGGTCGGCTGGTACCGGGTGTCTCCTTAACGCCCGTCATAGAGCGCTTTAGGCTCGGGCTCCAATGGCTGGCCAAGGCGCGAGGGGGGGTCCGGGATGATCCTGGTGGCAGGTGGGACGGGGCGGCTCGGGACGCCGGTCGTCAAGGAGCTGGTCCGGCAGGGTGAACTGGTGCGGGTGTTGACCCGGGCCGGCGCCCGTGCGGAGCACCTGCAGGCTATTGCCACCGACATTGTCGTGGGGGACGTCCGCCAGCCGGAGACCTTGGGCGCGGCCCTTGCCGGAGTGAGGACCGTCGTTTCCGCAGTCCAGGGCTTTGCCGCCCGCGGCGGGGGCACGCCGGACTCCGTCGACCGCAAGGGCAACGCCAACCTCGTCGCTGCCGCGGCGGCGGAGGGAGCCGACGTCGTGTTGATGTCCGTCGTCGGGGCTGCCCCCGACAGCCGGCTGGTGACTGCCCAGGCGAAGTTCGACGCCGAGCAGGGGCTGAAGGCCAGCGGCGTCCCGTGGACGATCGTCCGGGCCACGCCGTTCCTTGAGACCTGGGCGGAGTTTCTGGCCGTGGGCATCCTCTTCGGGCGAGGCAAGAACCCGATCAACTTCGTGGCGGTGGACGACGTGGCTGCTGTTGTGTGCCAGGCGGTGGTCGATCCGTCGTTCCGGGGGGAGACCATCGAGATTGCCGGGCCGAGGGACATGACCCTCAACGAACTGGCGTCGCTTATGAAGGAACTCAAACTGCTCCACCGGCCCATCCACCATGTCCCACGATGGCTGCTCAAGGCGACCTCGCCGGTGGACCGCCGGGCCGCCAATGCCCTGGCAATCGACTCGGCAGACATGACGGCCGTCGCCAGCCCCCGGCCCGAGGGGGTCCCACTGACCGAGCCTCGGGCGGCGCTCAGACGGCTACGCCGCGACTAACCACACTGTCCGTGTCCTTAGCCCCTGGGCCTCGCCTCGGGCGGGGGCCTCAGCGGCGCCCCTCCCTTAGAAGGTCCGGGCCTTCACCTCGATCTTGCCGTCCTGCACCCGGGTCTCGTAACTGGGCTGCGGCGCCGTTGCCGGGCCGCGGGCAAGGGAGCCGTCGGCCAGGTTGAACATGCTGGCGTGCCACGGGCAGGTCACCCGCCCGTTTTCAACGGTGCCCTCGTGCAGCGGGCCCCCGGCGTGCATGCAGTGGTCGGCCAGGGCGCAGATGGCGGAGCCGTTGCGGTAGAGCATCACGTCGTTGCCCCCGGCGTCGACCAGCTTGGCCTCGCCCTCGGGGAGGTCGGCCTCGTCGCACACCGGGGTCCAGTCGTCCACCCGCCATTCGAGGGCGGTGTGGTCCACCCCGATCGACCGGCGGAAGGTCATGTGCCCGCCGAGGTAAGCGGAGCCCGTCATCACCCCTGCCCCCGCCAGCGAGAGCAGCTTGCCCATGCCCCGGCTCCCGCTCTTGCGGGCCAGGTAGGAGCAGGTGAACAGGGCGATCGCGCTCAGCTGGCCGACCGCGTGGGCGGCGCCGAGTGCCCGCTCGGGCTCGGTCCCGAGATCGGCCAGGTCCGAAAGCCCGGAAAGGGCAGTGGGCAGGGAGGAAAGCACGCCGATGCCGATCAGCGTGTCGGCTCCCCCGGCCGCTGACTTCCCGCCGGCGAAGTCGAGGGCCAGGGCGCTGGTCCAGGCCCCGATCGTGACGTCGGTGAGCATCGGGTGGAGGGGATGGCCCAGCCAGGTGCCACTGAGCAGGTCCTTGACCGGCCCGGGCTGGACCTTTGACGAGAAAATTCCGGCGAGAGTCTGGCAGAGCGAGTCCAGCACCGATTGGCGCTCCAGCCAGCGGACCGCCGACTCCGCTATGGCGGCGAACTGGGCGCCCACGGCCAGCTGCGCTGGCGTGGGGGACCCTGAGGCGTCCGCTGGTGCCTGCGTCTCTATCACTGCATTCCTCCCGTGGCCGGTGGGCATACCGCCGCTGCTTGAGCGTGCCCGCAATCTTCACAAGATGTGAGATCCGCTCCTGATCCTAGCGAGCCTGGCAAATCTTTGACAAGCCTCGATGAGGTTTAGAAACACCCGAGGTCCCGCCCGGCGCCGGCGGGGGCCGGGCGGGACCGCAGGCGAGCTAGGCGGCCTTCCCGGGCGACGACGGGGTTGCGCCCGGATGGTGGTGGATGGTGCCGGTGGGCACCGAGAGCGGGATCGTGCCGACGGCTCCGAGGTAGGGGAGCGGCTTCCGGGGGGGCGCCGCCGGGCTCTTCGCGCTGGACGGCGACTCGTCGGTCCTCTTCAGCTGCAGTTGTCCAGCCTGAATCAGCGACATGGTCCGACCTCCTTGACGACAAGGACAACGGGACGCCGCGCTCCGGAGTGCGGTTCTTCTAAGAGAAGGCTAGCCTAGTTTTAGAATTAACGCAAGCCCTGCAACGGTTTTTCGTTCTTTGGAACCTGGCGGCTCTATGTGACCCTTCACGTTACAAAGAAGGTCGTTGCAGGCCCGGCGGCGAACGTCGGCCGGCGGGCGCAGCTACCCCCGGGCATGGTGGTTGTCGATGTTGAAGCCACCCACCGAGTGGTTGAGCACCGCCCCCTCCAGCAGCGGCGCACTCGTGGCGTCGATCAGCACGTCGATGCCGAGACAGCGCTGGATCAGGTCCCCCGACCGCTGCCTCTCGTCGAGGCTCACCTGGTAGCGCAGCCCTGAGCGGCCGCCAGGCTCGGCCTGGATCCGGACCGCCAGCCCGGGCCGCCCGGCGGCCAGCATCATCGCCTGCACGGCGGTGGCGGCGCTCCAGGTCAGCGTGACGCACTGGGTGGGGCCGGTCGGTTGCATGACGGTGTCCTTTCCGTTCGGGCAGCACTGCCGGCGAGCGCCGGTCAGGGATCGCCTTCGCCGCTAGCTCCAGGCGAGGTACGCACGACGCACGCTCCGTCGCGGCGCAGCCACAGCGGCCGCCCCGCCGGGGTCACTCGTCCTGGCCTGGCAGTAAACCGTTCGCCTGCTCGATCATAGTCTCGGGACTGCCATGGTCAAGACAGGGCGGCACAGGGCTTCTCCACCCTGCGTCGGGCCGATGAAAAGAATGTACTCATGAGGACATAGTCACCTCCGGAAATCGCTGGCAACATCTTCTCCTAGCCGCCGGATGGCCCTGCTGACAGAGTAAGAACCCGATAGGCAGCATACAATCTACCTGCAAGGGCGTTCCCGCACCAGGCGTCTGGGCGCTGCCGATCGACCCCGGAGAGCGAGAACGCACGCGGTCATCCCGGCGAAACGTCAACGAGCGGGGAACCGGGTGGCCGGCGCCCTCGGTCAGGCGTCGCGCAGTGACAGCAGCAGGCCCCCGGCCGCCATCGCCCCAGCGGCCCACAGGACGCTGACGCCCAGCCCGGTCCACGGCGTGAGGGTCAGGCTGTGCACGTTGACCGTGGTCTGGATCCCGAGCCCGGCGGTCATCGGCCCGATCTGCGTCAGGTGGCGCTGCCAGGTCGGGTCGCTCACCACGCCCCCGAGGATCGGGAACAGGTACAGCGCCCCCAGCGCCGCACCGATCGCCGCCGCCGTGTCGCGCAGCATGGTCGCCGCGCCGAGGGCCAGCAGGGCGATGAGCGTCAGATACAGCACCGACCCCACCGCCGCCCGTACCGTCGATCCGTGCGCCAGCGACACCAGGGCGTAGCCGTGGGCCGGGGTGAAGCCGTTGGCCTGGAGGATCAGCCGGCCTGCCAGCAGGCTGCCCAGAACCGCCACGGTCCCCGCCACCAGGGTCAGCCCGGCGAGCAGCACCGCCTTGGCGGCGAACAGCTCCAGCCTCCGCGGCACGGCGGTGAGGGTCAGGCGGATCGTGCCGAAGCTGTACTCGCTCGTCACCGTCAGCACTGCCAGGATCGCAATCACCGCCTGCCCCAGGAGCACCCCGGTCAAGGCGGTCTTCGTCGTGTCCTGCACGGCGTTGAATGGAGGGTAGGTCGCCGTCGACGCCGCCGCCGCGCCCGCTGCGATCACCAGCACGACCGACGCCGCGAGGAGCCACAGGGGGCTTGGCACCGTGCGCAGCTTGGTCCACTCCGCTTTGAGCGCGTCGTTCATGTGTCCCGGCGGTTCAGCAGGCAGACTGCGAGGGCCAGCGCCCCGGCCGCCCAGACGCACAGGACGGCGAACCCGGCGCAGTAGGGGAGCGGGAAGTAGCCGTTGACCGGGGCGTAGGTGAAGCCGACCTGGTGGTAGGCGACCACGGTCTGCTGCACGGCGAACCCCGCCGCCGGGAACAGCCGCAGGATCCACTCCGACGGCCCGGCCGGGAGCCCGGAGGTGACCAGGATCATGGGGACCAAGGTGAGGACGATCGTAGCCGTCACGGCCCCCGCGCTCCGGCGCAAGATGCTGCCGATGGCCAGGGAGAACACCGCGGTGACCGCCAGCACGGCAGCGGTCCCGCCGATCACCCGGACCGTGGTGAACAGGCCTATGGACGGGACGTAGTTCCCGTTGGCACGCAGGACCTGCTCGCCGAGCGCAGCGCCGGCGCTGGCACCGATGAGGGCTACCACGAAGGTGACCGCGCCGATCACGGCCGCCTTCGCCGCCAGTACCCGCCCCCGCCGGGGGCTCGCCGCCAAGGTCGTCCGGATCATGCCCCGGCGGAACTCGGATGTGATGAACAGCACCCCGACCACCGCCACGACGATGAGCCCGATAAATGCCCCGCCCAGCGAGCTGCCCAGCTGGCCGGGTCCGTTGTCGACGCTCGGGGCAATGTTGCCGGAACCGCTGATGGTGAACGTCCCGCCGGTCTGCGCATAGGCCGACGTCCCGGAGCCGGCGTCCGGCCCGAGATTCTGCCCGACGTTGTCTCCCGACCAGGACCCCGCTGGCCACTGCCCGCCGAGGCTGACGTTGGTGAAGACCGCGGTCAACTGGCTCGGTTCCATGTGGCCGGTGGTCACCATGAGGTGCTGGGTCCTCACGTCGACCAGCGGCGACGTGACGAACATCCCCGCCTGCACGGTTTCCGGCAGGCCGGCCAGCGTGGTGGACCCGACCGTGGTCCAGCTGGCGCCGCCGGTCGACACCGAGCCGGTCAGCGTGTCGCCGCTGCGGGTCAGTCGGAGCCACCTCGGCGAGCTCGCTGACACCGGGCCGGGGAGCCCGGCGGTGTCGCCCGTGTAGTTCCACTGGAAGCGCACCCCGTTGCCGCCGGTCGCCATCACGGCGGCGTAGGGCGACCCCTGGCTGGTGTTCTCGGTGATGATCAGGCCGGCCTTGGCCCAGGGCTCCAAGGCGGCCCTGGTGTGGGCCAGCGGGTGGCCGGCCTCGACATGCTCGCTGACGCCGGCGAGGCCGGTCATCGAGGTGAGCTCGACGGTGATGCTGCCGTTGCCGTCGAGCGGCTGGTGGACGAATTCGTAGGTGTCGTCTACCTGCTCGCCGCCCGGCCCGTACGAGACCGGGGGGCCACCCTTGACGCAGGGTTGTGGCGGTCCGGGGCAGTACGAGGTGTGGCTCCCCGCCCCGTTGAGCAGGGCGAAGCCGGCGATCAGCAGCCCGGCGACGGCGGAGGCGATCAGCCACGCCCGCACCGAGCGGAACTTCGTCCATTCGGCCCGCAGCAGGGCGGCAAAGCTGTCCTCACCGGCGACCTGCTCCGAGCGGTACGCGGCCATCGTGGTCATGCTCATCGGGCCTCGCCTCTCGCTGCTGCGGCCCGGAACTCGACGGCGTCCCGGGTCAGCTCCATGTACGCCTCCTCCAGCGTCGCCCGGTGAGCGGAGACCTCGGAGAAGGCCACCGCGTGCTCCCGGAGCAGGGCGATGATTCCTTGCGTCGCAAGGCCGGACACGGTCACGGCGTCCGGGCCGGTCGCCGCCACCGTCGCCCCGGCGGCGGCCAGCACCGACATCGCCTCGGTCCGGGCGCTTGTCCGCAAGGTCACCCGGCCCCCGGAGGCGGCCCCGATCAGGTCGGCCACGCTGGTGTCGGCGACCAGGCGGCCCCGCCCGATCACCACCAGGTGGCTCGCCGCCCCCTCCAGCTCGCTCAACAGGTGGCTGGAAATGAGGACTGCCCGGCCCTCGGCGGCCAGCGACTTGAGGAAGCCGCGCATCCAGACGATGCCCTCGGGGTCCAGCCCGTTGAACGGCTCGTCGAGCATCAGGATGGGCGGGTCCCCGAGCATGGCGGCAGCGAGGCCAAGCCGCTGGCGCATCCCGAGCGAGTACCCGCCGGCCTTGCGGCGGATCACGCTCTCCAGCCCGGCGGCCTCCACAACCTCGGTGACCCGGCGGGAGGGCAACCCCTGCGAGTGGGCAAGCCAGAGGAGATGGTTGCGCCCGCTGCGGCTCGGGTGCAGGGCGCCGGCATCGAGCAGCGACCCGACGTGGCTCAGCGGGTGGCGGAGGCTGCGGTACTGCCGCCCCCCGACCGTCGCCGTGCCGGAGTCCAGCCGGTCCAGGCCGAGGACCGCCCGCATGGTGGTCGACTTGCCGGCCCCGTTGGGGCCGACGAAGCCGGTGACGTCGCCCGGGGCGACCGTGAACGAGAGCCCGTCGAGGGCAACCGCCTCGCCGTAGCGCTTGTGTGCTGCCGTGACTTCGATCGTGGCGTCCATGGGCCCAATGGTAGGAACCGCCGGGGGCCGAGTCGTCACGGCCGGGAGCCATCTTTGCGCTGCCGATCGCGGGGGAGTGGCCTGCCCTGGCACCCCTCTCAGGGGGGAGCAGGAGATCCCGGGCGGGGGGGACGCCGCGCCAGGGTCCAAGGGCCACAATGTCTTGGTGGGCGAACTGGGGATGGAACGGCGTTCGATGGCCGCGGGGCACCCGGCCGGAGCCGCAGTTGCCGCAGGAGTCCTGTCGGTGGGAGCGGTGGCCGAAGCGCTTGCCCGGGCGGGCGTCGCCGGCGCGCGTCCCCCGCAGATGCTGGCGCTGGTCTTCCTTGCCCTGGCGACGACCATCCCGCTGGCGTTCCTCCGGCCCACCGCGGCAGCGATGGCCGTGACCGTCGCCGCGGTGCTGTCGCTGGCGTTATTCGGCTCGCTGACCGTCGCCGGGCTGGCGGCCGAGGTGGGCGCCCTGTACCGGCTGGGTTCGCTGGGGCCGCAGGGGCGGAGCGCCCAGGTCCTGGTGTCGATCCTGGCGGTGCCGTTCCTCGTCCTCGCCCTGACCGGCCCACGGCCGGACGGGTCGGAGGCCGGCGTGCTGACGGTGCTGGTCGCTGTGCTGGCACCGGCTGCCGGCTGGATCGGCTTCGCCCGGAGGGCGCTGAGCGAGGCAAGCACCCAGAGCGCCGCCCGGGAGGTGATCGCCGGGACCCTGCTCGAGCACACCGCACGGGGTGAGCGGGCGCGCATCGCCCGGGAGCTGCACGACGTGGTCGCCCACCACATCTCGATGGTCGCCGTGCAGGCCGAGACCGCCCGGCTGACCACGCCAGGGATGCCCCCCGCCGGGGCGCAGCGGCTGTCGGCGATCGGCGACACCGCCCGGTCGGCCCTCACCGAGATGCGCCGCTTGCTCGGTGTCCTGCGCGAGGACGTCCCGGCCGAGAGCCCCGTGCGCCAGCCGCAGCCAGGTCTGCGCCAGCTGAACGACCTGCTCGACGCCGCCCGGGAGGCGTCGGGCACCGGTGCCCGGCTGATCCTCAAGGGGACGCCGGTGGCGCTCGATCCCGGCGTGGAACTGGCCGCCTACCGCATCACCCAGGAGGCGCTCACCAACGCCCGGCGCCACGCACCCGGGGCCGCCGTCGACGTCGAGCTGTCCTTCAGCGACGAATCCCTCCGGGTACGTATTCGTGACAACGGTCCCGGGCCCCCGGCAGCGGTCACCGAAGGGGGGCTCGGTCTTGCCGGCATGCGGGAGCGGGCGGCGGCGGTCGGCGGGCGGTGCCGCACCGGGGCCGCCGCCGGAGGCGGCTTCCTGGTCGAGGCGACGCTGCCGGTACGGACCGAGGGGCTGGTGTGACCGCACCGTCAGCCGTGCGCATCGTCGTCGCCGACGACCAGGAGGTGGTGCGGGCCGGGTTCGCAGCGCTACTCGGCACCCAGCCCGACTTCGCCGTGGTGGGCACCGCAGCCGACGGGGCCGAGGCGGTCCGGGCCTGCGCGGACCTCCATCCCGACGTCGTGCTGATGGACGTGCGCATGCCCGGCGTGGACGGGATCGAGGCGACCAGGCAGGTGGTCGGTGGGGTCGCCAACGGCGCCGGGCCCCGGGTGCTCATCCTCACCACCTTCGACCTCGACGAGTACGTCTACGACGCCCTCCGCGCCGGCGCCAGTGGCTTCCTGCTGAAGGACGTCACCGCCGAGCGGCTGTTCGACGCGGTCCGGGTGATCGCCGCCGGCGACGCGCTGCTGGCGCCGGCGGTCACCCGGCGATTGATCGGCGAGTTCGCCCAGCTCCACCCCAAGACCAGCGCCCCCACCGCCACCGCGCTGGCCGCCTTGACGCCCCGGGAGACGCAGGTGCTGCGCTTGGTCGCCGAGGGCCTGTCCAACCCCGAGATCGCCGCCCGGCTGGTCGTTACCGAGGAGACCGTCAAGACCCACGTCAGCCGGGTGCTGGGCAAGCTCAGCCTCCGGGACCGGACCCAGGCGGTGGTCACCGCCTACGAGTCGGGCCTGGTCGTGCCCCGCTCATCGCGGTAGGGAACCGGGACGGGGCGCTCGGCCCTCACGGGCGGACCAGAGGCTGTCCGATTTGCACTAATGCAGTGAGCAAGCCGCGCTGCCGGAGCAACCGTTCTTGCTCAGAAGGCCGAGCCCGGAACGAACAACTGTGCTCGCCGAGTTTGAGGCCCGGGCGCTACCGCCGGGGGGCAGGTGGCATCGTCGTGGCCCCCACGTTGATGTCGAGCCACTCGCGCAGCGGGGCCGTCGCGCCGAAGAAGTCAACCAACCGGTCTTTGGCCCTCTTCGTGCCCAGCCAGGCCCCCGCCGGCCACTCCCGCCAGGCAACGATCCCCTTGAACCGCAACAGCTCGACCCGGGGGTGGTCCTTGGCGTAGCCCTTCGGGGCCGACTTCAGCGACTCGCGGGCGGTCACCTCGGTCCCGTCCGTTCGCAGGGCGGCGACGATGCCCTCCAGGGCGCCGCCGGTCGGCCCGTTGTCGGCTGCCGACCGGTAGCGGTCGAGTTGGTCGGGCGCCATCTCCCACATCCCGGTCCCGGCGCCGAGCCCGGTGGCGGACAGCCGGATGTAGCCCGGGCCGACCACCGCCCCGATCTCGGTGCGGTACGGCGACTTGTCCTTGCTGAATCGGATGTCCCGGTAGGGCCGGTGCACCCGGCCCTCGCCCCAGGCCGGGGCCAACTCGGCCAGCAGCAGTTCCATCGGCGCCCGGACCAGCGTCTCGTAGTCGGTCTTGTGCGCCTGCCAGTAGGCCTTTGTGTTGTCCGCCGCCAGCCCGTCGAAGAACTCCAGCGCCTCCGCCTGCCAGCCTTTGAACGCCGCCGCCATGGTCGACCCCCTTCGCCGGATGGGTGCACGACGGAGGATACGGCGGTTGACTCCTGGCCGATGTAGGTGTATATACACTTTATGACCGCGAACGGACTCCGCGACGAGGCCCTGGCCGCCACCTGCATGCTGGTCCAGGCGACCTGCGGGTGCGAGGGGATCCGGCGCTCGGCCCGGACGATCACCCAGCGCTACGAGCAGGCCCTCGCCCCGACCGGCCTCCGGGCCACGCAGCTCCCGATCCTGGTGGCGCTCGGGCGGGCTGGAGCGATCCCGCTGACCCGGCTGGCCGAGGCGCTCTCGATCGACCGCACCACCCTCACCCGCAACCTGAAGGGGTTGCAGGAGAAGGGCTTCGTCGACGTCGCTGCTACCGAGGACGGCCGGGTGCACCTCGTCGAGCTGACCGCCGGCGGGTGCCAGGTCCTCACCGAGGCACTTGCTGGCTGGCGCAGCGCCCAGGACGAGGTCGAGGACCGCTTCGGCAAGGAGCGGCTTGCCCACCTGCTGGCCGAGCTCTCCGACCTGATGGCCGCCGTCCGCAGCTGACCACGGGTTCACTGCATCAAGCAGGGTGGCACCGGTTTTTGTCCAGATAGGTGTAGCTACACAGAAAGGAGCGGACGATGATGCCGGAATGGTTCGCCGTCGTGCTGGTTGCGGCAACGGTAGGGTTGGCCGGGATCCTGGTCGCCGGGGCGGCGTATGCGTTGGCGGCCGCCCGGCGCTCGCTGAGCGGGGGACCGGTGGCGTCGCTCGCCGGGGGAGGGCAGCGTCCACGCGCCACCGACCTGGCCAGTGCCGCCGGTGGCGCGGCCGCGGTGCTGGTGGCCTGGGCCGGCCTCTCGCTGATCCTGGCCGGCCACGGGGCCTTCGCCTCCCGTGCCGCAACGACGTTCCCCTGGATCGGTGTCGGGATCGCCCTGCCGGTTGGGCTCGGGCTTGGCGTCGCCGCCGCCTCGCCGGGCATCCGCCGCCTCGTCGACGCCCTCCCCGCCGCCGGGCTGATCGGCGTCCAGACCTACCGCGTCCTGGGGGTGCTCTTCCTGGTCGCCTACGCCGAGCACCGCATGCCTGGGCCCTTCGCCCTCCCGGCCGGGATCGGCGACGTGGCCGTCGGCCTGGCTGCCCCGCTCGTCGCCTACGCCCTTGCCACGGGGTTCCGCTCCGCCCGGGCGCTGGGGGTCGCCTGGAATATCGCCGGCATCGCCGACTTGGTGCTGGCGGTGTCGATGGGCTTCAGCACCTCGCCCTCGGCGTTCGAGTGGCTGGCCAACGGCTCGCCGAACCTGCTGATCACCCGCTGGCCGTTCGTGCTGATCCCGGTCTTCGCGGTCCCGGTGTCGATCCTGCTGCACGCCGCAGCATTGCGCCGGCTGCGCCGGCCGGCGACGGCGGCAGCGCTGGTGCAGCCCACCCGCAGCGGGCACCTGGCTCAGCGGCTGAGCGCCTGAAAACGGTTGTCCACCAACGGTCTGTAGCCCGCCGGCTAGCTGGCGCGTCAGCCGGCGCAGGGAGCGCCGAAGCTGGCGGTGTCGATCGAGATCGCCGGCCCGGCCGGCTCCAGGCCGGAGGGGGAGGGCGACGGAGCCGGTTGCGCCACGACGTTGGCCGCATCCGGCCCGAGGACGACGATGGCGGCCGGGCTGCCGTACGCAGGGTCGCCATCGGGCAGCGGCTGGAGCGACGCCGCCGGGAACTGCTGTTGCTGCAGGAACTGCGCCGGGGTCTGGTTGCCGATGGTGAAGTAGACAACGGTCTGGGTGACCGCCTGGCCGCTGGTCGCCTCTCCGGTCTCGACCACCGGGTAGCCCTTGTCCCGCAAGCTGGTGGCAGTCGACCGGGCGAGGGTGATGTTCCCGGTGTCATCCAGGACCGTGACCGGCACCTGGGCCGGCTGGATCGGGCTTACCCCCTGGATGCCGTAGTCGGGGAGGGGAGACCCGTCCCGGATCGCGGTCAGCAGGGCGTTCGCCTCGGAGGTGCTCTCGTCGACGACCGACTGGCCGTCGACCAGCGCGCCGTTGGGGTAGGAGGGCAGCACCCGGAAGTCGATGTCGCTGGAACTGAAGTTGTGGAAGTCCTTGACCAGGCTGAGCAGCCCGCTCAGCGTCAGGCCGGAGTCGTGGTCGAGCGAGCTGAGCCCGAGGTTGATCAGGTTCGCCACCTTCACCGGGTTCAGCAGCGTCCCCGGAGTCAGGATCTTGTTGATCATCAGGGTGACGAAGAGCCGCTGGCGGGCGATCCGGCCGAAGTCGCTGTCGGTGTCCCGGTCGCGCACGAAGGCCAGCGCCTGCGCCCCGGACAGCAGGTCGCAGCCCTTGGGCTGGTGCAGGCCGGAGTTGGGATCGTCGATCGGCCGGTTGAAGTACACGCTGACGCCGCCCAGCGCCTGATCGATCTCGCCGAAGCTGGTGAAGTCGATCGATACGTAGTGCTCTATCGGCAGTCCGGTCAGCGCCGAGACCTCGGCCACCAGGGCGTTCGGCCCGTCGTTGAAGTAGGCGTTGATCTTCTCGTAGCCGCCGTCCGGCGCCGGCACCCATAGGTCGCGGGGGATCGAGACGACGACGGCTTTGCCCACGGCCGGCTCGACGTGGACCAGGGCGATCGTGTCGGCCCGTTCCCCGCTGCCGAGGTTCTCGTTACCCGGATCCAGAAGTTTTGCCTCGGCCGGGGTCAGCCCAGCCCGGGAGTCCGACCCCATCACGAGGACGTTGAACGGTGCCGGGCTGGCCCCGCCGGCCACCGCGTTGCTGCAGGCGGAGCAGGCGCGGCCGTGCTGGTTGATGCGGTAGTTGGCATAGGCGAAAAAGGCGACGCCGGCGATCAGCAGCAGCGACACCAGCACCGCCACCACCGTGAGCGTGCGGCGCAGCCAGCGATGCCGTCGCGGCCCCCTGTGCCGGGGCGAGCCCGTGTGGCCGGGCGCGATGGGCGGGGCCGCCACGTCGTCGAGCAGCGCCGGGAGGACCTCCGTGTCGCTGCCGGGGGCGTGCAGCGTTGCGGCGGCTTCGTGACCGGTTGGCTCGGCCACCTGGGCGCGGAGCCAGGCGGACTCGGCCGTCCAGGGGTCGAGCTCGCCTGGCGCCTGCTCGGGGGCGGGATGTCCTCCGGGCGCAGAGGCCGCTGGTCCGGTGGGTGGCTCTTCGCGGTAGGGAAACGCTGTGTCGTCGTCAGTCATGGGGTCGGCCGGAGACCGGGGTGGACCGGGGGGAACCGTACCGGCGTCGCGTATCGTAGCGGGCACTCTTCTCCCGTGCGCGCTTGTCCCCAGCCGGCACTCAGCATGCGATTCGGTCCCGGGTTTTCAGCCGTTTCGGCGTTACTTCTGGTGCGCTAACCCTGCCCGAAGATGTTGCCGGCGATGCCGCCCAAAACCCCCGCCGTACCCGCTTGTTGGGGTTGGCTCTGAGGCAGGTAGGGCGCCATCGCGTGCGCCAGGTTTGGGAGCGGCAGGCTCTGGAGCCACACCCGCCCCGGCCCGGCCAGCGCGGCAAGGAAGATACCGTCGGCTCCGAACACCATGTTCTTGATCCCGGGGACGTGGGTGATGCCGAAGGTCACCGAGGCGTCGAGCATGGCGACGTGGCCGGGGTGAGCCCGCAGGGTCTCGCCGGGTTGCAGCGTGTAGGTCACGACCTCCCCGTCCAGCTCGACCCAGGCCATGCCGGACCCGCCGACCCGTTGCAGGATGAACCCGTCGCCGCCGAAGACGCCCGCACCCAGCGACTGCTGGAAGGCGATCGACAGCTCGACGTCCGGGGTGCCGCAGAGGTAGCCGTGGTGGTGGATCAGATACTCGACCCCGTTGCCGACCTGGATCGGCAGGATCGAGCCGGGAAGCTTCGTGGCAAAGGCGACCGTCCCGGGCCCACCGTCGGCGCGGTATTCGGTCATGAAGAAGCTCCCGCCGCCGAGCGCCCGCTTGACGGCATGGAACAGCCCCTTGGACCCCGCCCCCTTGGTCGAGGTGGTGAGGGAAATGGTGGACGACATCCAGGACAGCTCGCCAGACTCGGCAACCACCGATTCCCCGGCGGCGAGGGAAAGCTCCAGGACCGGCATGACCGTCCCGATGACCCGCTGCTCCACAGCCCAACCTCCTGTTCGGTGAACCCGGGCCGGCCCTGACAACCGCCGGACGGAACGGATGGGGGGCCGGGCCCGCCGTCCAACAAGTGTGATGACTCAACACCAGGCCGGCCAGTCCGTGGCTCCAGGCTCCGGTGGAGGCGCAGCCTGGCGTTCACCCTGCCGGTCTCGTGCGGACCCGGCGGGGCCGTGGGCGGGGCACGGGCGCGTACCCACGGGCTCAGGCGATGCCTGAGCTGCCCGGCAGCGAACCGGAGAACTGCCAGCTTGGCTAGGCCAGGCGGGGCTTGCTCGGCGTCGTGGACGGCTGGGCGGTGGTCACCATCGACTTCGCCTCCTGGGCTTCCTCACGGACGGCCCGTTGGATCAGGGTCACCTGGATCCCGACGAACGGCCCGGCCACGAGGCCGCCCCACAACGCGATCAGCAGCGAACCTGGCCACGGGGAGGCGAAGCTGGCGATGATGAAGGCCACCACGAAGGCGATCGCCGCCCCGATGGCCACACCGTTGAGCAACGCCACCCACAAATCCTGGTCCGGGAGGTTGTTCAACTCCTCGTGCGTGAGCCCGTGCTGACCGGCCACCAGCATCACCCCTTTCCCAACCGAGGGGACCATGATGAGGTGCCGCCGCCGGGGCCAGCGCCCCACTCCACAATGGTGCCACTTGGTACGCAGGAAATCCAAACGGGGTCTCGCAAACTGGCCCGTAGGGCCTCGCCGCCGGCGCGCCGCACGAGCACTGCCCGAGCGCACGATCAGGGTCAGCCGCCCGCCGGCGACGAGCCCGGTCCCGGGCCGAGGAAGGCCTCGACCGCCCGGGCGATACCGGCGGCGATCTCGTGCTGGCCCGCCGAGGAGTCGGCGATCGACGCCTCGAACGGGTCGGTGAGGAACAGCGGCTCGATCAGCGCCCCGGGCATCGTGCTGGCGGTCGTGAAGTAGCCGGCCTCGGGCGGCCCCAGGATCAGCAGGTGACCATAGGCGGCCGCCTGCTCCGACAGCGCCGGGGCTCCGGCCTCGTCGTCGGTGACCAGCCCGTCGTTCGGTATCCCGGCCCCATTGGCGTTGAGGGCGGCCAGGACGTCGGTCTGGAGCAGGTTTGCCAGCGCCAGGTTCTGGGCGGTGAAGCTCCGGGCGGCGTCGTAGGCGGTCAACATGCCGGCGTCGTCGGCGTAGGAACCGGCGTTGAAGTGGACCGACACCAGCACCGAGGCGTTGGCTGCGTCGGCGCACTGCGCCCGGGCGGCGGTGTCGTCGTGGTCCCCTTGGACGCTCAGCAGCCCGCCGTCGAGGTCGGCCGGCGTCAGGATGGCGACCGCGGAGTTGGTCGTCCGTGACACCACCACCCGGTAGCCCTGCGCCCGCAGCAGCGGCACGGTGTCCATCACCACCGGCAGCGTGAGGTTCCGCTCGTAGACGGTCGCCCCGCCCTGGGTCACCCCCTGGGCGCCCGGGTCGGGTCCGCCATGGCCGGCATCGAGGAAGACCGTCTGGTTGCGGTTGCCGTTTGCCGGCGGGAAGGCGATGCACGCCCCCGCTGCGAAGGTTCCCGGGTCGACCGCGCTCTCGCCGGCGCGGACCGTGGGGCTGGGACCCGGCGACGGCACGGTGCTGAGTTCCGGGGCTGCCACCGCAGCCTTCGGCGAGGAGGGGTGCGGCTTGGGGCTGTTGGTCCACCGGGCGGCCACGACGAGCAGGATCACGGCAACGACGATCACGATCAGCAGCCGGCCCCTCGGGCTGAGGCGCGGCCCCGACTCCTCCTCTTCTTCCTCCGTATGGCCCCACGGCTCCGGGTCCATGCCGTGCAACGACACAGCTATCTCCCTGGGGTCGGGCGGGGCGGGCGGCGAGCCCGCTCCTCGCCGGTTTACGCGAGCTTGCACCGATTAAGGCCAGGGCGCAACGACTAAAGGTTGTCTGTGATTGTTCTGAACGGTTCAGCGGCGCAGGTTCACCCGGTCAGGCTCCGATGAGCTTGTCGAGGCGGATTGGGAGATCCCGGACCCGGAGCCCGGTGGCGTGGTAGACGGCATTGGCGATCGCCGCCGCGGTGCCGACGATGCCGACCTCCCCGATGCCCTTCGCTCCCGCCGGTCCGAGGTGGGTCTCCTCCTCGTCGACCCAGAAGGCGTCGATTGCTCCGACGTCGGCGTTGGCGGCAATGTGGTAGCCAGCCAGGTCGTGGTTCGGCGCGTCGCCGAAGGCGGCCTCGAACGGTGCCTCCTCGAACAGCGCCATCGACAGCCCCATGGTCATCCCGCCGGTCAGCTGCGAACGGGCCAGCGCCGGCTCGATGATCCTCCCCGCGGCGAACACGCCGAGCAGCCGGGCGACCCGTACCTCGCCGGTGTCGGCGTCCACCCGCACCTCGGCGAACTGCGCCCCGTAGGAGTGGCTGTCGTAGGCGTTGATCTCGCCGACGTCGTGCTCGGTGTCGGCGGTGGCGGCCAGGCCGCCCGCCGGGACGACCCCGCCGGTCGCCGCCAACTGGGCGGCCAGCGCCTGGCAAGCCTTGATCACCGCCCAGCTCCACGACGCCGTCCCGGTCGACCCGCCGGCGATCATGGCGTCGGGCAGGTCGCTGTCGGCGATGCGGACCCGGACCTGGTCGCGGTCGACCCCGAGCGTCTCGGCGGCGACCCGCTGGATCATCGTGCGTGCCCCGGTGCCGATGTCGCAGGCGTCGATGCCGACCTCGAAGCCGCCATGCTCGAGTGCCCGGGCGCGGGCCTGGGAGCGGATCGCCCTGGCCGGGTAGATCGAGCAGGCGACCCCGGTGCCGATCCACCAGCGACCCTGGCGGCGGGCTCTCGGCTGAGGGTCCCGGGGGGACCAGCCGAACCGGGCCGCCCCGTCCCGCAGGCATTCGACCAGATGCCGGCTCGAGAACGGCTTCCCCGACTCTGGCGAGACCCGCGGTTCGTTGCGGACGCGCAGCTCCACCGGGTCGACCCCGCTCGCCACCGCCAGCTCGTCCATCGCCGACTCCAGGGCGAACATCCCCGGCGTCTCGCCTGGCGCCCGCATCCACGAGGGCGACGGCACGTCGAGCGCGACCAGCCGGTGGGTCGTGCGCCGGTGCGGGGCGGCGTACATGTGGCGGGTCGGGAGCGCCGTTTGCTCGGCATATTCCTTCACCGTGGAGGTCTGCTCGATGACGTCGTGGGCGATCGCGTTCAGCCGCCCGTCGACCTCGGCCCCCAGCCGGACCCGCTGGATCGTCGGGGTGCGGTAGCCGACGACCGAGAACATCTGCTGGCGGGTGACCGCCACCTTGACCGGGCGCCCGACCATGCGGGCGGCCAGCGCCGCCAGGACGGCGTTGGGCCGCGGCGTGCCCTTCGAGCCGAAGGCTCCGCCGACGTGCTCGCTGATCACGTGGACCTGGTGAAGCTCCAGGCCGAACACCTCCGCAAGGGCCGCCCTGGTCCGGACCGGGCCCTGGTTGGAGTCGTAGAGCGTGAGCAGGTCGCCGGCCGCTGTGCTGCTCCAGGCGGCGACCGTGGCGTGCGGCTCCATCGGGTGGTTGTGCTCCGGCGGGGTCCGGTACTCCTCGTCGACGGCGATCGGGGAGGCTGCGAAGGCGGCCTCGAAGTCGCCTAGGGCGGTGTCGGTCTCGTAGCGCGGGTTGACGTGGGGCGGGGCGTACTGGCGGGGGTCATCGGCCCGGAGGACGGCGTCGTGGGGCTCCTCCCGGTAGCGCACCCGGACGGCCGCGGCGGCCTCGGTGGCGACCTCCAGGCTCGTGGCGACGACCGCGGCGATGAACTGGCCGCGGTAGGCGACCCGCCGGGACTGGAACAGGGCCAGCTCGGGATCGCCGGTATCGGCGAGCGGCGGGGCGTTGTCCGGGGTGATCACCGCCAGCAGGCCGGGGAGGGCCAGGGCAGCGTCGGCGTCGACCTCGGCCAGCTCGCCCCGGGCGATCGTCGCCGCCACCGGGCAGGCATAGGCCAGCTCGGCGAGCCGGTACTCGTAGCTGTAGCGGGCTCGCCCGGTCACCTTGTCCGGGGCTTCGACCCGCCCGGCCCGCTGCCGCGGCCTGGTCAGGGTCGGGCTCAACGATCGACCCCGGCCAGCGAACTCAGGGTGCGGGTGACCAGGTTCGAGACCAGCGGGAGTTTGAATGCGTTGCCCGGTAACGGTTCTGCGGCATCGAGCTCGGCGGCGATCGCCGCCCGGAACGCCTCCGGGGTGGCCGGGCGCCCTCGCAGCGCCTCCTCGGCCACGAGCGCCCGCCACGGCCTTGGCGCGACGGCGCCGAGCGCCAGCCGCACGTCGCGGACGGCGCCCCGATGGACGTCGATCGCCGCAGCCACCGAGGCGACCGCAAAGGCGAAGCTCGCCCGATCGCGGACCTTGCGGTAGGTCGAGTGCCGGGCGAACGCCAGCGGGGGGAGCTCGATCGCGGTGATGAGCGCGCCCCGGCCCAGGTCTGTCTCCCGGTCGGGGGTGTCGCCGGGCAGCCGGTAGAGGTCGGCCAGCGGGATCGCCCGCGGCCCTGCCGGTTCGGCGATATGCACGACGGCGTCGGCGGCCACCAGCGCCACGGCCAGGTCGGAGGGATGGGTGGCGATGCACGCCTCCGAGGCGCCCAGGATGGCATGGTTGCGGTGGTCGCCGCCCCGGGCCGGGCAGCTGCTGCCGGGCAGCCGCTTGTTGCACGGCTTGGTCACGTCCTGGAAGTAGGGGCAGCGGGTGCGCTGGAGCAGGTTGCCGCCGACGGTCGCCATGTTGCGGATCTGGCCGGAGGCGCCGGACAGCAGCGCCCGGGCGACCAGCGGGAAGCCGGTGCCGAGCCGGCGGTCGGCGGCCAGGTCGCTGTTGCGCACCCCGGCGCCGATCCGCAGGCCGCCGCCCTCGGTGGGATCGACGGCGCCGAGCTCGCTGAGCCGGGTGACGTCGACGAGCAGGTCGGGCGTGGCGACCCCGAGCTTCATCAGGTCGACCAGGTTCGTCCCGCCGGCCAGGAAGCTGGCGTTCCCGGACGCGGCGACGGCGGCGACGGCGCCGCCGGCGTCGGTCGGCTGCTGGTAGGCGAACGGTTTCACCGGGTGACCTCCCCGGAGTCCGCAGCGTCGGGACCTGCGCCGCCTGCGGCGTCGAGGATCGCCGGGACAATGTTGGTGTAGGTCCCACACCGGCACAGGTTGCCGCTCATCCGCTCGCGGACCTCGTCGGCGTCGAGCGCTACGGTCTCGGCCTCGAGGTCGGAGCTGACCGCGCTCGGCCAGCCGTCGGCGACCTCGCCCAGCATTGCCACCGCCGAGCAGATCTGCCCCGGGGTGCAGTAGCCGCACTGGAGGGCGTCGTGGTCGATGAACGCCTGCTGGACCGGGTGCAGGTCGCCGGCGACCGGGCCGATGCCCTCGATGGTGGTGATCGCCCGGCCGTTGAGGGTGACCGCCAGCAGCAGGCAGGACAGGCTGCGCCGCCCGTCGACGAGGACGGTGCAGGCGCCGCACTGGCCGTGGTCGCAGCCCTTCTTGGAGCCGGTGAGGTCGAGGTGCTCGCGCAGCGCGTCAAGCAGCGTGGTGCGGATGTCGAGTTGGAGGCGGTGGACGGCCCCGTTGACGAGGAGCTCCACCTCAGTGGCCGCCGGTGCCATCGCCATGCAGGGTACCGATCAGCTGGCCCGCTGTCAGAATCTCCTCGGCATGGGCGAGGTCGAGGGGCTACGCGTGTCGCGGTCGGTGGTGGTTCCGCTGGCCGAGCTCGAGATGCGGTTCTCCCGCTCCGGTGGGCCGGGTGGGCAGAACGTCAACACACGGGACACCCGGGTCGAGGTGGTCTTCGACGCCGCCGGTTCGCCATCGCTTGGCCCCCGCCAGCGGGCGCGGGTGCTGGAGCGCCTGGCCGGGCGGCTGGACGGCGAGGGCCGGTTACGGGTGGTCGCCTCGGAGGAGCGGAGCCAGGCACAGAACCGGGAGGCGGCCCTGCGGCGGCTGGCGGACGCGTTGGCCGACGCGCTCAAGCCCGACCCGCCCCCACGCCGGCCGACCAAGCCATCGGCGGCCGCCCAGCGGCGCCGGGTGGAGGACAAACGGGTCCGCGGTCGGCGGAAACGGGAGCGGCGGGAGGTTCCTGAGGACTGATTACCCGGTTTGCGGGAATCTGGCCGTGCGCAAAGATGCAGTCGTGTCTGTTTTTGCCCGGAAACCGGGCAAAAACAGGCAGGTAGTCATTCGGGAGCCGGGCACGGCACTGGCAGCGAGACCGGCTGCTAGCGTGAGAGCCATGGGAGCCCAGTTCATCTTCACGATGCGCGGCCTGCGCCGGGTCCACCCCCCGGGCAAGGAGGTGCTCGCCGGCATCAACATCTCGATGTTCCCCGGGGCCAAGATCGGGGTGCTCGGGGCCAACGGGGCGGGCAAGTCGTCGCTGCTCAAGATCATGGCCGGCGAGGACGACGGCTACACCGGCGAGGCCCGGCTGACCCCGGGCTTCCGTGTCGGCTACCTGCCCCAGGAGCCACGGCTCGACCCGGCCAAGGACGTCATGGGCAACGTCGCCGACGGCGTGGCGCAGGCCAAGGCGCTGCTCGACCGCTACAACGCGGTGTGCGAGGCGATGGGCGACCCGGACGCCGACTTCGATGCGCTGCTGACCGAGCAGGCGGAGCTCAACGACAAGATCGAGGCGGAGGGGGCTTGGGAGCTGGACCGGACGCTGGACATCGCCATGGACGCCCTCAACCTGCCCCCGGGCGGCGCCCCGGTCGCCACCCTCTCCGGGGGGGAGCGGCGCCGGGTGGCGCTGGTGCGGCTGCTGCTGCAGAAGCCCGACCTGCTGCTCCTCGACGAGCCGACCAACCATCTCGACGCCGAGTCGGTCGCCTGGCTGGAGCGGACGTTGAGCGAGTACCCCGGGACCGTGGTCGCGGTCACCCACGACCGCTACTTCCTGGACAACGTCGCCGGCTGGATCCTGGAGCTCGACCGGGGGCGGGGCATCCCGTGGGAGGGCAACTACTCGTCCTGGCTCGACCAGAAGCAGAACCGGCTGGCCGCCGAGGAGAAGGCCGACGTCCGCCGGCAGCGCACGCTGGCCCGGGAGTTGGAGTGGATACGGTTGTCGCCCCGGGCACGCCAGGCCAAGGGCAAGGCCCGGCTGAACAGCTACGATCAGCTGCTCGCCGAGGCCGAGACCGCCCCGGACCGGGCCGACCGGCTGGAGATCGCCATCCCGCCCGGCCCCAGGCTGGGCGAGCTGGTTATCGAGGTCGAGGGACTGTCCAAGGGCTACGGGGAGCAGCTGCTGATCGAGGACCTGTCGTTCAGCCTGCCCCGGGCCGGCATCGTCGGGGTGATCGGGGCCAACGGGGCCGGCAAGACGACGCTGTTCCGCATGCTGACCGGAGCAGAGACGCCCGACGCCGGGACGATCCGGGTCGGCTCCAGTGTCGTCTTCGCCTACGGTGACCAGAGCCGGGAGGGGCTGGACGCCGCGAAGACGGTCTACGAAGAGATCACCGGAGGCGCCGATGTCGTCGTCGTCGGGGGCCGGGAGATGCACGGGCGGGCCTACTGTGGGGCGTTCGGCTTCAAGGGCACCGACCAG
>OEPS010000167.1_pt1 | contig 24672 bp, 17 predicted proteins | sample 1539411 | NCBI WGS metagenome assembly OEPS01 (sample SAMN02671747, study PRJEB22543) | soil metagenome | biome: bacteria | place: China:Hunan Province, Lengshuijiang City | collected 2012-10-15 | depth 0.08m m
ATCAAACTCTCCAAGAAAGTTGATTAGCTCATTTGTTACGTTGGCTTAGTTTCATTGCTGAAACTAATAATTTTTGTTTGTTTTGCACGATTTTGTTTGTTTAGTTTTCAAAGAACAAGTTCGTTACTTCGTTTGAAGCAACTTTATAAGTATATCATTTCAACAATTCGTTGTCAACACCTTTTTTGATGTTTTTCAACATTGTTGAGTTATTAACTCGTCAATAACGACTGCTTAAATATATTACCACTTAGGCTAGTTTACGTCAATGAAAATTTCAAATGAATTTCCCCATATCGACTTTCTTCTATTAATAAAATATGAAAGCCGGTCCAACTGTTGGACCGGCCTCAATCTTACTTAGTTATCTTAATGATACCCTCTTGTTTTAACTCAACTTGGCCTTGTTTATTAATTACAACTTTTTCACCTTCAGCTAAGTTCGTGAAAACAATTGGCGTGATTGTAGATGTTGCATGTTCTTTAATGTAATTTAAATCAACTTTTAATAAAGGCTGACCTTGTTCAATGATGTCATCTTCTGAAACTAATGTCTCAAAACCTTGACCTTTTAAATTAACCGTATCAATACCCACATGAATGAGGATTTCTCGGCCCGTATCAGATAAAATGCCAATCGCGTGTTTTGTAGGGAATAGGTTTACGATCTTTCCATTAACAGGTGATACAATCATTCCTTCTGCTGGTACAATTGCAAAACCATCGCCCATCATTTTTCCGGCAAACACTTGATCCGGCACTTCGGTAATTGGCTTTATTTCTCCTTTAAGCGGCGCTACAAATACTTCATTTTCACGTGCTTTTTGAAGGGCATCTGAATTAACTGCCCCATTCTGTTGTCCCGCATCTTTTTCCACCGTATCAACAGAAGTTGCACGCGGTCTCTTCCCGGACATGATATCTTTCATTTGTCCTTTAATGGTTTCTGAACGCGGTCCAAAAATCGCTTGAATGTTGTTACCTACTTCAAGGACACCTGCAGCACCAAGTCTCTTCAACTGGGCTTTATCAACATTTTTACTATCATTGACCGATACACGAAGACGTGTAATACAAGCATCTAAATGAGCAATATTTTCCTTACCACCCATTGCGTCTAAAATATTAGAAGCTAAATCCGTTTGGCCAGCTTTTCCTGTCGGAGCTTGGCTTTGATCATCTTCCTCTTCTAATTCACGACCCGGTGTTTTTAAGTTAAACTTGCGAATGGCAAATCGGAATCCGAAGTAATAAATCAATGCAAAGACTAAACCTACAGGAATAACGATCCAAGCATTTGTTTGCGGGTTAATTAAACCAAATAGAATATAGTCAATTAATCCACCTGAGAATGTCATCCCGATTTTTACATTTAATAAATGCATGGTCATAAACGATAATCCTGCAAAAATTGCGTGGATTCCAAATAACACTGGAGCAACAAACAAGAACGAGAATTCGATTGGTTCAGTAATACCTGTTAAGAAAGAAGTTAAGGCTGCAGAAGCCATTAAACCTCCGACAAACACTTTCTTTTCTGGACGAGCTTCATGGTAAATTGCTAGTGCAGCAGCAGGAAGTCCAAACATCATGAACGGATATTTACCTGTTGTGAATGTACCTGCAGTTAAATGTTGAACATTATCTTTAATTTGTTCCATGAAAATACGTTGGTCACCACGGACAAGATCCCCTGCGGCATTGGTATAACTACCAAATTCATACCAGAATGGAGCATAGAAAATATGATGTAATCCAAATGGAATTAACGATCGTTCAATGACTCCAAAAATAAACGCAGCTAATGTTCTGTTTGCATCAACCATGTTGGTAGAAAATAAGTTTAAGCCTGTTTGAATTGGCGGCCAAATAAGAATCATTAGCAATCCTAAAAGAACTGTACTTGCAGCTGTTACAATTGGAACAAATCGCTTACCAGCGAAGAATCCTAGATACGATGGTAATTCAATTTCAAAGAATTTGTTGTACATGTACGCCGCAATCAGACCGACGATAATACCACCAAAAACACCAGTTTGCAGTGTCGGAATACCTAATACTGATGCATAACTTTGAGGATGCTTAGCAAGTGCATCTGCATCAATTCCTAAAGCGGTTCCCATTGTTGCATTCATAATTAGGAAACCTACTATGGCAGCAAGTCCCGCTACTCCTTCTCCTCCAGCTAGCCCAATCGCAACCCCAACAGCAAATAATAACGCCAGGTTACCGAATATTACACTACCTGCCTGTTCCATAATCTTCGCAACCATCGCAATGCCGCTATTATCTAAGAACGGAGCGAGGTCAATTAAGGTTGGGTTTTGAAGCGCATTACCAACCGCTAATAATATCCCTGCAGCAGGCAAAATTGCTACTGGCAACATTAGTGCTTTACCAACTTTTTGTAAAACACCAAAAGCATTTTTAAACATAAAAATATACCTCCTAATTTTTTGTTTAGCTCATAAAGCGGTTACATTCCCTAGAAAAATCCAACAAAAAAGGCATGAGTAAAAATCTAACTGAATGAATCTATGGGTATAGATTACCCCATAAATTTCATTTCAATTAAACTTTTTACTCATGCCTGATCGAATCAGTAACACGTAAAAAATAATGGCTATTTAAATTTTTTTTGAAGTCGCTGCAAATGCATTGTCAGATAAACTGCTTCTGCATCAAAGACTTTCAATTTTAATGATTGTTGCATCACTTTAATGAGCTTCCATGAAAGATTATAACACACAGGATATTCATCTTTCAAGAGGGCAGAAATTTTTTCTGGTTCATCGACTTTCTCACCCTTAATCACTCTCTCAATAGCAAAGCGAAGGTGACGAACCAGCCTCATATAATCGATTCCTTCTTTATCTATCTCTATTTCAAGTTGTTCTTCCACCATGTCAACCAATCTGCTGACTAGCTGTGAATGTTGGTTCACATCAGAAAGATTTTTATTAGTAAGGGCACTGTGAATATGCAAGGCGATAAATCCAACCTCACCAATCGGAAGGTTTATCCCTGTCTTATCGTTGATTAGCTCGACGACATCTTTTGCCACTTCATATTCATGTCGATAGAGCGCTTTCGTCTCGATTAAAAATGGATTTTTCATTTCCAGCCCCTGCGTGACTCTCGTTAAAGCAAACATGAGATGGTCTGTTAAGGCTACATGAATATGTTCATTTAACATCGCATTTGTTCGTTGCTTAATTAGTTCGATAGCGGCGATAATCACCTCTAAATATTCATTATCTATAAAAGGCAGCAATTTAATATAATTTTCTTGTTCTTTTTCATTTTTTAAGACAAAGATTTTTTCCACTGAATCTGTTTCAATCGTGTCTCCATGCTTGCGATTAAAACCCATTCCTTTGCCAATCAAAACAACTTCTCCATAGGAAGGGTGTTCAGCAATCAAAACATTATTATTTAAAACCTTTTCAATTTTCAGCTGTGCCATACCCTTTTCCCCATTTCTTCCTTTTAACCTTCGTAATTAAAGGATAAAAGAGAGAAAACACGAAGTCAATGACAAATTTCGACAACATCATGTCATACCCTTTGGGAAATTATTCAAATTTTATTCCTCTTAAGCCAATAAAAAAGAACAAGCACGAGAATCCAAGCAATGCCAAAGTGTCCTTCAGCAATGTTTCAAAATGTAAGCTTCCACTAATTATTTCTTTAAAACCTGACATCGCCCAGCTTTGCGGAACAGCTAAAGCTAATTTCTGCATCAACTCTGGCACAAAATCAATCGGCCAATAAACACCACCAAGCATACAGGTACTGACGATTAATACCGCACTTATTGCCGAGGCCTGCTGTTTTGTTTTGACAAGGCCAGCAATCATGAGACCAAAACCTACAACCGTTAAAATTACAAGCGAGGCAAATGGAATCAGGTTGGCTAAATTTCCCCAGGTAGTGTCAAACAAGATATTCATCACAACCATTAACACCGCAAGTTGAATCCATCCCATAAAAAAGTAAGACAACAAATATCCTAAACTTATTTGGAGCTTACTGGCCGGAGAAACCATCAACCTCCCCCATGTCCCACCGATTCGTTCATCCAAAATCGTTGATGCTGCACCGGATAAACCAAACATCATGAACATGATGGCAAAACCAACAATCATTAAATTTACCGACGTATGGGTACTATCATCCGCTTGGAGCAGCTGTTGCTCAACCTTAATCCCTTGGTTCGAGGCCACCGCTTCCAATAATTTCGGTAACATTTCTTCTCCTTGTATTCCAACTGCTTGATAAGAGGCAGCAATTAACTCTGCTGTTCCTTGTAAATGAGGATACAACGCTAGATAGTCATCGGTTTTCCTTTGAACAATAATATCGAACAAAGGGCTCTTATCAATCATTCGTTGCTGGATTTTAGGCGGGATCACCACTGCTGCAACTGCATCCTGAGCTGCCACATTCTTTTTTGCTTGTGAAAGTGGAACCCTTTTCCATTCAAAATGGTTATTCTTCTTTAAAAGTTCTACAATTCTTGTGCTATTCTCGTCTTGTTTGGCAACAATGTTGACCAGTGGTTTATTCACTTCTGAATTTGCCACCATTCCCCCAAATATCAAACTAAATAGGACAGGCATGATAAACATGAGCACAATCGCACCGGCGGATTTAAAAAAACCTTTTAGCTGCAATGATATAATCGTCCAGATTTTACGCATATCTCCCTCTCCTCTCTAATGAAAGGCGAAATAATCCAAACACAAAAAACGACATTCCTAAACCGAGCGACCCGGCAACGGCTGGAAGAATTTCAGAAACGGTTGCCCCCGACATAAGGTCTAAATAGGTCTGCAGCGCAAGACCATTGGGTAAAAACTTCGTAATGGAATTAACCCAATCAGGGAAAAGATACAACGGTACCATACTTCCTCCAACAGCAGCCATAATTTGTGTAGCAAACATACCTGCGACGCTAAATGCCTTTTCTGTTTTGATGAAGGAACCTGCTAAGATACCAAGGCCACAGGCGTTAAAAACAAAACCCACCGTCATCAGGACGATACCAGAAAGCGAGGGACCCCAGTCTACTCCAAATAAAAATTTGGTTCCAAGAATAATCAAAAAAGCTTGGGCAAGCGAAATGATAATTAATCCGAGCAATTTTCCAGTAAGGTATTGGGTGAAGGTTAGTTTGGTTAGTAGCAATCGATTATAAACGGCTTGTTCTTTTTCAAGAATCATTGTAGTCACACCCTGGACCACAGTCATTAATAAAAACATCACACCCATTGCTGCGGCATAATATTGGAAAGATTCCACGGGTTTTGTTTTTGCGTTGATGGTAGTTTCATTGAGGAGAGGCTGTGTGATTTTATCAGAAGAAGGTTTTGGTTGAACAATACTTGTTTGATTTCCCGCATTGACCGGTTGAGCTAGTTGTGATGCGAATACCTCAATCGATATAGAGTTAGAAAATTGTTCAATGACAGTTTGAACGATCGTTACCTTGATGCCGGGGTCCGGTACCGTTAGTAGTTTCACCTTGGTTTCACTACCTGACATCAGAGCTGAAGTGAAATTTGGCGGAATGATCATTCCAACCGATAGTTTATGATCTTTAATTTTGGCACATAATCTATCCTCATCATAGGATTTCACTTTAATTTGTTTAGATAAGGCCTTAGTAAAGACCTCATCTGTTAAAACAGTACTAAGCTCCCCTTTATCTAAATTCGCAATACCTAGTGTGAATTTCTCTATGGTCACATCTTCATCCTGCTTCATCACATCCCCAAAGGCTGCTCCTAAAATGGCGATTAACAATAGCGGCATCATAATCAGCGTAAGAAAAGCCTTCTTATCACGAACGACAATCAATAAATCTTTTATAGCGAGCCACCAGAAAGTCACGTTTATCCCTCCTAATCAATCTCTCAAACTCCGTCCGGTTAAATGCAAAAAGACACTTTCCAGGTTGGGTTCAATTATATCCACTGAGGTTACCTTGGTCCCTGTACTCGTTACCGACTGAATTAAATCACTTAATATGAACTGAGGGTCTTTATGAAAAATAATTAATTGATTGTCATTCAAATGGATATCTTTTTCCGAAAATTGTCCTGTTAATGATTGAGAGATGATTTCATGATTCGATGTCTTGTTATCTAAACTTAAAACAATTTTTGAATGATCACCGTTGGTTTCCCTTAATTCATGTAATGTACCTAGAGCAATTAATTCGCCGTGATCAATGATTCCAATTCGTTCACAAAGGTATTCAACTTCCTCCATGTAATGACTGGTATAAATAATTGTCATCCCTTCGCTGTTTAATCGTTTCACCGTCTCAAGGATATGATTTCGAGACTGCGGGTCAATCCCGACTGTCGGCTCATCCATGATCAATAATTCTGGCCGGTGTAAGATGGCCGCACCGATATTTACACGCCGCTTCATCCCGCCTGAAAACGTCTCTACCTTATCCTTCGCCCGCTCTGTTAAGCCAATAATCTCAAGAACCTCATCAACACTCTTCTCAAGAGCACGACCCGATAAATCGTACATCCTTCCCCAAAATTTTAAATTTTCCCTTGCAGACATGCTCTGATACAAGGCAATCTCCTGCGGGACGACGCCAATCAATTTTTGTGCTTGCTTTGTATTTTTAATTACATCGATGTCCTTCATATGTACAGCACCTGAGGTGGGCGGAAATAACCCGGTAATCATATTAATAATGGTTGATTTCCCTGCTCCATTCGGACCTAAAAGTCCAAACGATTCCCCTTTTCCCACCGTAAAAGACACACCCTTGACTGCAGCAATCTCACCAAAGCTCTTTCGTAAATCACTAACGGTTAACATGTTCACCGCTAACCACTCCTTTCACTTCCCATCATACCTAAGTGATTTGGAGAAATTTGTAACTTCCTGCTCAAAATTAAGAAAACTTTGTGAATATTTTCCTATACAAAAAAGGAACTGTGGCAGCCCACAGTTCCCTCATTTAATCATTATTTTAAGAAAATGAAATATAGAACAAAGATAACAAAGAAGAAGTACATGATTGGATTAATTTCTTTTGTCCGGCCCTTCACCATCATTGTGATTGGGTAAAAGATAAATCCAACTGCAATACCTGTTGCAATGCTGTATGACAGTGGCATCGCGATCATCGTTAAGAACGACGGAACAGCAATTTCGAACTTTTTCCAGTCAATTTTTCCTAATGAAGATACCATTAACACCCCAACAATAATTAACGCAGGTGCTGTTACCGGTGCTGTTACGACCGATAATAACGGGAAGAAGAATAGTGATAAGATAAAAAGTCCTGCTGTTACTAAGGCTGCAAATCCTGTTCTAGCTCCGGCAGCAACCCCGGCCGATGATTCAATGTAAGAAGTTGTTGTTGATGTACCAAGTACTGCACCGACAGTTGTGGCAATCGAGTCAGAAATTAACGCGCGTCCGGCACGAGGAAGCTTATTATCTTTCATGATTCCCGCTTGGTTCGCTACGGCAACAAGTGTACCTGCATTGTCAAAGAAATCAACAAACAAGAAGGTAAGAATAATCCCTAGCATGGAAGTGCTGTAAAAAGAACTATCACCGAACGAAGAGAAGGCTGCACCAAAGGTCGGTGCTACACTCGGAACGGAATCAACTACTTTATGCGGCATATCAATTAAGTTAAAGATGATTCCAACGATTACGGTAATCACCATACCGTAAAATACCGCTCCATTAATACCCCTAGTCATCATAATCACGGTTACGACGATTCCAAAAATAGCAAGTAAGGTAGGTCCCGCTGTTAAATCACCCAAACCAACAAGTGTTGCATCATTATTGACAATAATTTTTGCGTTTTGCAATCCGACAAATGTAATAAACAAGCCAATCCCAGCACCAACTGCGTGCTTTAAATCAATTGGAATCGCGTTAATTATTTTTTCACGTAGGCCAGTTAGTGTTAGTAAGAAGAAAAAGACACCTGAGATCAGTACGGCACCAAGGGCATGCTGCCAAGGAATCCCGCTTCCCAATACAACCGTGTAAGCAAAGAATGCATTCAATCCCATTCCCGGTGCCAGAGCAAGTGGATACTTCCCGAGCAATCCCATGACAATCGATCCAATTGCGGCTGCAAGTGCAGTTGCCACAAAAACGGCACCGTAATCCATTCTTAGCGCATCCGGATAGTCCTTTATCGATGCTAGTGATAAGGTTAATGGGTTAACAACTAATATATAAGCCATTGCTAAGAAGGTAGTTAGTCCTCCAATAAACTCACGGCGATAGTTCGTACCATGTTTCTCAAACTCAAAATATTTTCGCATTATGTCTTCCCCCTATAAATCTTTCTTTTTTTACACAAAAAACGCTCTGGCATTTTTCTACCGGAGCGTGACTTTAGGCATGTGCAAAACAGAGGAAGACATACCTCGTTTTTAACAGCACTGCCTCGTAGTCAAGCCATTTACGGTGGCTCGGTAGAAACTTTTGGGCCATATTCCCAACATTATACGATGCAATTAATATTCTCTTAATTCGTTTTTTATTGTAGCAGGAAAAAGACAGCTTGTAAATAAAAAATACGAACGATTTTATAAAATAAAATAAAATCGTTCGTAAATTAGTAAAGCTTGGTAATCCTGTCTAGCTAGAGTCCATACGTAGCTAAACAGGCGCTTCCATTTTTCTTATTCCCACTCGATAGTAGCAGGCGGCTTTGAGGTAATGTCGTACACTACCCGGTTGACGTGGGCTACTTCGTTCACGATGCGTGTCGAAATGACTTCTAACACATCCCACGGAATGCGAGCCCAATCAGATGTCATCCCGTCAATGGATGTTACGGCACGGATACCGATGGTGTAATCGTACGTTCGTGCATCCCCCATGACCCCGACACTGCGGATGTCCGGAAGTACGGTAAAATACTGCCAAATTTCTCGGTCAAGTCCTGCTTTTTTAATCTCCTCACGAAGGATCCAATCCGAATCACGAACAATTTCCAATTTATCTTCGGAAATTGCCCCTAAGACACGAATCCCAAGACCCGGGCCGGGAAAAGGCTGTCTCCAAACGATATCATCGGGAATGCCTAGCTCCGTTCCAAGCGCACGAACCTCATCTTTAAACAAGGTGCTTAACGGTTCAATTAATGTAAACTGCATATCTTCTGGAAGACCACCGACATTGTGATGTGATTTTATTGTCTGAGCCGTAGCTGTACCACTTTCAATGATATCGGTATACAGTGTTCCTTGAGCTAAAAAGTCGATCCCTTCAAGTTTCGTCGCTTCGTCATCAAACACATAAATAAACTCATTGCCGATGATTTTCCGTTTTTTCTCAGGGTCAGAAACACCTTCCAATTTCGACATGAACCGTTCTTTGGCATCAACCTTGATGACATTCATGTGGAAGCCTTCTGAAAAAGTTTTCATAACACTTTCAGCTTCATTTTTACGAAGAAGGCCATGATCTACAAAAATACAGGTTAACTGGTCACCAATCGCTTTATGAATCAATACGGCAACAACAGACGAGTCGACTCCGCCGCTAAGGGCACAAAGCACCTTTTTATCACCAACCTGCTCGCGAATCTTCGCCATTTCGATTTCAACGAAATTGCCCATTGACCAATCGCCCGTGCTTTTACAAACGTTAAACACAAAATTTCGCAGCAATTCATTCCCGTAGACTGAATGACGGACTTCCGGATGAAACTGAACAGCATAAAGCTTTCGTTCTTCATTACTCATCGCTGCAATCGGGCAAGTTGGGTTCGTCCCATCCACAGTAAATCCTTCAGGGGCTTCCACTACAAGATCGCCGTGGCTCATCCACACGGTTTGCTCCTTAGGCAGGCCGCTAAATAACGATGATTCATGCTGCAGCGTCATGGTTGCCTTTCCGTATTCACGTTGGTTTGCTTTTTCAACTTTCCCATTGAAATGGACGGTCATTAATTGCATCCCATAACAAATTCCAAGGATTGGCAGACCCATTTCAAAAATCGCTTCATCACAACGGAAGGAATTTTCATCGTACACACTATTTGGTCCGCCAGAGAAAATAATCCCTGTTGGGTTCAATTGACGAATTTCTTCTGCTGTAATGGTATGCGGATGAAGTTCACTGTATACCCCAAATTCACGAATCCTGCGGGTAATTAACTGGTTATATTGACTTCCAAAATCTAATACAATAATCATTTCATGCTTTCCTGACAAAGCATCCACCCCTATTTTCTAAAGATATAATTATTATTAACCTTAACAACAAATCATATAAAAAAAAACTAGAATTCTCCCCTCCATAATCTCAGGAAGGCAGAATTCTAGTTTTCTCGTAAAAATTACTCACAGAAAAAAATTCTGCCTTCATAGTCAGGTCATTTAACGGTGACCCGGTAGAGACTCTCGATCCATATCATCGAGGATATATGAAGGAAACGTACTTATTTTGAAAAGCGCACACAACTTTATTAGCGAAGTCTGCTAGTTGCTAACGCTAGACAATTGAATAGTACATATTGTAACAATAGGTCGTTTTTCCGGTCAAGCAATTGTTTTTTTGATTAAATTTTCCCATAATTCATGCGATTCTTCCCAGGTTCCCTTTGGAAGGGTTTGATGATACAAATAATTCTCATAAATCACGGTCAACCGGGTCATCTCTCTCGTCGAAAAAAAGGAGTCAATATAGCGGGCATAATTTCTTAACGTTTGATTTTCCTTCCGCCTTAAGCCGAAGCGATCGAATTGTTGTAATAAGGCTGTGTAGGCAGCCCCTAAGTTGTCGTCCTTTTTCTTGAATCGATAAACTATTAACAAGAAGTATGGAATCCACTTCCCGCGAACGCGGTAAAAAGTCGCTGCCACTCCGGCAAAGAGGAGCAATAGTAGCATCATCCGCAGCCAATTATTTTTCAAAAACAATTTTGTATCTGCCCAGATTCTTTTCATATCCAAGAATGGGTTCGAATCATTTGGGGTCTTGGTATTATCCATTTCCTCCTGCTGCGGCTTTTTCACCGGTGGTGTGCTCGTTTGCTGATGATTAGATGAGTTCCCTGTTGATTCATAATTGATGGTGATCTCATTCGAAAAACCTTTCGTTGGCTCAAATGGGACCCAGCCTTGATTTGGAAAGAAAACTTCCACCCAGGAGTGGGCATTATTATTGGTTACTTCATAAACCTGGACCCCTGATGCCTCATCACTATATTGGAGGAAATCCCCGCCTGTAAAGCCCTTAACCCAACGTGTAGGAATTCCCAGCGTTCGCAGCATAACAGCCATCGACGATGAAAAATTATCACAGTAACCCCGTTTGGTATCAAATAAAAATTGATCAACATAATCCTCGTTGGTGTCAGGCACCGCTACATTTTTTTGGTCGTAGGTGTACTCCGATTTCCCGAAATAACTTTCCACTGCTTTTGCCTTATCAAACCAGTTTGTTTTGGAGGCGGTAATTTGTTCTGCTAGCTCTTTTACCTTTGACGGCAGCTTCTCGGGCAGTCGGGTATATTTTTCATAAAATTCAGTGTTCATGCTTGTCGGCTCAAAACGAGTGGTTTGTATTAAGTCTTTCGCTTTATACTTTGGTATTTCATATTCAACTGCAAAAGCCCGAGGGACTACAGGAGCTTTTTCATGATTGTAGAAGCTGATTCTCTCATTGGTGGTATCAACTTGAAAATCATTTCCCTCTGGATCAAGCGGCTCTGTTTTTAAGACTTTGTTAATTCCGGCAGGATACATAAAATAGTTGTAATTATAATTTACATGGGTAAACACACGGGCAGATTCCTTAATGGTCTCTACAGTTTTGGGCAATGAATAAACTGGGACCAGGTCTTCCTGACGAAAGGAAATCGGTGTAGTCCCGGATGTAAGCCAGCCTTTGCCGGTATACACATCCTTTGTTTCCATTTTCCAATAGGTTTTTCCATTTGCTTCATATTTAAAAACCGGGTTTTTATCCCCTATAAATGGGCCTCCTAAAGCGGAATCATTCGTTCCGTAACCAATACGATGCACATCACGGGCAGCCAACTCAGAAGCCTTATCGTTATTCGCAGTGAGATACGGGACAGGATCCGGCCATATCGGGGCTGCTTTTGGTGCTGCTATTCCCACTAGAACACTTATTGCAATCATGACAGTCAGCGGGACCATCCACCTTCTTAGATAAGTGGATTCAGTGCTGACATTTTCCTTTTGAATCATGCGGTAAAGTGTTAGCATTCCCATCACAGCAAATCCAGCAACTACTGTCCTAACAATAGCAGCCTTCGCTACATAGGGGGTAAATGTATCCAAAACCGTAATATATACTATGGTCATAAAGAAAAATATAAAGATCCGCTTTCGGTTTAAGACCCAATGGCTGATTAAGTAGACCATGAGCCAAAGCAGGATAAAAAATAATAATGACCTGAACTCACTGGACAAATCATTCCAGTTTCTAGCTACAAGCAATCCAAGGTTTTCAGTTATATCTTTAAAGAAGTCCTTCATCCATGTTGAATGGAAGAGTCCTTCATCATAATGAAGTTTGTTAATGGAAAGTAAAATATAGATAATTTTTATACAGTATTTCCACACCCATTTCACATTAAAAAAGGATAAAGCAAATGAAATAACGATAAAGATAATAAACATCTCAATACTATCTGTATCTGTTAATTGTTCAATGGGCCGAAGCCATTCCCATAAGAGAAAAAAACTTAAGGTATATAAAAAGAATGATGAAAGGTCCCTCTTAATCACCGGGCATTCACCTCCGAAAAAGCTGCCATGTATTCGCCTTCATGAACCATAACAACCCGCACACCACGTGCATTGGCAATGGTGATGAGTGATCGTTCGTTTTCCGACGGAGATTCCTTTTCCCCTTTGATTAGAAAAAGAGTAATCGTTCCTCCTTTTCGCTGTCCAAGAAAACTTGCTTTCTCAACCAAGGGCTTCGTAAGCTGTGCGGTAACAAGCATAAACGAAACCGTTTGTTGAATAAGAAGGCCATCGGTATCTAACATCTTGGCAAAGGGGGTGATACATTTTGCCTCTATTTTTGCTAAATGATAAAACAGCTGCTGAAGATGCTGTTCCCCGCCGCGAATGGGAAACGATGCCCGGTCGTTGCTCATGGTTAAAAGACCTGTCTGGGCCCCTTTTTTCAAAATAGCCCGCAGTAGTGAAGCGGTAAAGGATACAACAGGCTCAAAGTTCTTATCCGGTGCACAGTCCATGACCACAAACACATCATGTGATTGCCTCTGCTCGAATTCCTTTGTCATTAACACGTTTCGTTTCGCTGACGCTTTCCAGTTAATCCATGAGAAGCGGTCACCCGGCTGGTAATCTCTTACCCCAGTCGCCATCGATGTATCCCGCTGCACTCGTTCTCTCGAAGCGGTCAGCCCTTGATCGTATTGGTTTTCAAACGTCCGATACAAAAGCTCAGAATAAGCTGGATAGACAATGATTTTATCCTCCACCGTAAACCGTTTTTCTTTTTCAAATAATCCAAGCGGGTCACCAATTCTAAGCGTAAAGGATTCAAAAAGATGTTCCCCGCGCGGGAGCTCGTCAATGACATATTCATAAGAAAATTCCTTTTTCAACCCAGGTAACAGAAGTGCCTTTGTTTTCTTTTGCTGGCTGGCCAATTTCAAGGCTTCACTTAAATGGTCTTCCATCAGTAAATAAAAGAGCGGGAAGGATTTTGCCCTTTTCACTGAAACCGCCACCTTTAAAGGTTCCCCTGCTTTATAATCTGATTTCTGCAGTACTCTTGTGACTTCCAGCTCGTTCAAGGAATAGAACGATAGGGCGGCACAATAAATCGCAAAGGGTAAAAAGCTATAAAATAAAAACCAGCTGACAAATCCCCCTTGGAACATCGCATAGGAAAAGGTTAATACAATCAAAAAAAGCAGCAAGATGACCTTCCACACTTTTCTTACTAGTTTCGGGAGCCTTTTCATTTATTCACTAACCTTTGGATTGGAACAGGGACTTTAGCAACCACCTGATTAACCAATTCTTCGGCTGAAATCCCTTCGAATTTAGCCTCTGACTTTAAGATAATTCGGTGCGATAGGACAAACTTAGCTAAATATTGAATGTCATCAGGCAGGACATAATCGCGGCCGAACATATACGCATAGGCCTGCGCTGCTTTCATCAAGGCGATGGAACCCCTCGGACTGGCCCCAAGATAGACACTGCCGTGGCCCCTCGTGCGGTTGACGATGTCGACAATATAACGCTTTATCGTGTCATCGACGAACACATCTTTGATTTCCTTTTGTAAGGTTAAAAGACCTTCTAGATCAATGACAGGATATAGCTCCTCAATCGGCGGAATCCTTTGTGCTCGGTTTAACACTTCCATTTCCTCTTGTACGTCCGGGTAACCCATTTTCATTTTTAATAAAAACCGGTCAAGCTGTGCCTCAGGAAGCGGATATGTACCTTCATATTCGATCGGGTTTTGCGTGGCCATAACGAAGAAAGGCTTGTTCAGTTGATGGGTTACCCCATCAATCGTTACACTCGCTTCCTCCATCCCTTCTAAGAGCGCCGACTGCGTCTTCGGAGATGTCCGGTTAATTTCATCGGCAAGAATGATGTTCCCCATTAAAGGACCGGGTCGAAATTGAAATTCCATTTCCTTTGGATTATATATAGACACTCCAGTGACATCGGATGGAAGTAAATCCGGTGTGAATTGAATTCTGCGGAAGTTAGCATTCACAGACTTGGCCAACGCACGAACCATCATCGTCTTCCCAACCCCTGGTACATCTTCTAAGAGAACGTGACCGCCGGCTAAAAGGGCAACCAAGCTAAGTTCAGCCACGTCCCTTTTTCCAATCATAACCTTTTCAATGTTTACTAATATTTTTTCGATCATCGGATTCATTTGTTCATGGGACAAGGTGACTCCTCCTCGGGTGGGTTATTCATATTTGGGCATTATATGTATGTATTCGAGGTTTTCCTGAAAATCCCTTTTATGAAAGGCACACAATATTCAAAACTAGGTCAATTGGATCCCCGACATCTGGATAAGTTCTAAAAACTGCTCTATCTTTTTTGTACGTATACTATAAAATTGAGTAATTTTGTCGAAATCCACTTGAATTTGTAGATATTTCCCGGGAATTTGTTGAAATTTGAAATAAAGTGAATCCGAAAGATTGGAACAGGGAATTTCTGCTGTTCACTTGGTTGTCAACCTTCGAACGAGTAATTTAAACTAATATCGCCTAGCGATACGAAACAAAAAAAGAGCCTCTATAAGGCACTTCACTTTCGAAATATGGAGAATAGCCTCTCCCATTTTTCTTTAGGCTTTTGTATCGCTTCTTCTAACCGTTTATTAAAATCATTTTGTGAACGCCATTCTTTTTCAAGTTCGTCCCGCATCTTTTGTATTTCTTTTTGTAAAAATTCACTTTTTTGCATTTCTTGTTGCAGCAAGGTTTCGTAATGATTATTTTGTTGTTCCGTTAATTTTTCAATTTTAGCATGAGTTTTTTGAGCTGAATTAGCAATATTGGAACTTATAACATGGTGATCTTGCTGGAGCCGGGAAACCGTTAGTTTAAGCTGAGACATATCGTTTGTCAGTTGGACATTTATTTCACGAGTGGCAGCAAGTTCATTGACCAAAACCTTTAAAATCTCTTTTAATTGATTAGGGTCCTGGGGCAAATTTTCATATGTATCGGGTAACGCAATTTCCGTTTCATTCAACTCTACTAATCTATCCTTTTGTTGATACGCAAGGTCTTTAGCTGTATCGTCAAGGGGCTTGTCCGTATCGCGTAACGCTATAAGCGCTGCGATGTCAGATTGAACAAAAATACGCCGATCGCCATCTTTGAAAAACTCATATCCATTCCGTTCCAAGATTTGGCCATACTTTCGAACAGTAGGGGTTGCAATTCCCACTTCTTCTCCCACTTCTTTAGAAGAGAAAGCTTGCTCATTCAGTTGTATATCGCGTCGCATATCAGACCTCCTTTTCTATTAAATATGAAGGTTATTTGATATATTTGCAAGTTATATCGCACAGCGATACACAACATATTTCACTACTTAACATCAAAATTCTCCTGTATAAATTTTATTTCCTCTTTAGGCGAAGCTGCTCCAACAGCTTTTCCAACCGTGCCGCCCTGCAGTGACCAAATGGCATTGTGATTGATTACCACATAATCAAAATTCCCCATATTCCAGGATCTTAAAATTTTTAAATATAAATCAGCATTTTCATACTTTTTCTCATTTGCTTCGACCACTTTAAGTAGTCTTTTAACTCGTTCAGCTGTTAAAGGCAATGCACCCCATTTTTTCTTTGCTACTACCTTTTGATGTGACATATTATGGATGGCTTGTTGTACCGAGTTTTCACACATGCTAAATGGAAATTCACTTTCAACCTTTTGCTGTTGTTCATGTACTTGAACCATTTTTTCGCCAGTCGAAGCAGTTTCTACTCTAACGGTTACATTTTCCTTATCAAAATATAAATAGCCCCCAAATAATACACCTACAAGTAAGATTGGTATCCATAATTTTTTAGGTATTTTTTTCATAGTTCCTCCTGCTCCTCTCATAGGAAGATCTGGAACATTACTCCATCTCTTCAAGATTAGCCCAAGGTTTATAATTCGACATTTCCCCTTTAATACCTTTAAAAAGGTCATGATAATTTAAATATTCAAAATGGAAAGCCACTCCCTAAATTAGCCTAGGAAGTGGATCGATGTGCTAGAAACGCGATAAATCAATGTTCCTTTTTAACAATAGCATCTTTAACGAAAATTTACTGTTGTTACTCCATTACCTTAGCAAAATGTTAGAGTGTTTTTTACTGGTTCTTCTTCTCAACAAAATTCTTTCTACTAAGGAGGATTAAATCAATGGTGCAACTTTCATGCCAACTGAAAAATTTCTTTAACCTATCTCTTCAATAATTTTAAACAAAGATGCATATTGTCAGTATCTAATAGATTCTGAGCTACAACCTTATTTACATTGCTTGATCCATATCATCAAAATGCATCTCCGGGGGCTTGTTTGTAAACATTTTTGTTAAAAACAGCAGGTAGATAAAACCACAGGCGGCCCAGATTCCCCCCAAAATCAAAGCGTTTTTATCAAGATTAACTAACAGCCAGAAGTCAAACACCACACCCAAGGCCGGAAATACCAGATAAATAAGGTTGTCCTTTCCCGACCTTTTTCCTCCTTTAATATAGAAGTGAGAAATAACGGACACATTTACTAACGTAAAGGCGACGAATGCTCCAAAGTTAATAAAAGAGGTGGACGTTGAAACACTGAGTCTCAGTGACAACAAACCGATAAGCGCTACAACAATTAGGTTAAATACCGGAGTTTTGGTCTTAGGGTGAAGGTAGCCAAATATTTTCTTAGGCAGGACAGAATCACGGCCCATCGCATACAACAATCTTGAAGCACTAGCTTGCGCTGAAATGCCTGATGCAAACTGTGCGATAATGATTCCAGCTAGAAAAATCGCACTAAACAAATTACCGCCTATTTGTTTAGCAATTTCAAATCCAGCGGAATCTACCGCTTTAAACTTAGTAAAATCCGGATGGACTAAATGAGTAATGTAGGTTGAAACGATAAATATAATTCCACCGATTAAGGTTGTAAGAATAATAGCTTTGGGAATAGTTTTTTCAGGATTATTGGTTTCCTCGGTAAAGGTTGAAATGGCATCGAAGCCAAGGAATGAATAACAGGCAATCGACGCCCCGGCGAGCACAAACGAAAATGATACTTGATCATTAACGAAAGGACTAATGGAAATAAGTGTACCTGCTCCAGTACCGCCAACCACACTCTTAATACTTAATATGATAAACAAAGCGATCACTAATAATTGAAAAACCATCATGATAAAGTTAACCTTCGTACTCAGTCTAATCCCAAAGATATTGATGCTTGTTGTCACGATAATAAAAGTCAGAATCCATAACCATGCGGGTATCGCAGGGAACGCAGCGCTCAGGTAAGCGCTACCAATTAGCCAAATCGCCATTGGAATGAACACGTAATCTAGCAAAGTAGCCCATCCAACCATAAATCCGAGATGGGAATTCAGTGATTTCCGGGTATAGGTATAAGCAGATCCGGCAACCGGGTAAGCTTTAACCATCTGTGTATAGCTTAAAGCAGTAAAAAACATTGCCACAAGAGCAACAAGATAAGCACTTGCCTCAAGTCCATGGGTCACCTGAGAGACTGTTCCATAAATCCCAAACACAATCATTGGAGCTAAATACGCTAGTCCAAATAGGACCAAATGTGTTAAAGTAAGTGATCGCTCTAGCACCACTTCACCTTTCTTCATATAGCATCCCCCTTTTAATTAATTGAAATATCTGATATTTCTACTTACCACTAACTCCTCCCCTTATTCTTTTAGGATGCAATTCTTGTGCCACTATTTTAATCGTTCCTATTTACACGTTCTTTTTATGAAAAATGGAAGGTTCATTCACTTTCGAATGAAGATTATTCAAAAGTGAATGAACCCTTACCTAAACGTTAATATGATTCTTGAGTTTGTGATATAGCCGGCTAATGGTTGGCTGGCTTACTCCCAACACTTCCGCTACCTTCGTTAGTGTCTTATATTTCAATAGGGCTAATTGAAGGAGCTGCTTTTCTGTATCCTGAACAGCATGCTGTAAGGGGATAATGCTATGTACTTCAACTGGATTTTGACTCTTCTTTCGACTGTACAGTATCTTCGTGAGATGGTTGGCCGTAATGATTGGTTCAGGCGTTATGACCATTGCTCTTTCAGTAACATTTTGCAGCTGTCTTATATTTCCTGGCCACAAAAAGGCTTTTAACATTTCCATTGCATCCTCGGAAAAATACTTCTTAGTTTCAAATTTGTCATTATAATATTCTAGATAGTGAAAAACAAGCGGCTCAATGTCTCCCGTTCTCTCCCGTAATGGAGGAATAAATAGTGGAATGACATGGATCCTGTAAAATAAGTCCTCACGAAATGTTCCGGCTGTGACCATTTCTTCCAAATTTTTATTGGTTGCCGTAATAATGCGAATATTGATGGGAATAGCTTTTGTTCCCCCAATTTTCATAATTTCGCGTTCCTGAATGGCCCTTAAAAGCTTTACCTGTAAATTGAGTGGCAATTCGCCAATTTCATCAAGAAACAGTGTTCCTTCATTAGCTAATTCAAACAAACCCTTTTTTCCATTATTTAAAGCGCCTGTAAAAGCACCTTTTTCATAGCCAAATAATTCACTTTCTAACAAATTTTCCGGTATAGATCCACAATTGATTCTGATAAACGGTTTTTCGGCACGCGGGCTCAGCTGATGAATCGAATTGGCAAACAATTCTTTTCCAACACCCGACTCTCCGTATATGGTAACGGTCGATTCAACCTTGGCAATGCGTTTAACCTCAAACATTAAATTTTTGATTTGTTCTGATTGATAAATAATCCTCTTTGCATTCCCTTGATGAACTCTTTTTAGAATATCTACCTCTTTACGGTATTGCTCTTTTAAGGTTTTGGCCTCTTCTAGCTCTTCTTCTAATTTCTTTACTGCCGTTATATCTCTTGAAGCAATGACAATTCGCTCTAGTTCACTTTTTCTATTAAAAATTGGATTTCCAACTGCTAAAATTTTTCTTCCAAATCGATTATGCTGTACGATCGCTATTTTACTTTTCTTTTCAATGACTTGTCTTGTAACAGAAGGCTTAAACCAGCCTTTATCTTCAAGTTCCAAAATATTTTGACCAATGACCGTCTGCGGATCAACTCCCCATAAATGATGCTTGCTTCGGTTGGATACACGTATGATTTTCCCAACACTGTCAACAACCAAGACTTCGTCATAAACAGATTCGACAATCGCTTCTAAATCTGTCGTAATCGCCCTCAAATCTTGCGAATATGTTTTCTTTAAATAATGAATTTTTACTGTTTTTTCATCGGTCCAGCCAACCATTTGTCCCTTTTTATCGACAATAAGGGCAAATGAAAAATCATGGTCGGAAATAGTTGCGAGTTCATTGTCCTCCACGACGATAAAATCGTTCCAATATAGCAACTTTTGCTTAGGATTTTCTATTTGCCTTAAAAGCAGATGACTATCGCAAATACCAACAAACCTGGTATCATTTTTTATTACTAGAATCCGAGCATTACTTTGGATCATAACATCTATGGCTTCTTTCACCTTGCATGAGTCATCTAATACGACAAAGTCTCTATTATAATCCACCTGACTTCTTCCTTTCTGGAAGTAAAATCGTAATCTTCTGATTGTTATTCTATTATATATATTTTTATATGAATAGTATTTCTATTTGCAGAAGCTCAGGGTGAGCTATTATTTTTTCGAAAAAAAACCCCTCCAAGCTTGGAGGGATCTCTGTCGAGCTACTAAAACTATAGGTTTATTGTACTGGAGATAATGTTAAGGTATGCTTACGTGAAGTATTTCTCTCTAGCATATGGTTTCTCCAATTTAGTTTCTATGGCTAAAATTTGGTTTCCCAGACTCCTGGACCAATTTCATGGGCTCCAATCGGAAAGAGACGGCGTTCATTGAGATAATAATAATCCTTTCTACTTTCTTGGACGATACTAGTATCAATTTTTGCAGAAATGACTTCTTCATCATTTCCTGCTGCCACAACTATCTCTCCGTATGGATTGACGATTATACTCTCTCCAACAAAGTTATATTTCCCCCCTACTCCGACTCGATTTGCCATCGCCATAAAAACTTGATTTTCTAATGCCCGGGCTTGAATCGCAATGCGGTGTACAGGACCATAGGGTTCCATGTTTCCATTCGTAAGCAGGATTAATTCGGTCCCTAATCCAGCTACTGAACGGGCTGTTTCCGGAAATTCACAATCATAGCAAATTAGCAGACCTACCCGTGTATCACCCCACTGACAGCTCCTAAAGTAGTTTCCTTTCTCTAGCTTTTCAGCCTCTTCCATAAATAAATGGGTCTTCCGGTATGAAAGCTGCAGTCCTTTAGGTGATACTAGAACGGAAGTATTGTAGACGTTGTCACCATCACGTTCATATAATCCTACAACAATAGATGTATTGGCCTCCCGGGCTTGGCGTTCGATATGTTTCATGATTGGACCATTTAGCGGTTCTGCCAGCTTTCTTGCTACTTCCCTCGATGGAAAGCCTATGGTATACGTTTCAGGAAATAGAATAATTTCGTGAGTATTTCCGTATTCCTTAATAACCTTGTCCATTACCTGAAGATTTTTTTCAACTTGCCCATCCTCACAAGCAAGCTGTGCTAATGCAATATTTATTTTTGACATAAGAAACCCCCCACGAAAATATGTAAATTACCAAACAGATAGCTTTTCTTCAAATTACTCATTCTTTAAATTTAACCCCACAATTCTATTATGCAATATTTGTACCAATATTAAAATTATAATAAAAATTATGAATAGAATAAAAATAATACCTACGATTTAAAAGAAACTTACTGAATATGGATATTCATCTGGTTAAATTAATAATGAGTTTAAAGCCTCTTTTACAAATTAGGAGCATCCGTAAAACGTTTCCTACAAGATAGTTCCTCATCTATTCTAAAAAATCGAAAGCATTCATTATTGAATATAAATTATTCATAAATGAATGCTAAAGGACGGTGAATTTTAAACGTCTTTAAAGCATCGGAATTGAAAAAAAAGGCTTCCCAAAAGTTCAAAGAACTCATGGAAAACCTCTAATTCAGATGCTTATTCGAGAAAACTTGTTTAATTACATATTCCTTTTTTGTTCGACTAACTATATATCCTAACATAATAAAATAGACAAGAAGACAAAAAATTTATAAAACTGAGCCATAGCATACATCGTCCCTTGCAGACTACAGAAGTATCACTTTCCTATAAGCTCCTCAACTTCTCCCTTAGTCGGAAGAGCAGAGATTGCCCCTTTGCCTGTTGTAGTGAGAGCACCACTTGCATTGGCAAATCGCAATATTTCTGTTTGATTGCCCCGTAGTACTTCCTCGAGGTTAGCTGGGTTTGCTTTCAATTCTAGCAATTGATATAAAAATCCGCCCATGAACGCATCACCCGCTCCGGTTGTGTCCACAGGTTTAACTGGGTATCCTCTCGATTCAATCTTTTCATCCTTTAAAAACAGATCCGCACCTGCGGCTCCCTTTGTATAAACAACTGCCTTCACGTTTCCAACGAACAACGATTGTATCGCATTTGCCTCCTCTTTTATTCCCGTAATAAAATTTAGCTCTTCATCTGAAACCTTTACGATATCAGCCGTCGGTAAAAATTCGAGAATCGCCTTACGACAGTCCTCTGGATCTTCCCAAAGAGGAAGCCTTACGTTTGGGTCAAAGCTGACCAAGCCATCCGTAGCTGATACAGCCGCGATCGCTTTTTTATGTGCCTGTTTCATTGGGCTTTCCACAAGATCAACCGAGCAAAAGTGGAGAATATCTCCCGCTCGGAACCATGCTGGCTCGATTTCCTCCGCACTTAACAGCAAATCAGCCGAAGGATTACGGTAAAATGAAAAATCACGTTCACCGTTTTCTTTTAACGAGACAAAAGCCAAAGCCGTATTCGCTTCCCCAGTCCGGTATACTTTGTCCATCTCAACACCAGCCTCGACAAGCTGCTCGACTAAAAAGTCGCCAAACGCATCGTTACCTAATTTAGAAAGCATCGCTGCCTTCTGCCCATATTTGGCAACGGCCGTAGCCACATTTGCCGGCGCCCCGCCAGGTGCTCTTTCAAAAGAAAAAACATCCTTTAAGGCCACCCCTTTTTGAAGTGGAATAAAATCAATTAACACTTCACCAATCGAAAAAAGCTTTCCCATTCTGTCACCTCAAGTAAGTCCAAAAAGTTTATTTGATATCCCATTTAACAGCCTTTACCTTCGTTTGGCCACCACGAGCAAACACACGGATTCCATTACTTTTTTCACCAGGAAAAATCCGTCCGGTAAATACTTCTTCCCCATTATTTACAAACACTTCAACAGAAGAGACATCAACAAAGATTCGGAACGAAAGCTTTTCAGCGTCCAACATACAGTTCCGAACGGTACCAAACTCCTCAGCAAAGGATTCACCAGACCCAGTCCGGTCAAACACAACCTTTTTCGTAACCGCATCATATTTAATCACGGTTTTTTCCATTTCTCCGACCCGAAGCTCCAAACCAAACTCCTCAGCCGTACTATCATAGAATTCCGCAAAAAGCTCATACACGTCTCCCTCGAAGTGATCCAAACTAACATTTTCATGATCAACTGTTTGACTGGTTTCCACCTTTTCCCCGCGAAGCAATTCTACCTCATGTACTGGCTGCTGAACCAGCTTTCCATCTTTAACTGTTAGCTCCCGAGGGAGTGTTAAACAGTGGGCCCACCCATTTTTATCAGTTGGATAGTCAATCTCCGGTAATCCCATCCAGCCGACTAAAATACGTCTTCCCTGATGATCCACCGTCGATTGTGGTGCGTAAAAATCAAACCCGCGATCCAACTCATGAAATGCACCATGCTTTAATTCGATATTCTCTAAATCTATTGGACTTCCAATTACATACCCTGATTGATAAATATTTTGATAGTGGTCGCCTTCCGCTTTTAACCCTTGTGGGGAGAAAAGGAACACACCTTGCTTGTCCAGCTCAAAATAATCCGGACATTCCCACATATAACCGAAGTCTTCACCTAAACCAGTCTTCACTTCACCCGCAAACTGCCAATCTTTTAGATCGTATGAGCGATATAAAACGACACTTCCTGTCTCATTTTTCCTTTGAGCACCAATTACCGCGTAGAAGTGATCCCCATGTTGCCAAACCTTTGGATCGCGAAAATGATCGGTATAGCCACTTGGAATATCACTAATCACCGGTGCATCCATTTTCACAAGGCTTCCATCCGGATTCAGTACAGCCAAACATTGATACGGGTGTCGATTCCAATTTTCATCGCGTGTATTGCCAGTGTAAATTAAATATAATTTCCCGTCATGCTCAATTCCACTTCCGGAATACGCCCCATGGCTATCAAATTCATTCGACGGCTCAATGCCCATTCCAACATTTTCCCAATGAACAAGGTCTTTAGACTTCGTGTGATACCAATGCTTCAATCCATGAACGGGTCCAAGCGGAAACCATTGATAGAATAAATGATATTCCCCGTTAAAATAACTAAAGCCATTCGGGTCATTTAACAATCCTGTCAGCGGCTGAATATGAAAAGACTGCCGCCATGGACATTGATTCACAAGTTTAGCTAAGGCTTGAATTTCCTCTTCGGTCACGTCGTCCATGCTTCTGTATCGTTGTTCAGTTGTCCATTCCATGCTGATTCACTCCTAATACAGAAAGGAGAATCACTGGATTCCCCTTTTCAGTCCTTTATTATGCTGCTTGACCAGTTGATTTTTTAACGGCTATTTTTTCGTCTCTTTTCGCTAAAACAATCGTACTGATAAATGCTACGGCAAACGCAATGGCCATACCGATCACATAAGAAATAATTGTATCTGGGCGAATCGAGATAATTCCTGGTATACCCGCTGCCCCT
>OEPS010000168.1_pt1 | contig 24639 bp, 28 predicted proteins | sample 1539411 | NCBI WGS metagenome assembly OEPS01 (sample SAMN02671747, study PRJEB22543) | soil metagenome | biome: bacteria | place: China:Hunan Province, Lengshuijiang City | collected 2012-10-15 | depth 0.08m m
CTACCCAAGCATCAAAGCCTCCAGCGATAGAAGACACATTGACGTAGCCCATCTCACCCAGAGCTAAGGCAGAAAGAGCAGCTCTTCCGCTCGTTTTGCAATAAAGAATTATCTTTAAGTCTCGGATAGCGAGTTCTGGCGTGCTGCTAAGCCTGAACTCCAAAATCCCACGTGGAATGTTTACTGCGCCAGGGATATGGCCAGCGCTGTACTCATCTGGCTCCCGTACATCGATCAGTAGATCAGCTTCCTCTACTGCAGCATCTGCTGAGCCAAGGTCTATTTCTCTGATGTGTAATTTAGCTTCTGTCACAAGATCATGTGAGCTTTTCATTTAAGATTTAATCTCATTTGCGTCGAGTTTTTCAATTCAGGATGCGGGCTGCACCCGCCTCGACACCATGGCCCTAGGCATTCATTATGTAAATATATATATTATATAAATTCTAAATGAGTCGGCAGTTATGCAACGCCCTGAAAATGAACTCGATATCCAGCAACTGCGAGCTAGCGCTGAAGCTGCTGGCCAGCTACTGAAAGTGCTGGCGAACCCTGATCGATTGCTCCTTCTCTGCCAACTGTCGCAGGGTGAGTTAAATGTGACCGATTTAGAGGCCTTGTCGGGCATTCAGCAACCTACGTTGTCTCAACAACTCGCGGTGCTACGTAGCAAGAGCATGGTGGAAACGCGACGCGCGGGAAAGCAAGTCTATTACCGAATCAGCAGCTCTGCCGCGCTTGCGGTGATCCATGTCCTTTATCAGCACTTCTGTGCAGGAGATGCAAAATGAGCATTGATTGGATCAACTTTACGCCTTGGACTTCCGTAGGCGGAGGGGCCTTGATAGGTCTGGCGGCTAGCTTGTTCGTTCTCGCAAATGGTCGCATCGCAGGCATCAGTGGGCTGATTGGAAGCGTGATGCAATTTGGCAGTGAAGGCTGGAGCGAGAAGGCGCTGTTTCTTCTTGGCCTAGTGATTGCTCCGTTGTTGTGGGGAGCGTTCACCTTATTACCGGAGATCGAGATCAAGGCTGAGTGGCCCGCTCTGATTATTGCGGGGCTGCTCGTAGGCGTGGGCACCCGTTACGGCTCCGGCTGTACAAGCGGTCATGGCGTTTGTGGGATCTCTCGACTGTCAGCCCGCTCGATCACTGCAACGATGTGCTTTATGTTCGCCGGTTTTGCAACGGTGTACGCCATTCGTCATGTGGTGGGAGCATGAAAATGATCAAGCTGAGCGCATTTTTTGCAGGACTGATCTTCGGCTTCGGGCTTCTTCTGGCAGGTATGGCGAACCCCGCCAAGGTGTTGGCATTTCTTGATGTGGCCGGGGCCTGGGATCCGTCACTCGCCCTGGTGATGGGAGGAGCTATCGCAGTGGCGGCTATCCCCTTGAATTGGGCGCGCAAGAACAAGCAATCGTTGCTTGGTGCCCCCATGCAGTTACCGATGAAACGGGAGTTGGATGCCCGCTTGATTGGCGGCAGCCTGGTGTTTGGTATCGGTTGGGGAATTGCGGGGATCTGCCCTGGGCCAGCGGTCGCTATTCTGCTTACGGGGCACGGGAAAATCATCATATTCGTATTGGCCATGTTGGCGGGTATGTACTTGTTCTCTCTATTAGAACGTCGGCGCACGGCCTGATTAGGTGATAGCCATGAAAGCGAATGACTGAAGCACGGTCAGACGTCTACACACGCTGACCAGATCGATTTCACCTATTGAGAGCCAAGGGGTATTTGATGTCAGACCTGAACGATCCACGAGTCTTCTTTGCTGCTGAGCGAACCTTGCTGGCCTGGAACCGAACCAGCCTTTCGCTGATGGCGTTTGGCTTTGTAATTGAACGATTCGGACTACTGCTGCAAATGCTCAAGCCAGGTGTTTTGAGCGCTCCAGGAAAACATTTTTCTTTCTGGATCGGACTCGCTTTTCTAATGCTGGGCTCATCGGTTGCCTGTTGGTCATCCTGGCAGTACAAAAAGGTGGTAAAGACCCTCAAGCCTGTTGAGATCCCCCTTGGCTACAGCGTCAATGCTGGCCCTGGCATCAATGTCATCACGGCAATCCTGGGCGTTTTGCTCGTTGCGTATTTGTCCATTATGTAAGCAAGACAGACCTTCGTTCGGCTCCCGACATCGCCCTCCGCATAAGAGGGTAAACGGCAGCCCCAGGGCTTTACACCGATGCAGACGAGCATTTTCAACGAGCAAACGAGTGAAGGTTCTCGATTCACACGTATTTCAAAATATTTCTGAAAATGCCGAAACTGTCATCGGATAGAAATATTTAAAGAATTAAATCGTCACTTCTCCGATAGGTGGATACCTCCACTTAACTCCTTTCATTGAGGTGTTGTCGTGATGTTGCTGACTAAAAAAAGCCTGTCTGTCTTACTGGCTTCCCTCTGCATGAGTGGCCTTGCTCATGCGACCGATGTTACCGGTGCGGGCTCCAGCTTTGTCTATCCGGTTTTGTCCAAGTGGTCGCAGGACTACAGCAAAAGCTCCAGCAACCGTATCAATTACCAGTCGATTGGATCGGGTGGCGGTATCGCTCAGATCAAAGCGGCAACAGTAGATTTTGGTGCGTCTGACGCACCGTTGTCTGCCGATGATCTCAAGGCCGGTGGCCTAGGCCAATTTCCCAGTGTGATTGGCGGCATCGTGCCGGTGATGAACATTGAGGGTGTAGCGCCGGGCCAATTGAAGCTCGATGGTGAGACCTTGGCGAAAATCTTCTTGGGTGAGATTACAGTCTGGAACGATCCGGCCATCGTCGCCCTGAACCAGGGCATGAAACTGCCAGACAGTAAAATCACCGTCGTCCACCGTTCTGACGGCTCTGGCACCTCATACAACTTCACCAACTACCTCTCCAAAGTGAGTGATGGCTGGAAATCGAAAATCGGTTTCGGCACGACTGTGCCTTGGCCGGTTGGTGTGGGTGGTAAAGGCAACGAAGGTGTCTCGGCCTACGTGAAGCAGATCAAAAACTCAATCGGTTATGTTGAGTACGCCTATGCCCTGCAAAATAAAATGACGCACGCGCAACTGAAGAACGCCGCCGGGAAATTCATTCAGCCCAATGCCAAAGCCTTCCAAGCGGCTGCCGACACTGCGGACTGGGCTAACGCCAAAGACTTCAACCTGATCATGACCAACGCGCCTGGCGATAGCGCATGGCCGATCACGGCGACCACTTGGATCATCATGTACAAACAGCCGAAGAATGCCGAGCAAAGCCAAGCTGCCTTCAACTTCTTCAAATGGTCGTTGGAGAAAGGCCAGCAACAGGCCTCGGCGCTGGACTATGTAGCCCTGCCTGACTCTCTGGTGAAGCGTATCGAAGGTTACTGGAAGTCTGACTTCGCCCATTGATTCAGCAACACTCAAACCCCTTCCTCAAGCAAGTTTTGCCTGGCGAAGGGGTTTGTTTGTGAGTAGACGTATGATGAACGACACAGTCCAACCTTTGACCATGACCCTCCACGTTGGCGACGTTACGAGTGATAAGCGTGCGGCTCGCGATCAGCGTCATGATCTCTGGTTCAAGCGTTCAATGCTGGGCGCGGCAATGCTGGTGCTTTTGCTACTGGCGAGCATCGCCGCCTCGACACTTTGGGGCGGTAGTCTTGCGCTCAAGACTTTTGGCCTAGACTTTCTGACAAGCACTGAGTGGGATGCCGTCAACAATCACTTCGGTGCATTGGTGCCGATTTACGGCACCTTGGTGACCTCTTTTCTGGCGTTGCTGATTGCCGTTCCCGTCAGCTTTGGCATTGCGATTTTCCTTACTGAAGTAGCACCGCCTTGGCTGCGGATGCCCGTCGCCTCGGCGGTTGAATTACTTGCGGGAATCCCATCGATTATCTATGGCATGTGGGGGCTGTTCGTTTTCGGCCCGTTCATGGCAGAGCATCTATCGCCCTGGATCAATGACTATCTGGGTGAACTTCCTTTGGTCGGTTCGCTGTTTCAGGGGCCGCCATTAGGAATTGGCATGCTGACAGCGGGCATTGTGCTGGCAATCATGATCATGCCCTTCATCACCTCTGTCATGCATGAGGTGTTCCGTAGTGTTCCCACAACCCTAAAGGAGTCTGCTTACGCGTTAGGTAGCACTACTTGGGAAGTGGTCTGGGACATTGTCCTGCCTTACACGCGATCTGCGGTTGTCGGGGGCATTTTTCTAGGGCTCGGACGGGCATTGGGCGAGACCATGGCGGTGACTTTCGTGCTGGGTAATGCTCAACAGTTCTCCGCCTCCTTGCTGATGCCAAGCAGTTCCATCGCGTCAGTCATTGCCAACGAGTTCAGCGAAGCCTATACCGACCTGCATCGCTCCGCGCTCATCGCGCTGGGTTTCCTGCTGTTTGTCGTCACCTTTATTGTCTTGGCGTTAGCACGACTCCTACTGATGCGGCTGTCACGCAAGGAGGGTCTATGACTGGTAACGAACGTCTCTACCAAATCCGAGCCTTCAAGAATCGGCTAGCAATGGTACTCAGTTGTGGCGCCACAGCCTTCGGCCTCATTTGGTTGGTCTGGATTCTGTTGACTACGGTAATAAACGGATTCCAGGCGCTCAATCTTCGTCTCTTTACACAGATGACACCGCCGCCCGGTACGGAAGGTGGACTGGCAAATGCGTTCTATGGCAGTGCCCTGATGTCCGCTATCGCCCTGCTCATCGGTACGCCCATTGGCTTGATGGCGGGAATCTGGCTAGCGGAGTTCGCACGACACTCGCGCCTGGGCAACACAGTCCGCTTTATTAACGACATTCTGCTTTCGGCACCGTCCATTGTGCTGGGTCTGTTCATTTACACCGGCGTCATCCTGCCGTTGAACATACTGACTAACCACCAAGTCGGCTTCTCCGCTATCGCCGGCGCTCTGGCACTGGCGCTATTGGTGATTCCAGTGGTGGTGAGAACCACTGACGAGATGCTTCAACTGCAACCCTCAACCATGCGGGAAGCCGCACTGGCGTTAGGCGTCCCGCAATGGAAACTGACTCTGCAAATCGTACTGCGAGCTGCAAAAGCAGGCGTGGTGACCGGGGTGCTTCTCGCACTGGCCAGAATCACTGGTGAAACAGCGCCGCTGCTGTTTACAGCGTTCGGCAACCAGTTCTGGAGCAGCAATCTTCTGAAACCGATTGCCAGCGTGCCCGTAGTGGTTTTCCAGTACGCCATGAGCCCATTCGATGACTGGCACTCCCTAGCCTGGGCTGGCGCATTGGTGCTGACCTTGTTTGTACTGGTACTCAGCTTACTGTCCCGCTTGATCCTTTTACGCAATAGGTTGACCTGATGAATAGCCGTGACCTTGCCGACGAAAGAACAAAAATTCGCGTTCGTGGCCTGGAGTTTTTTTACAACAGCCAGCGCTCTCTTAAGTCCATCGATATGGATATTCCAGAGAAACGCATCACTGCGATCATTGGCCCTTCAGGTTGCGGGAAGTCGACGTTACTGCGGGTATTCAACCGCATCTACGCCATGTACCCGAAGCAGGAGGCGCGCGGCGAGGTGCTGCTTAACGGAGAGAATATTCTCGCGCCGGATTACTCGATGAACCGGCTACGTAGCCATATCGGCATGGTATTTCAGAAGCCAGTGCCGTTTCCGATGTCCATTTACGACAACGTTGCCTACGCCGTGCGCCACCATGAACAACTCTCCCGGTATGAGATGGATGCCCGCGTAGAGCAAGCCCTCAATGGTGCAGCGCTTTGGGACGAGGTAAAGGACAAGCTCAAACAAAGCGCACAAAGCCTGTCGGGTGGTCAGCAACAGCGCCTGTGTATCGCTCGCACCATCGCGCTGCGCCCCCAAGTATTACTTCTGGATGAGCCGACTTCCGCACTTGACCCAATCTCAACCGGGCGCATAGAGCAGTTGATTACTGAGTTGAAAGAGCAATATACCGTCATCATCGTGACCCACAACATGCAGCAAGCGGCTCGGGTTTCGGACTACACCGCCTTTATGTTTATGGGCGAATTGATTGAGCATGATGTGACCGATACCATCTTCACCAAACCAAAAATGAAGCAGACGGAAGACTACATTACAGGTCGCTTTGGATAACCAATCCCTTTCCTTCAGTACATAAGCTCTCAGCCCCTAGAGCGGCAAGGAGTTCGTCAGCTTGGTGAGAACATTAGTGGCCATCGCCATAAGCGCATCGTTTGGAGGGTGGCTACGCAGTATTTTGGGGTCGAAGCTCAAGGCTTTGTTTCCTAGCATGCCCGCAGGAGCGCTCGTAGCGAATTTAGTCGGGGGGTACTTCATTGGCCTGACCATCGGCTTTTGGGCGGATTCGCCGCTGCTCTTTCCTCGTTGGCACCTTGCGATCATCACAAGCTTTTGCATAGGGCTCGCGGTCTTCTCGCTAGCCTCGGCAGGATCGGCTACGTTAAGCCACAAAGAACGGTTTATTCCTGCAATTGGGGCTATCTCGCTTCATGTCATAGCGTTGTTTGCCATGACTGCGTTAGGAGCGCTCACATTCCAGTGGGTAGACGACATCGAAGCAAATGTCCTTGGGCATCGAGGATGCTGACTCAACTGGATGTTTTCGTCCCTGCCAAGTCAGATCAGTGGGCATCATTTGAGATTGTCAGTGAGGTGAATCACGGCTGGATATCATCCGTCCAGATTCAGGCCTTTGCCTCTCCCGTGTCGTCCTTCACATCAAACAATCCTGCAAAAAAAAGATGAAGTGTGTCCCAGGTACGCACCCACCAACCACCTGCTTCTCCCGCTTCTAACGCTATGAGTGATCGGGTAGTAAGTTTATTTACACCGTCATACAGCTCAAAACTCCCGACTACATCGCCGACAGCAATAGGAGCTTGTAGAGCGTTATTAATGTGTAGGCGCGTTTCTACCTTGCGACCACTATTCTTGGGTAGCGTGAGTGTCACATCATCGCGCAAGCCAACAGCGATTACGTCCTTGTCGCCTTTCCAAAGTCGCGGTTGAGCTAAAATTTTTCCGCCTTTCTGATAGGTATTCGTCTCAAAATTGCGAAAGCCATAGCTCAGGATCTTTTGAGCATCTTCCGCACGACTGTTCATCGTGGTCGAGCCAAATACTGCACTGATTAGGCGCCGCCCATCACGAACAGCAGAAGTCACCATGCAGTATCCGGCTTCCTCAGTATGGCCAGTCTTGAGGCCGTCAACACTCGGATCGCGCCAAAGGAGAAGATTCCGATTGGGTTGGCGAATGTTGTTCCAGGTGAAATATTTGTGCGCGTACAACGAGTAGTAAGCTGACTCATCGGTGATGATCGCCCGTGCAAGCCGAGCCATATCATGAGCTGAAGAATAGTGTTCAGGTGCCGGCAAGCCTGTAGGGTTCACAAAGTGGGTGTCAGTCAGCCCAAGTTTATTAGCTGTGACATTCATCAACCCAGCAAACGCATCTTCGCTACCCGCGATATGCTCAGATAGCGCCACACTGGCGTCATTGCCAGAGTCGATCACCACGCCGCGCAGTAGGTCTCGCACAGGCACAACGGCGCCCGGATCAAGAAACATTCTAGAACCGCCCGTTCTCCAGGCATTCTCACTGACAGTGACCGGGTCGTCGACCTTGAGGCGCCCAGCCTGTATCTCATTGGTAGCGACATAAACGGTCATCAATTTGGTCAGGCTGGCTGGGGGCAAGCGCATATCAGCGTTTTGGCTATCTATAACCGTACCGGTCGCTGCATCCATAAGCACCCAGGATTTTGCGCTCAGTTGCGGTGCTGCGGGGATCATCGCTCTCGGGGTAGGTGACGCAGGACTTGGGGTTGATACTGGAGCCGCCCAAGCTGGTGTCAAAAAAGAACACACAAGAATGAGTGTAAGCCGCAATTTAGGGTGTTTCACAAGTGCCCGCCTCGGATAGCAGAAAGACGCGCCAAACTAAGTTAGGACTTGTGATCGCTCAAATTAACCCAGGTTAAAATAAATTTAACTTGGCGCGGCAAGGGATGCTTTCACCTCTGGCAAAGGACAGATAATCGACACCGTGGCTCCGCAACCACGCGGTGACTCTTGGATGCTCAATACGAATCCATGCAACCGAACGATTGCCGATACCAGAGAAAGCCCCAACCCATGTCCAGGTTGCTGGCGAGTAGAGTCGACGCGATAAAGCCTGCGAATCACGCTTTCACGTTCTTCCTCAGGGATTCCAGGGCCATTATCAGAGACCTCGATATTGAGCGAGTTACCCGCCAGATAGCCCCTAAAGTGAATGACACCACCCTCGGGAGTAAATTTGATGGCGTTATCCAAAAGATTAACCAACGCCTCGAACAGAAGAGAAACATCACCCGATAAAGCCGGAAGATCCGCTGAAATCTCAAGGAGCAGTGTTAGCCCCTGTTCCTGTGCCAACGGTTCGAAAAATTCGTGCGCCTGCGTTATTAGGGCCGCAGGTTGAAAAGATTCAAATCCTGACCTTCTCCTCGTATCTTCAAGTTCAGATATTCGCAGCAGCCCTTGGAAGCGCAACATGATGGATTCGCTTTCTTCCAGTGCCATGTTCAAGGTCTCTGCATGAGAGCTATCCAGGGGTAACTGCTGTAGCTGGTCAAGATGGGCACGCAGGCGAGTCAGGGGTGTACGCAGATCGTGCGCAATACCGTCACACGCCCCCTTAACCTCATGCATAAGCTGCTCTATATGCTCGAGCATGACGTTGACAGCATTGGCCAACATGTCGAGCTCATCGCGGCGTGGAGACAGCGGAAGTCGTTCGCCGAGATTGCCCGATACGATACTTTCAGTGCAGCTTTGGAGTCGCTGTACCCTGCGTAGGGGCCTTCGCCTCAGGAGCCACCAACCGATCAGCCCAGGGATAAGGGTAAGAGAAAACCCCCAAAATAATGCTTGCTCGATAATACCGCCGACTGCGGAGATAGAGCCCCCATCGCGCGACAGGATCAAAATTCGACCATCGTCACGATGCTGCATCAGTGCATGACTGCTTCGGGTTTGCTCTCGTGGCAATGCAATGCTCAATCCTCTCTCGAGATAATGTACCTGGCCGTCACCTGGCAGACTTGCTCGCAAACGAAGCAGGTCGCCGGCGATATGGGTGCCGTCAGCTTCAAATAAGCCGTAGGCGTCGATCCCCGACGTCGAATACACCTCACTAGCGGCCAACTCGTCTTTTAGGCTGGCATCATCAATTTTTTGGTAATAGTGGGCTCGCTGCATCAATGTCCGCTCGGCAACAGCTCCGAGATAGGTTGATATTTTCCAATAAAGCACACCTGTAAAAACGGCTCCCCAAGCGATAAAAAACAAGGCGTAGAGCCCAAGAAGGCGGCTATTGGAGGAACGCCAACGCTCATTCCTGGGAGGCAAGAACATAACCAGAACCGCGTATGGTTTGAATAACGGGTGAATTTCCACCCTCGATTTTTTTACGCAGGCGACCGATATGGACATCAATAATGTTCGTGCCTGGATCGAAGTGATATCCCCAAACTGCCTGGAAAAGCATGGTTCTAGTAACCAGCTGACCCGCGTTGCGCATGAAATAAGTGAGCAGTTTGAACTCGGTTGGGAGAAGTGGGATCTGCACGCCCTCGCGACTGAGTGACTGCTCAATAAGATCAATATGGAGGTTGCCGACGCTCAGTAGGCGCTCACTCACACCGGCAAGCGGGCGCCTCAGCAGCACCTCCACCCTGGCGATCATTTCAACCGTAGAGAACGGTTTGGTCAGGTAGTCGTCGCCCCCTGAACGAAGCCCTTTGACCCGCTCATCGACATCTGACAATGCGCTGATCATCAAGACTGGCGTCTGAATACCGAGGCTTCGCAGCGTACTGATTATCGTCAAACCATCAAAATCAGGCAGCATCCGGTCAAGTGTTATCACATCATGCCCGCCAGAAATGGCCGCTGATAATCCATCACGACCGTTCGCCGTCCATAGAACTTCGAATCCATGGGAGGTCAGCGTGTTAACAATAGCCTTGGCTGTAACCTCATCGTCCTCTATCACCAGCGCGCGATTCATTTTTACTCCACACAACGATTGCAAACCTAAAGCTCGAGCGAGCTCCAAGCGCCGTAGGCTTTAAAGATCAGTGCAGCCTAGGTAGGGTGCATCGGGCGGTAAACTAAATATTTCTTAACCATCCTTAATTTCGTCTTTGCTTGAAAGGTGCCTATTTTTTCGCGCCCCCACTGCTAAATCTCATCTCTACACTCGATTCAGGATATCCCGTCATGACGAAGACCTTATCGAGGCTCGCATTGGCTTGCTTGTTTCTATTTGCAGATGGCATTGAGGCACAGGATGCCACTCCCACCAAAACGCTTACCCTCTTTACGACAGGAGGCTTCATCGCGGCGATTCAATCCATAGCCCCCCTTTATGAAAAAACGACAGGAATCAGCCTGGTAATTAAAGAATCCCCGCCCACCGGCAATACGCCAACGGCAATCGAAAATCTGTTGGAGAGCGGTCAAAAAGCAGATGTTGTAATCATGGAGGACTGGGAGCTGCGAAAGCTTATAGATCAAGGCCATTTGCAAAAAACGAGTCGAATTGAGCTTGCCAAGTCGTTCATTGCCATGGCCGTCCGCAAAGGCGCTAAAAAGCCCGATATAAGCACCATGAAGAACTTCAAAAAGACGTTGCTCAACGCAAAGTCTCTGGCTCTATCGGATACGCCCAGCGGAACATACCTGTCACGTATTCTCTTCCCTCAAATGCACATCTCAGAAAGGTTGAGGATCAAGACCAAAACGATTTCCGCGAAGCCTGTCGCAGAAGCAGTAGCCCGTGGCGAAGCGGAGATAGGCTTCCAACAATTGAGTGAGCTGATGCACATTGAAGGCATCGATGTGATTGGGCTTATCCCCGATCAGGTTCAGAAAATGACAATGTACTCAGCGGCCATCACCACAGGCAGCGTGCAGCAAGAGGAGGCTGCCACGCTATTAAAGTTCCTCAGTTCAGAGGCCGCTAGGAGTGCCATGAAGCTAGGCGGATTAACACCTGTTCGATGAACCCTGCTAGGAGCTGTGTGCTCTCTATTGGGCCACCGCCAGGATTGTAGTTGCTTTATGGTCGGTTATTTGAGGAGGCGATTTCGTTTGCCGACTCAAGCTTAAGCCATCAAGTTCTTGAGGGCTTAACGTGGCCCCTCTGTCAGACAGAATCAAGGCAAGAACTAGAATGGTAAAGCCTACTAACACTGGGAATGAGCCCAACCAGAATTGGATGCGTCGGCGGCGCTGGTATGCGTCCATTTTTACTAGCCCCTGTCGGCGTTGGCGAGTATTTCTCGCTTACTTATACTTCTGTTGCTCAATGCAATTTCTACCATCGATTACTAATAAGCACCAGGCTCCCACTATATGATTTGACCTCCCTCAGGTCAGAAGCCGGAGAGCTTGCAAAGCAGCAAGGTGCCCCGGATAGAACCAGTAGCCCCATTGCCCGACCGGCCAGACCTTGAAGGTGAAAGTCTGACGAAGAAGCCAGAGCCCGATCAGGGGAGCCGCGAACGCGGAGCTCAAAGCCAACAATGAATAGATTTCCAAGTCCATCGCCCTGGTCACGATGCTGCTGCGGGTATTGCTCAACAGGCATAGAGCCGCTGGCAGCAACCAAAGAACACCGGGGCTCTTGATCGCTAACAAGACCGCCGATGGAAGGAGTGCTCCGTAGAAGCCATACATCAGTGGATCATCCAGCACGTAGGCAACTGCGGCGGCCATCAACGCCGTAGCGCCGCTCAACAAGGTGCGATATTGCAATCCCCACGCAATCAATAGCCCTAATGCCAGGGTAACCAACACGTTGAATGATCCCGAGGTGCTGATGTAGCGATAAGGCACTTCTGAAATGGCAGCAAACAACAGCATCAACGCAAGGTATCGACCATTCGTCGCCGTCAGCAATTCGCCCGGTTTGGAGCGCGCCACGTTGGCCGCAATGGCGACACAGAACAGCGGAAAAGACAGTCGTCCCAGAATAAACAGATTGCTCATCTCCGGCCACACCAAGCGCAAGTGATCGATAACCATGGTCAGCATCGCCAGCCACTTGATCAGATCCAGGCTAATGCTTCGGTTCTTGAGTGAAGGATGCGGGGTTGTATTAGCCGTCGTCATGTCCATCCCAATGTGACTGCGGTAAGCACGAGATAACGCACGCCCTTGGCCAGGGTGACGATCAGTAGGAAACTCCAAAATGGTTCGCGCATGACTCCGGCGACGACCGTCAGCGGATCGCCAATGATGGGCACCCAGCTCAGCAACAGTGACCAGCGCCCGCTGCGCATATAGGAGTGCTGGGCTTTTTCTAACTTGCTCTCGCTCAAGGGGAACCAGCGCTTGTGGCGGAATCGCTCAACAGAACGGCCCACAAACCAGTTCAGTGCGGAGCCAAGAACGTTGCCAAAAGTGGCGACCGCCAAGAGCGTAGATACGACGTACCGGTCGGAGAGCAACATTCCGACCAGCACGGCTTCAGACTGCATTGGCAATACCGTGGCGGCACCGAATGCCGCCAGGAATAGACCAACGTAGCTGGTGAGTTCAAACACGAAAGAGTCGCCTCAAGCGTTCAAGCCGATCCAGCCATGGAAGCCCACGTAGAGACCAACACCGATGATCAGGACACTGGAGAGGTAGGGCGCACGACGCGCAACGGTGCCGAACCACGGCCAACGGTTGGACGCCTGCTTGGCGCCAATCGCGGCTGCAGCACCGACGGTTACCAGTGTGAGTGCCAGACCAATGCTAAAACACAGGACTAGCACGCCACCCAAGGCGACCTCTTTGACCTGAAGACATAGCAACAGAACGGTGATAGCAGCCGGACAAGGAATCAAACCACCAGTCAGACCGAACATGATGATTTGGCCGGTGGTGACTTCGCGGTTAGTGAAGCGTTTACGGATATCGTTAGCATGAGCACGTTCGTGTGCATCCTGATAGCCGTCAATCGACAACTCCAGGCCTTCCAGTTCGGAATGCACATGGCCGTGATTATGCTCCTGGTAGTCCAAGTCATAATCATGGGAGTGCCCCGCGTGCCCAAGACTCAAGCGAGCACTGAACTCATGAGGCTCGGGGATATCGACTGCCGATTCCAGGAAGCCCTCGCGCTCGACGAAGGTGAACGACTGGGTGCTGCCGTCCGGACGGGTAGTCATCAGACGAACATCTGAGGCTGCCCAAGCGTGCCCGGTCAATGTCTTCATGCGCCAGTGCGGTGGCACACCGTCTTCGAAGATCGACAGCTCAACACGACCATGGCCAGTATCGATTCGGTGGGTTTCATCATGATGGCCGTGGTCATGCTCGCCATGGTGGTGATCATCACCTTGCTCGAACTTGAACATCTGCTCACCGCGCCATGTACGCCAAAGCATCCACAGCGCAATTACGATGATCAGGGCAGAGGATGCTAGCTGGAAGTATGGCTCAGTGGTTTGAGCGTCCAGGCCTTTGCCCAGATACATGCCGCCGATGGCGACCAGCCACACTACGGCGGTGTGCGATAGCGTTGCAGCCAGCCCCAGCAATACGGCCTGTTTTACCGAGCCACGGATGGCCACGATGAAAGCCGCCATCATGGTTTTTGAATGGCCCGGTTCAAGCCCATGTAAAGCACCGAGCAGAATGGCGCTCGGGAAGTACAGCCAGGCGTGCGAACCACCCTGTTGCAAGAGTTCAGCGAAGTTGGGCATATCAGACCTAAAGGTACTTGGTGATTTGTTTGAAAGCTTCCAGCGGTGCACGCTCTCCATTGCCCAGCGCCGAAACGGTGTCCTCAAGGCAGTGATCAATGTGATCTTGGATGAGCGTTCGTTTTGCCTGACATACGGCTTTCTCAACTGCATGCAACTGCTGAGCAATGTCCACGCACTCACGACCCTCTTCGATCATGGTGATGATGCCGCGTAAATGGCCGTCCGCTCGTTTGAGGCGCTTGATGATCGCCTCATGACTTTGGTGGGTGTGGGGATGGCTGTGTTCGTGTTCGTGCTCACTCATGACTTGAGCCTCAGGCCTCAATGAATTACGCTGGCATCGTATCCCCCCTAGGGGGATACGGTCAAACGAATCAAAGCCCTACAAAACGAGTTGAAACCCGAACACTATGTTCAGCAAAACACTGACAATGACGGTGGTAATCGCACTTGCTCTCGCCATGTTTGTGGCTTGGGCCGGGCACACCTATACGTTGTCGGTGACATCGAAACAGCCAGCCTGGGAGATTGCGCAAGACGCACATCACTCCCATGAGCAGCAGGCAGAGATGTCGAGCGCGAGCTACTCGGATCATTACCACTCGCCGTTGACCCCTGACCATCAGCACGAAACGCCACAGCTCACGTCCGCGTTGAGTTTGGCTGCACAGCCAAAGCTGTCCATACGAGTTGATGCGCGCAGATATTCCGTTCCTCGTCCGCCGATTTTCTTGATCGAGCGTCCGCCCCGTCCTTCGTTCGCATCCTGACCATGGCCGCACTGCGGCCTTTGATCCCTGCAACGTAGGATTGATCTATGCATTCGCACTCAATGAGTGGCGTTGTCGCATTCACTGCGCCATCGCACCGCCCACTACTGCTGTTGTTTTTACTTGTCGCTGCACTTTTCCTCGGGATGCCCGAGGCGATGGCTCATGCCGTCGCGGAAGGTGACAAGGGCTTCATCCAGGAAAGTTCCGGCGTCATGTTGCTGCCCTTCATCTACATGGGCGCCAAGCACATGATGACGGGGTACGACCACCTGCTGTTTCTGTTCGGGGTGATCTTCTTCCTCTACCGCCTGAAAGACGTGGGGCTCTACGTCACGCTATTCGCTGTAGGCCACTCGGTTACGCTGCTGCTGGGCGTGCTGACCGAGATCAGCATCAGCTCCTACATCATCGACGCCATCATTGGTTTCTCTGTGGTGTACAAGGCGCTCGATAACTTGGGTGCATTCCAGCGCTGGTTCGGCTTCCAACCCAACACCAAGGTGGCCACGCTAATCTTCGGCCTGCTCCATGGTTTCGGTCTAGCCACCAAGATTCAGGAGTACGAGATCTCGCCTGATGGCCTGATTCCCAACCTGATCGCCTTCAACGTCGGCGTCGAGATCGGCCAATTGCTGGCCCTCAGCGCGATTCTCATTCTGATGGGGTATTGGCGGCGCACCGGCAGTTTCTGGCGCCACGCCTATACCGCCAACGTCGCCATGATGAGTGCCGGTTTCCTGCTGATGGGTTACCAGCTGACTGGCCTATTTGTCTCTGCGTAAGGAATTCTGACCATGTTCAATACTCCGCTTCCAACTGTTAATGAATTGCCCAGCACTCGCAAACTGTTACGTTCGACTGTCATTGCAATACTGGTTGCTGCCGGTCTTCTGGTAACGGTCGTAATGCCTTCGGAATACGCCATTGATCCTACAGGTTTGGGTCGAGCACTCGGGCTGACCCAGATGGGCGAATTGAAGATCATCCTTGCCCAAGAGGCTTTGGCGGATACAGCGCCACCTCAACAAGCCCCTTCAGCTCCGGCTCCGGCGCAGCAGGTTGCGCAAGTCCAACCTGTTGCGAAACCCGTTGCTCCGCCAGTGGCGATACCTACCTCTGCTCTGAAGACCAATCAAATCACCGTCATGCTCAAGCCTGGTGAAGGGAAAGAAATCAAACTGGAAGTCCTGAAGGGCAGGACTGTCAGCTATGAATGGACAGCGGTTGGCGGGCCAGTGAACTACGAGACCCATGGCGAGCCCTACAACGCTAAAAAAGGCTATTTCCACAGTTATGGTAAAGGCAAACAAGTCAAAGATAACCAGGGAGAATTTACCGCGATTTTTGACGGTACTCATGGCTGGTTTTGGCGTAACCGCAGCAACAGTGACGTGACCATTTCACTGAAAGCCACCGGCGATTACTTGAGCGTCAAACAGTAATCCTATGCGGCGATGGCTGTTCTGCTGTCGAAAGGCAGCGTTCAGCCTAACCACGGAAATTTCTTTATCCATTTTTTGAAGAGTGCTCCCGTGAAAACTCAAACGACCCTGATCCGTTCGATGCTCCTGATCTGCTTCCTTGGCCTGATGGCGGCATGCGATGGTGGCGAAAAACTTCATACCGCCGAAAGTGCTGAACACGGCCACTCACACGAGTAAAACCCTGCAAAGATAAAGCTAAATTTGCGAGGTTATTGAAGGGCTGGCATTTGGATCGGCGTGGCCGGCACTTCTTGGGTTGTCCAATCCAGGGAGTTAAACCGGCCACGTTGAGCCAGAGGGACTACTCGTCGACGGATGCTAGACACTGATACTTACCGAAGGCTTCGATATCTATCGTAGCCATGCAACCGATACCGAGCGCTATGCTGTCATGGCGCAAACCCAACCCTTGACCGCCACCTATTGGCAGGCTTCAGGTTGGCAGAAACTGCCGGCGCGGCATATCGATCTGATGGACGAGACGAATGGGCACCTGATGTTCCAGTGAGCAGATGATCTGACCTGAGGAATTATTGACTCTTCAGCAACAGTAAGAGAAGAGCTGTTGAGGCAAGCAATGCCCCCACGACGAAGGTGCTGTCTGATCCGATGCTTTGCCATAGCCAGCCCGCAAGAACACTGGCGATCAGCATGCATACACCACTGACCAAATTGAAAATACCGAAGGCGGTGCCCTTAAGTTTTCCAGGCGCTTTATCGGCTACAAGCGAGGCAAGAATGCCTTGGCTGAATCCCATATGAAGCCCCCACAATGCAACGCCCAGCATCATCGTGATGGCAGAGCTGGACTGAGCAAGCACCAGATCCGCTAGGATGAGTAATCCCATCCCCACAACGAGCAGTTTCGTACGGCTGATACGATCAGATAGCCAACCGGCAGGGTAAGCAGACAAGGTATAGAAAAGTGCCATTACCACCATCACCAGTGGAGTCCAGGTGGCCGAAAAGCCTAACTGTTGGGCCCGTAATACCAGAAACGCTTCACTGAACCGGGCTAGTGTAAATACCCCGCCAATGACAACAACCCACCAGTACCCAGACGAGAAGTCGAGCAAGGCTCTCCAATGAATCGGAGAGCGAAATTTGTGTTCACTGGGGGCGTGTACGGGCTCTTTTACTCCTGTGACAATTAGAGTCACCGCTATTGCTGCAGGAATCACTGCAACCCACAGTACAAGCTGTATGTCTGCGAGCCACAACATCAGCAATATGGCCAGAGCGGGGCCAAGAACGGCTCCTACGGTATCCATCGATTGTCTTAACCCAAAGCAGGCGCCCCGGATCTCTGGTGGCGAAACATCTGCGACCAGTGCATCTCGCGGTGCGCCACGAATCCCTTTACCGATACGATCCAGAAAGCGAGCAGTGAAGACCACCTCAACCGAGTGAGCCAAAGGGAAAAGCGGCTTGGTCAGGGCGGCCAAACCATATCCAAGTAGCATTAGTCCTTTGCGTCGCCCTATAAAGTCGCTGATGGCGCCAGAGAATATTTTGACGAACATGGCGGTCGACTCGGCAATCCCCTCTATCACCCCTACAGTCAATGCACTCGCGCCCAACGTAGTGACTAAAAACACAGGCAGCAAACTGTGTACCAGCTCAGACGATAGATCCATGAACAGGCTAACAAAGCCCAACGCCCAGATCGTGCGCGGAATCCGAAGACGCTCAACATTTGTATTAGGACTATCGCTGCTCATATTTTCATCCTGTACTCGTCGGTGCCGCAGAGAGGTATGGAAAGGCAGCGCCCCTTCCACGTGACTATCTCACTCGCGTGGACTGCAGATAGTAGTAGGAAGAAATGGTGCCCAAGATATGGAGGTTACACGGGACACACCTAGGCATCTGCCTGTCAAAAAATTCATTTTGTGGGGATGAGCGTGAAATGCCCCTAGCTTCAGTATTAGCCCAAGCCAGAAAACATTCTGATGGCTAAACCTAAACACTGGAGATTTGCCATGAAAACCCTGAAAGCTCTTTTGATCGTAACCTTGATGAGTGCCTCTGTAGCTGCCATGGCAGAAGGCGGTGGCGATACAGTAACTGCAAAGATGGAGGCCGCAAGAGAGTCTGCGATGGCAACGTACCAGCAGTCTGAACACGCAACCGCCGTTGCCAGCAATCAGAAAGCGCCATCCAATGATGTCGAATGCACAAATTGATATTACGCAATACTCATCAAAGCATTTAGCAGACTGCGACTTGCTCGTGCGCTTTAACTGCCATGGGCCACAGCCAAAGAACCTGCTAAAAACAACCACTAAAAAAGCCACTTGCTCGCAGCATGCAGTAGGGGTTACCAGGTTAAAAGAATCAAAGATTTCAACTCGGATTGCGATGTGCATCGACAATCCGAGCAACGGGCGTGCAAAAATTACTTTTTGCATGATGATACTTAACGCATATAATTTATATGGGAGTTATAGCCAATCTAAATTGCGTGCCCCACATCCAAGACTCACGTGAAAAATATAGCCGGCGACAATTTTATTGAAATTAAAAAATCACAATAAATCTGCTCGTTAGCTCGCATTAAATCCTAATTCCAACAAGCTGAAAACTTCTTGCTGGATGGTTAATAAAATAAACCCTCAGGGCTGAATTTTACGCCAGAGACAACACGATTAATAAACTTAATCCTGATTATTATTTGACAGGATTTTTATATTTTGCCCCCTAAGCTGTACTCGTCCATACATCGAGCTATAGCTTGAACGTTGCACTCACAACCTATACTGGTCGTCTCTAATGATACATGTGAGTCCGGTGCGAACGGCGAGCTTTTAGACGCTGTAATTTATAGATTTAATCCGTTTTCAGGACCCCCCCCTATGAGCACCCCTATCAGTTTGAATAAGCTGCCAGAAATAACCTTGGCGTTCTGGGCGATGAAAATCTGCGCCACCACCCTCGGTGAGACTGCGGGTGATTTACTGTCGATGACGCTGAATGTGGGGTATGCGATCAGCTCAATGATCCTGATAAGCGCCTTCCTGATTACACTTGGTTTGCAGCTATTTTCGAAAAGTTATAATCCCGTGTTGTACTGGGTCGTTATTCTCTCCACCAGTACCGCAGGCACCACCATGTCGGACTTTATGGATCGTACCTTGGGCCTAGGCTATGCGTCCGGCTCTCTAATTCTGATCAGCCTGTTGATCACTATTTTTGCGGTCTGGCGCTTGAGCGAGAAAACGCTGTCGGTAAACAACATCCACACCACTAAGGGCGAGGTGTTCTATTGGGCGGCAATTCTGATTTCCAACACGCTGGGCACAGCGTTAGGCGACTACCTGGCAGATGACTCCGGACTGGGCTTCGCTGGAGGTGCATTGCTGATCGGGGCGGCGATTACCGCTGTGATGCTGGCCAAGTTCTACACGAGGATTTCCACAGTGCTGCTCTTCTGGTTGGCGTTTGTCCTGACCCGACCGTTCGGCGCGACACTCGGCGATTTTTTGACCAAGTCTCACGAAAAAGGCGGTCTGGATTTTGGCACCGTTGGTTCATCGTTAGTGTTGGCCAGTGTGTTGGTAGTGTTGGTGTCCTTCGCCGTCAAGGCACGCAGCGCTGAAGAAATGTATGGCTGAACGGCTTGTGGGGGAGTGCTACAAGGTCGAGTTGGTGCTTGGCAGCGTTTTGTGTGAGCCAAGTTTTCCGCGTACGGCGTTCATCGTCACTGTTGACTACGTTGTGTGGTCGCCCCAACCTTGAGATGTGCCTGGTCTAAAAATCGAAAATGCTCGATAGGGCATTTGATCTTAAGCCAATTAGGCGCTTTGAAAAACGCATCGAGGAATTTCCCGCTACCGTTGACCGCTTCAGAATGGTCGTGTGACCTATCGGGCACGATTGTCTCATCACCGGTACTCTATAGGCAGCCCCCGAATCATGGCGTCCCTGTCTCAACGCTCATTGAGTTCCTCACGGTGCATCCCCATGCTGCGTATCTCGCGGTATTTTCTTGGCTCTTTCCGAGTCAGTTCCGATCATCGGAGTCTTTGTTTCAGGCACTGCCATAATAATCGCGCTCAGTGCCTTTGTTGCTCTGCGCGTTGGTATTCGCCGCGACGTTGGGTGCTGACGTGGGGATGGTCTTTCGTTTTGGCTAGGGCATCGACACCCGCCCAAAAACTCTCGGTTTCTCGCCTTCGAGCCGCCACCCTGAACTGATTCAGAGCAGCAAGGCCTTTTTCGAGCGATACGAAGCCAAGAGCATATTTCTCGCGCGCTTCGTACCGGGCACTCACGCCTCCATATCGCTGCTCATATTTTCATCCTGTACTTGTTATTGGCGAAGAGAGGTCGGGAAAGGCAGGGCCACTTCTACATTCCTATCGTACTCGCCGAGAATGCAGATAGTGGTCTGAAGAAATGGCCTCCAGGATACGAAAGTCACACATAGCGCACCTCAGATATTTACCTGTCAGAAAATTCATTTTGCGGGGAAGAACGTGAAATACAGCCAGCTTTAGTATTAGCCCAAGCCAGCAAACATTCTGATGGCTGAACCTAAACACTGGAGATTTGCCATGAAAACCCTGAAAGCTCTTTTGATCGTAACCTTGATGAGTGCCTCTGTAGCTGCGATGGCAGAAGGCGGTGGCGATAAAGTAATGGCGCAGATGGAGGCCGCAAGAGCGTCTGCAATGACAACCTACCAAAAATCTGAACACGCAACCGCCGTTGCCAGCAATCAAAAAGCGGCGTCCAACGATGTCGCACGTTCGAATTGATAGGGCGTTCTACTCATCAAATTCATTAGCAGCCGACTACTCGATCATGCGCTTTAAGTGCCATGAAGTGCAGTCGGGAAAACTGCCGAAAGGACGCATAACCAGAGTCGCTTACTCGCCGTGTGGCAGTAGGACTAATCCTTTAAACAGTCAAAACGACCTGCTCGGGTTGCGGGGTACACCGACAATCCGAGTAATTGGTCGGCAGCACAAAAGCTGCTCTAATGATACGCAAGCATTTCACCACCCAGCTGCTTCGATTCAGGTTACTATCGAGCAGGAGCTTCAGATAAGTTTGTCGATACGTTGAGGCAATAGCCTGCGCCAGGAATGGTAGCAATTAGCGAAATTCCAAATCCATCATCTAACTTTCGACGTAGGCGATAAATATGTTTATCGATAACGTTGTCGTTTGGATCGAATTCATAGTCCCATGCACTCTCAAGTAGCATCAAGCGAGTAACAACCTCACCACAATGTTTCATGAGTTTTTCTAGAATCAAGGTTTCGCGGTGAGCAAGGGATATCGTTCGCCCCATCCATGTTACCTGCCGAGCTGCAGAGTCAAGGCACAGTTCGCCAATACACAAGGTACTCGCCTTACCAGGTTGTTGATCTCTAGGTCGCAATAACCCTTCCAGTCGCGCCAATACTTCAACAAAGGCATAGGGCTTCGCCAAGTAGTCGTCGCAACCCGCCTGAAGCCCCTCAACTCGCTGCTGGGTCGAGGCTAAGGCGCTGAGCATCAATACTGGCGTCTGCATCCCCTCCCTGCGTAACTCTCGAACCAACGACAAACCGTCCATACCAGGTAGGCATCGATCAACGATCAAAGCGTCATAGATACCCTCAAGCGCCATCGCGAGCCCGTCACGACCTTCTGCACTGGCATCGACGACATGTCCGCTCTCTCCGAGTCCTCGCACTAGGTATGAAGCGGTACGGGCATCATCCTCAATGACTAAAATACGCACTCAAACCTCGCAAAGACTTAAATAAATTTTTTTTCATCTTGTCGGAAGCTCAGTGTATAGACTGGCTTGGCACACTATGCCATCAAAGGGGTCGTTTGATTTACATCGGCCTATTAATTTCAAGCCAGGAGCTCAGCGCGACGCCTATGACCCACGTACTGGTTATCGAGGATGATCCTGTCACCTCGCGGGAGATCGAGGCAGCACTTCAAGACCATGGCTTTGACGTGACCCTTGTAAACAATGGTCGTGAAGGCTTGTTAGCAGCCATTAGCGATACCTTCGACATCATTGTTCTTGATCGCATGCTACCTGGAGCGCTTGACGGCCTAGGTATGCTTACCGCATTGCGTGCTTCCGGCATCACCACACCGGTTCTGATTCTCAGTGCGCTAAGCGCTTTAGATGAGCGGGTTCGAGGCCTTCGTGCAGGAGGCGATGACTATTTGACCAAGCCGTTCGAGTTCATTGAGCTGACTGCTCGACTAGATGCTCTGAATCGCCGAAGGGCACCTCCTTCCGCAGCAAATCGAGACAGTCGATTACGCATTGGGAATCTGGAAATTGACCTCCTACGACGCTCAGTGCGCCGAGGCGAAAGACAGATTGACTTATTGCCTCGTGAATACGCGTTACTAGAGTATCTCGCTCAACATGCCGGGCAAGTCGTCACGCGAACCATGCTCTTCGAGGCTGTCTGGAATTATAGTTATGACGACCGCACCAATGTGATAGATGTTCATATTGGTCGTCTGCGTCATAAGATTGATGGCGAGGGCGATTCTCCAATGCTCCAAACCATTCGGGGGGCTGGTTATGTCCTACGTTCGCCTGAGTGAGATTCCACGTACCATCAGCTTTCGAACAGCCCTTATGTTCCTGGCATTATTTGGGTGCTCGTTTTTCGCGTTATTTGGTTATATTTATTGGCAGACTACCGGATATCTGATCTCAGAGGTGGATACTGCACTGCATCGAGAGGTAGACCGCCAAAACGCCCAAGAGCCTGCGCTACGACGTACAGAAATACTTAAACATACGGAACAAGACCCCGAAGGGCGGCTCCCATATACGCTATTCGATTCTGCTGGTACAACGATTGCGGGGGCGCTATCAACCCTGCCTACGTTCAGTGCATACGATAAGCCTGCGGAATTTTTCTGGGATAAAGCTAACGGGCATGATCGGCCTATCCGCTACCTTGTTCACAAACTGGATGATGGAAGCACTCTTCTGATCGGCCAGGATATTCACGATATTCGTGAGTTTGACGAACTTTTGGTCAATGCTCTGGTTTCAGGAGGCTCACTACTTATAGTAGTTGGGCTACTAGGAGCGATTGCATTAGGCGTATCTGCTCGCCGCCGTTTAGACGTACTTAGCCGCTCCATAAAAATAATTGTGGAGGGTGATCTCAGTGGGCGTTTACCTACACGGGGAAATAACGACGATATTGATCGTATTGCCGGCGTGGTAAACGGCATGCTAGATGCACTTGAACGGCTGATGAGTGAAGTCAAAGGTGTATGCGATGATATTGCTCATGACTTGCGAACACCGCTGACTCGATTGATCGCTGGATTAGAACGTGCACAGCGGCGTAGCTTGACGCAAAAAGAGTACGCCAGCGCCATCGACACAGCCATTGAGGATGCTAAGGGTCTAATGCAAACCTTCCGGGCACTGCTGCGCATTTCAGAAATAGAAGGCAGTGCTAGACGCAGTAATTTTACCCTTGTTGGTTTCAATCAAATCTGCGCTGATGCAGTTGAGCTCTTTGAGCCTCTCGCTGATGAACGTGGTATGAATCTAGAGTTCAAGCCATGCGAGGGAGTCGACACAGTAATGGGGGATTCGCAGTTACTGTTTGATGCGGTTTGCAACCTCATCGATAACGCCATCAAGTTTTCACCGGACGGAAGTGACGTCGAAGTAACAGTCTCGGCAGATTCTAACAACTGTGGAATCAGTATCCGTGACCATGGGCCCGGAATACCGGAGGAGGAACGGGAAGCGGTTTTCCGTAGACTTTATCGCTCAGAGTCCAGCCGTCATACGCCAGGCAATGGCCTGGGCTTAAGTATGGTTTCAGCTGTAGCACGTTTACATGACATGTCCCTACAGGTGCACGATGCCCGGCCTGGATGCCGGGTGGACTTGATAGGTAAAGCACAAAACGCTTGAGACCCTGTATCCATATCTAAAGCTTTCGTCACTCGGCGAGCAACCCATTCGATTGCTTGCCTGTCTCTTGGCTCAACTGATATCCCTGTATTTGGATCGTCCGCTATGCACGTCAGCAGGTCTTTGACCTGCTTTCGTTTCAGAGTTACATCCTGAATTTTTTTGCCTACCAGTAGGATGCGACGATTGTTGGGGTATCAACCACCTCTCATAGCGACAAACCTGTCAAAAAATTCATCTGCAAGGGAACTGAACTATAAGCTCCCAGGCGCAGAATAAATAAAGAATAAATCCCCTAAAGCAAACAGCTAGGCATTGAGTTCTCCATAGGTAAAAAATTCTGCAATAAGAGGCATTGTCTTTTTATGGCAGTTTAATTGCGCGCATCCAATGTAAAAGTCTCAGAATTGGACGAGCATACTTTTTCGATGGGGGGGGGTAGCCGGGCGGCTTCGCTGGTTGTTGCCTGCTATAACAAAGACAATCAAATTCGAGAGTTAATTGGCTATGAAAGATCACCACCCAGAAAAGGCAATCTACAGCATCGCTTTGGTTAACTACAAGTCGCTTGAGCTGACCAAGAAATGCCTCCAGCTCCTGCAAGATACCGTGAAAGAAAAAGGTATTTCTGTTTATGTGGTGGACAACGACTCCAGAGATTCAAGCACAGAGTATCTTCGAACTTTAAGTTGGATCAACTTGATTGAGCGAAAACCAGAGCATCCTGAGGC
>OEPS010000169.1_pt1 | contig 24364 bp, 18 predicted proteins | sample 1539411 | NCBI WGS metagenome assembly OEPS01 (sample SAMN02671747, study PRJEB22543) | soil metagenome | biome: bacteria | place: China:Hunan Province, Lengshuijiang City | collected 2012-10-15 | depth 0.08m m
GATGGCAAGCGGCGAATCGACTTGTAGTGAGTATGGCATCGATCCGTGTCCGCACCATCGATGAACAGCGCGACCTGCCGGGGGTCGATCTCACGCGGGACCTCGGGAAGTGCGAGCAGCGCGCGCACTTCGGATGCGAACGCGAAGAGACCGTCCGATTGGTAGAAGTAGAGAGGCTTTACACCCATCGGATCGCGGGCGCAGAACAACTCGCCCGATCGCCCGTCCCAGATCGCGAACGCGAAATCTCCGATGAGGTGCTCCACGCAACACGTCCCCCATCGTTCGTAAGCCAGGAGGACGATGTCGGCATCCGTCGCACTCGCCGCGTCGGCGACGCGCAGCATCCGGATGAGATCTGCCCGGTTGTCGAGGCGAGCGTCGGCGACGAGGCACGACGCCCTCTCCATCCGCACGATGGGTTGCCTTTCGTACGTCGACTCCGGAGTCGACCAGTTCATCCGCTGCGCCAGAGCGATGACGCCCTCGCAGAAGACGCCACTCGCGTCGCGGCCGCGATGCGCAATCGCGCCCGACATCCGCGCGATGGCGTCCGGGGACGCCGGGCGGCCATCACGACGAAAGATCCCCGCGATGCCGCTCATGTCGTCGGAAAAAAGAGAGGCCAGAACAGCAAGAAACCTCCAGCTGACTCCACGCGCCCGGCAGGAATGGTGGCTTCCCGATGCACGGTCCGTGTGCACTGTGCCGGCCCGCACTCGCCGGCAGGAGCGCGGAGGCGGAATGCAAGCGGGACACCACTCCGCCGCTTGCACCGATCCTGTTGGCTCGTAGCGAGTTGGGCCGTCGCTCGCCGGGTTTCGCGGGCGCATGTGGCGCGCGCATGCAACATATTGGCGGACGCGGTTCCTACCCGTGCCCTCCGCCCCTCACCGCGGGCTGCGTTGCAGCTCGAGCTCGAACGAAAGCCTCGTCCCCGACGCCGATGTCTCCACCCGGAGGCTGCTCCTCATCGACGACAGCAGCGCCCGAACCGTCGACAGCCCGAGCCCCGCACTCGAGAACCGCAGCGCGATCTGCTCCGGCCGGAACGCGTCGAACAAGGTGCGCCGCACTTCGGCCGGCAGCCCGCCCCCCGTATCCTGCACCCAGAACTCGACGCCGGTCGCCGAGAGATCGCGGCAGCCGAGGGCGACCGATCCGCTCTCCGTGTAGCGGAGCGCGTTCGACGTGAGGTTCAACAGGACCCGGTGCAATGGCGAAGCGTGTCCGATGCGCGCATCCGTCGCCGTGTGCTCGACCCGCAACTGCAGCCCCTTCTCCTCGGCGATCGGCTCGACGATCGATCCGACCGAGTGCATCATCTCGACGATGGAGAAGGGCCGGGCATCGCCCTCGAATTGCTCGTCGCCTCGCGCCGCGTCGATCAGGTCCGACGCCAGCGTCGCCAGCCCCTGCGTCGCCCCGTAGATCAGCCCGAGCTGCCGTTCGGTGATCGGGTCGCGTGACGCGAAGCGCCCGCGCCGCAGGGATTCGAGGAGGATGAGGATCGACGAGAGCGGCGAACGGATGTCATGCGCGATCGCGACGACAGCGCTCGCGCTCTCCGAGCCGGTGAGGTAGGCCATGAACCGGCCGCGGTCCGTCTGCTTCCACGCCTCCGAGAGCTGTTCGAGCAGCGACATGAGCTGCACGACCTCCCGCCCGTCGAGCGGCTCGCATGTCGACAGCTCGCGCACGAGCTGTGCGCGCAGCCGGTCGACGTACTCGCGCGCGATGATCGGCGGCGCCTCCGCTGGTCCCCCCCCGCAGCTCTCCACCCGCGTCACCAGCCAGCGCACCGCGGGGCCCAGCTGCCGCTGTACCTCTTCCGGCGCGCGCTTCGCGCTCGCGGCGATGCCGTCGGCTGCGCGGGCGGCAGCCGCCTGGATTCCCCGGACGAGCGCCGTGATGCTCAACTGCCGTCGAGCCTCGGCCTCGGGCGCGCGCGCTGCATCCCCGGCGCGCCGATCGAACTCGACGCGCCGGGGACGGGGTGCCTGCGACGCAACATGCGCAGATTTCACGAGCCGGGAAGTTGCGGTCAGGCGTCAGCGGCAGCGAGCGGGGTCGAGTCGTCAAGGTCGCTCCGCAGCCCGTGCCGCTCGAGCAGCCGGTACAGCGTGGTCCGATCCACGCTCGCCAGCCGCGCCGCGCGCGACATGTTCCCCGAAGCGCGCGCCACCAGCCGCGTCACGTACTTCTTCTCGAACGCCGCCAGCACCTGCTCCTTCGACGCGTGATATCCCGCGTTGAGCGGCAGTCCGACCGCGCCGCTCGCCTCCGGGCTCGGCTCGAACTGCTGGTCGAGCGGCAGGTGGCTCGCATGCAGCTTCGAGCCGGGCAGGCTCACCACCGTCAGGTACTCGACGAAGTTCTGCAGCTCACGAACGTTGCCACGCCACGGGCGCGAGCTCATCACCTCGAGCGCCTCGTCCGTGAAGACGGGTAGCGCTTCCCGCGCCGAGCGGTGACGCGTCCAGAACGCCTTGAGGAAGGTGTTCGCGAGCACCGGGATGTCCTCCACGCGCTCGCGAAGCGGAGGAATGTTGATCTGCACCACGTTGAGCCGGTAGTACAGGTCCTCACGCAGCTTCTTGTCGCGAATCGCCTCCTGCGGGTCGCGGTTCGTCGCCGACACGAACCGGACGTCCACCACGGAATCCGGCTGCTCGCTGCCGACGCGGCGAACGACACCGTCCTGCACCACGCGAAGCATCTTCGCCTGCAGCGCGAGCGGCATCTCCGTCAGCTCGTCGAGGAACAGCGTCCCCCCATCGGCGACTTCGAGCAGACCGATGCGGTCGCGGTCGGCGCCGGTGAATGAGCCCTTCCGGTGCCCGAACATCTCCGATTCGAGCAGCTGCTCGGGAATCGCCGCGCAATTGACGGGAACAAAGGACGATCCGGCGCGGCGGCTCGAGCGGTGCACGAGCTGCGCGAGCAGCTCCTTTCCCGTGCCCGTCTCGCCGACGATCATCACCGACGCGGTGGTCGGTGCGACTCGACGCGCGAGATCGATCGCCTGCTGGAACGCGGGTGCAGATCCGAAGATGGAGGTCTTTCCCCTTGCACCGGGAAACGACGGGACGACGTCAGCAACTTCCTCGCGCGCCTGGCGCTCCGAGACGACGTGCGCCGCGCGACCGAGCAGGAGCTGGAGCTGGGTTCCCGAGTACGGCTTCGGCAGGTAGTCCCACGCGCCAAGCTGCATCGCCTCGATGCTCAGGCTCAGGCTCGGATTCCCCGTCATCAGCACGACGAGGGTGCTCGGGGAGGTCGACATCACCGCCTTCAGGATGTCCAGCCCCGACACCGGCGACATGCAGACGTCCACGAGCATGATGTCGAATCGTGTGCGCTGCAGCATCTCGATGGCCTCGTCGCCGCGACCGAGCACGGTGACGTTGTAGCCCTCGATTCTGAGGACGCTGGCGCATCCCTCGCGCAGCGTGCGGTCGTCATCGACGATCGCGACGCGGATCTTGCCCTGCGACGCCCCGGCCGGGCGCACCGTGGCGAGTCCGTCTTCCTCCTCCGGGCCGGTCGCCGCGTCAGCGAGGCCGGGACTTCGAATGATCCTGTCTGCGACTGGGGTGTAACTCGATACAATGCTCCGTGACGTCTTCATCGGGGGGGCTTCCTCGGCGTCGAGGTGAAGGGCGTCGCCTGTGCGGAACGTCACAGTGGTGCGGCGACGGGCGGCACAGTATGACAACGACTGTTGCGTCGGTCAATAGCCGAAAAGCAGACAGTTCCGTGGGCCGATCGGGCATTAAGTAGCTTTGAGCCCACAATTCAATGCGTTTTCGGGGGCCGCCTGCAGCTCCTAACCGCGTGCGGTCCACACGCTTGTGGAGCTGTCACCACACTCCGAATCGAGTGTCGCGTGGTCGCCGACGGTCGGTGTGGCGTCCGCGCAACAGGATCGGCGCGACGAGAGGGACACCCGGCTTCCCCCCCCGGGTCGCGAGAAAATTTTGGCCCGTCGACACCACTCGACCGCCGTCAGCCCCACGCCTAGGGCAGTTCCTCCAGGCCGAGCGCGGCGTCGGGCACGTCTCCGAGTCGCAGATGGTCCAGCGCGCTCGATGCACGGCGGACGAGCTCCGCGGGCTCGAGCCCCGAGTCGGCGAGGTCCGGGACCGCGCTGTAGCCGGCCCGAAGCCCGGTGGTGTCGGCCAGCCCGGCCGCGCGCGCGGTCTGGCTCAGCGCGCGGCGCAGTCGTCCGATGAGGAGCTTGGCGCCATCGGCATCCGTGTCCGGCGCGAGGATGACCAGCCGCGATTCGCTCAGGTGCGCGAGGATGTCCGACTTGCGGCTGTAGGTGCGGCAGAGGTCCGCGACCGTCGCAAAGCTCTCGTGCGCGTCGTCGCTCGCGTCGGCGCGGCGGACCGGCGGACGGGCATCGTCCCGGGTCGAGATCGTGACGCAGGCCAGTGGTTCGTGACGCCGAACGGCGCGCGCTCCCACCTGTTCGGCCAGTCGTTCGAACGCCGCCTCCGTGTACAATCCCGTTTCGCTGTCGACGAACCGCTCGCCGTGTTTCGCGATTGCCTCCGCGCGGGCACGCTGGAACGTCGCAAGCTTCAGCATGAGCGCCTCGAGATCGACGGGATGGCTGCAGTACTCCCACGCCCCTGCCGCGTACGCCGCATGTCTCGTCTCGGCGGTGACCGGTGTCGCCGACGTGATCACGATCGGGACCATGTGGTCGAACAGCGGATCGTTGCCGAGCGCCGCACAAACGGCGAGCGCATCGAGGTCCCCATTGCCTTCTTCGAGGACGACCACGTCCGGATTCGTTCGGCGCGCGAGGCGAAGTGTGCGCGCTCCCGTCTTCACGCGCTCCACCGCATACCCGTGCTGCTCGAACACGCTCGCGAACGAGCGGCTCAACCACTCATCGGTGCACGCGAGGAGCACGAGCGGCACCGTCGCCGGCTGTTTCATCAGCCCCTCGCCGCGCGCGCAGCGTGAGACTCCGATGGCGCGACCAGCGCTCCACTATGCGAGAGATACCAGGGCAGCACCTCCGCCAGCCCGTCGCGTACTTCATATGTAGGCGCGTAGCCGAGCAGCCGCCGGGCGCGGTCGATCGAGCCGCTGGAATGTCGGATGTCGCCCGCGCGGAAGGGCTGGTACACGGGGCTCGCCAGCGACGGCGTTTCGCCGAGCGAGGAAAGCTGCTCGGTGATGAGCGCGAACAGCTGGTTCAACGTGACGGAGCGCGAGCACGCGATGTTGTACGCCTGTCCGGTCGCGTCGGGAGTGTCGGTCGTCGCCGCCAGCAGGTTTGCCTGGACGACGTTCGCGACGAAGCAGAAATCGCGCGTCGTCTCGCCGTCGCCGTAGATCAGACAGGGCTCGTCGCGAAGCAGATTCGCGATCCAGCGCGGGATCACCGCCGCGTACGCGCCGTCCGGATCCTGTCGGGGTCCGAAGATGTTGTAGTAGCGAAGCCCGACCGTCTCCAGTCCGTACGCCATCTGGAAGGCAGTCGCGTACGTCTCGTTGATCGCCTTCTGTGCGGCGTACGGGGAGAGTGCGCGGCCGGTACGACTCTCGGTCTGCGGCTGCTCTGTCGCGTCGCCGTACACGGCACTCGACGAGGCGTACACGAAGCGCTTGACGCCTGCCTTCCTCGCCGCGAGCAGCATGTTGAAGGCGCCGTCCACGTTCACCGAATGCGCGGTCGCAGGGTCGTCGATCGAGCCGGGAACAGAGGCGAGTGCCGCCTGATGGAGCACGTGATCGACGCCATCGCATGCGGCCTCGCAGCTCCGGATGTTCCGGATGTCACCCTCGATGAGGGTGAAGCGCTCCGCGGACTCCGGCCGCGACCCGAGCACCTCCTCGATGTTCGAGCGGTAGCCCGTCGAGAAATCGTCCAGCCCCACGACCTCCTGGCCGAGACCGAGCAGGGCGTCGAGAAGGTTCGACCCGATGAATCCGGCAACTCCGGTGATCAGCCAGCGCTTCGGATTCGCGGCCAGTCGCTCGCGGATCCGCCGATAGTGAGGAGAGAGCACGGTCTCACATGAAGAAGGAATGCAGCTCAATGCTGCCGGGCGTGATGGCATCACGTGGACGCCGCTGCGACGCTCACTACCGGGGATCGCGCTTCACCCGCGCGGCAAAGCATCTTCCATTCCCCTGTCATCGGGACCGGTGATCCTCGTAAGTGCCTGCCCGGTGCATACTTGAATCGGCCGCGCTGCAGTGCGCCCCGATGCGCTGCGTCAGCCGTGTTGTGCAGTTGCCTCAGTGTGTTGTCGGCGGACGCCAACCGCGGCGAGCGGCAAGAGCCATTTTCGCGCAGGCGCCGCGCTCCGCGGCGCAGCGATCTCGGCCGCCATCTGCCCAGCAGGTGCCTAACGGTTTCGCGCCGGTCGTCGCCGGCTTTCACCGTCGGCCCGGAGCTGTTGACCGCATGCCGCGAGGTGTCACGCGCGCGCTACATAGCAGCGCGCCGCGTCGGGTTATCCCCGTCAATCGTGATGCGACTCGTACCGAACGGGGCCCCCGTCTTGCCCCCGGTCGCTGCGTCCGCGCGGATGACCGGCGCCTGAACACAGGACCGCCAACCGGGTCATTCGGGTTCGGTCTGGACTCAAGTTCGGCTGGAGGGCAGCTCCACGATGTCCGATACACGACCATCGCTCGACCAGCTCGCTGACGCCGCGCGCCTCGCCCTCGCGCGAGGGGACCGCTCGAGCGCACAGGCCTCGCTCACCAGCGCGCTGCGAACCGCCGACTCCGACGGGACGATCGGCACCGAAACCGCCGAGTCCCTGCTGCGCCTTGGCGCCCTCTATCAGGACGCCGGGCTCGACGCCGAGGCCGAACGGCTCTTCCGCGACGCGGTCGCGGTCGCCGAGAGCACTCTCGGCGAACATGACCTCGGTCTCGCTGCGGCTCTGTCCGCTCTCGGCAGCCGCCTCCTCGCGCGCGGCGTGAACGACGAAGCCGAGTCGCGTCTCCGCCGCGCGCTGGATATCAGCGAGGGACAGCTCGGGCCGGACCACCCCGACCTCAACGGGTTGCTGAACATCCTGAGTCGGCTCTACCTCAAGCAGGGCGCGTTCGCGCGCGCCGAGCCGCTGCTCGAGCGGCTGCTCGTGTTGAAGCGCGCAAAGGGCGAGGAACATCCGGAGGTCGCGACGGTCCTCGCCAGCCTCGCCCTCGTGCGGCAGGGTGTCGGTGACCATGAAGGCGCCGAGGCGCTCGGACGACGCGTCCTGCAGATCCGCGAGAAGACGCTCGCTCCGAATCACTACGCGATCGCCTCGGCGCTCGAGCTGCTGGCCGACGAGTGCGCTGCGCGAGGAAAGGTCGACGAGGCCGGCCGCCTCTTCCAGCGCGCGCTCAGCATCCGCGAGCAGACACTCGGCGTCAGCCACGCCAGCCTCCGCGTGCTTCGCGAGCGCATCGTAGACCTGCAGCTGCAGGCGTCCGACCTCGCCGGCGACGACGGATTCGCGGGAATGATGGCACCACCTGCGTCGCAGTACCTCGTGCCCCCGCCGCTCCCGACGGCGCCGGTCAGCAGGGCGGCTGTACCGCTCCCCCCCGCTGCAGCGAGCGCGTTGCCACCGGCGCTCACGATCGCCGCGCGCGCGGAGAACGCGACGGTCGCCGCCAGCCACGCGCCGGCGCGGCCGAGCATGGACCTGGCCGAGCGCGACGAGCAGCGGCAGCAGGCGCTCGTCCTTCCGGCGGCGACCGGACTGCTTTCGCTTTCGGAGGAGCTGCACCAGATCGAGGAGGAGATGAACGAGCAGGCGAAGGCGCTCTCGCCGGCGGCCAGGCTGCGGCGCGCTCTCGCCGCGTTGCCCGCCGCGCTTTCCACGCGCCGTGCGCAGGCCGCCATCGCCGGGGCCAGCGTCGTCGTGCTCCTCGTCGCCGCGATCAGCGTGCGGCCGCGCGCTGCCGAAGGCAACGAGGGACCGTCCAGCGTGTCGCGCGTGGACCGTTCGGCGGAGCTGCCACGCGCGGCAAGCGCGGCGCTCGCGGCGACCGGATCGGACTCGGACTCGCCGCTTATTCGCACCTCGGCCGGCTCGGTCGCGCCGCAGCTCGTGGCGGCATCGGCGCCGGCGGCGACCCCGGTGGGACCGGTGACGCGTGAGCCGGAACAGCGCCCGGCGAAGGAGTCATCCCGCGAGCGCGGTGACGATTCGCCGTCGCTCGAGCTGTCGCGTAACCTGCGGCTCCCGGTTCCCGCAGTGAGCCTCGGCAAGGCCGACTCGATCGCCCGGCTGTCGGAACAGGCGCCCGGGGTCGGTGAGGGATTTTCCAGGCAGTTCTGGACAAATGGCATCGACAAGCGTTCCACCGACGCGTCGGCCGCCCCGACGAACGCGCGGCTGCTCGGCGCGATGCCCGAGCCTGCCTATCCTGTGTTCCTCCGCAAGAACAGCGTCGAGGGCGAGGTTGTCGTCCAGTTCGTCGTCGACGAGACGGGGAAGCCCGACATGTCGACCCTCGAGGTCGTGCGCTCGCCGCACGACGCGATGACGGCCTCGGTCCGCAAGGTCATCGAGCGGATCCGCTTCGAGCCGGCTCGCACCGGAGGCACGAACCCGAAGCCGCGCACGGAGGTCGTGCGCAGCAGTTTCCTCTTCAAGGCTGGCGGCAAGTAGCGTTAGGCGGCCTGCTTCCCGAACCGTGGACGGCGGCGCGAACAATCGCGCCGCCGTTGTTGCGTCGCCGCCGGGCTCGGGAAGGGGATCGGCGCGGGCCTGCCGGGGTCCGGTCGCTGAGTACCAAAAATGCATCTGTCGATCCGGCGTCAGCGCCCCGGGCGCGCCCCACCCTCGACACATGCACCAGGCACAGGCACTCATGGCTCTTTCCCCAGCGCAGCGGCAGCAGATCGAGAAGCGACTCCAGGAGGAACGCGATCGCGCGATGCGCGCGCTGAACCGCTCTGTCGACGACCGAGCCGGCGGCTCGGAGCAGGATCGCGCCGGCGACCTCTCGTCGATTCCGTTCCACCAGGCGGACCGCGGCACCGACACGATGCAGGAGGAGCTCGAGGCGTCGAACGCGACGCGTGTCTCCCGCGAGCTTGCCGAGATCGACGAGGCGCTCGACCGGCTCTACCGCGAGCCCGAGCGCTTCGGCATCTCCGAGAAGACCGGGCGGCCGATTCCCTTCGAGCGGCTGCAGATCATCCCCTGGGCGCGCGAGTGACGCGGCGGAGATATCAGCGGTCGCGACGGTACCTTCGCAACTCCCGGACGCCCGATCCGGCCTAACGGTCCGCGGCCGTGCCGCGCGACCGCCCGGTCCGGCGCCGGCGGTCCCACGGTGCGCGGACCGCTGAGGAACGCCCGCGGCGCGGCTGCTGATGCCGGCCGTCGTCGCCTAACGCGGGGAGTTGCTGCCGGCGGCGAGCGTTTCGAGCTCCTCCCACCGCTCGGTCAGCCCGACGATCTCCACCTCGAGCGCCGCGAGCCGCGCGCGCACGCTCGCGACCTTTCCCCCGTCGCGGAGCACCGCCGGATCGGTGAGCGCCGCATACACCTGCTCACGCTCGCGCTCGAGCGCGTCGATCCGCTCGGGCAGCGCCGCCAGCTCGCTCGTCTCCTTGAACGAGAGTCGCCGCTTCCTCGCGATCACCGGGGGCGGGGACGACGGCCGCGCGGCGGCCGGGGCCGCCGGCGGGCGCGCGCCAATCGAGACCGCCGCGTTCCCCACCGGCCGCTGGCGCACCCAGTCGCTGTATCCGCCGGCATACTCGCCGATGCGTCCTCCCCCCTCGAACACCAGCGTGCTCGTCACGACGTTGTCGAGGAATTCGCGGTCGTGGCTGACGAGCAGCAGCGTTCCCGAATAGGCGATCAGCATCTCCTCGAGCAGGTCGAGCGTCTCGATGTCGAGGTCGTTCGTCGGCTCGTCCAGCACGAGGAGGTTGAAGGTGCGCGTGAACAGCCGCGCGAGCAGGAGCCGGTTGCGCTCCCCGCCGGAGAGCGCCCGCACCGGGGTGCGGCTGCGGTCGGGAGAGAAGAGGAAGTCCTGCAGGTACCCGGTGACATGCCTGCGCGCTCCGCCGATCTCGACGAAGTCGGCGCCGTCGGCGACACTGGCGAACACGCTCCGCTCCGGCTCGAGCTGCTCGCGCAGCTGGTCGAAGTACGCCACCTCGAGCCCCGTGCCGATCCGGATCGTCCCGCGGTCCGGTGCCAGCTCGCCGAGGAGGAGCCGGAGCAGCGTCGTCTTTCCCGCGCCGTTAGGCCCGATCAGCCCGACGCGATCCCCCCGCGCGATCGTCGTCGTGAAATCCTCGACGATCACGCGATCGCCGCGGGAGAAGCCGACGCCGCGCGCCTCGGCCACCAGCCGCCCGGAACGCTCGCCCTCCTGTGCCTGCAGCCTGACGGTGCCAACGCGGTCGCGACGCGCCTGCCGTTCGAGGCGCAGCGCCTCGAGGGCCCGCACCCGTCCCTCGTTGCGTGTGCGCCGCGCCTGGATCCCGGTCCGAATCCACACCTCCTCCTTCGCCAGCTTCCTGTCGAACTCCGACCATTCCCTGGCTTCGGCGGCGAGCGCCGCGTCCTTCCGCTCGAGATAGCTGTCGTAGCCCGACCCCCAGTCGACGAGACGGCCGCGATCCAGCTCGACGATGCGTGTCGCGAGGCGCCGCAGGAACGCGCGATCGTGGGTGACGAACACGAGCGTCGCCGACCGGTCGATCAGGTACGACTCCATCCACTCGATCGCCTCGACGTCGAGGTGGTTCGTCGGCTCGTCGAGGAGGAGGATGTCCGGGTCGCCGACGAGCGCGCGGGCCAGCAGTGCCTGGCGCTTGCGCCCCCCGGACGCCGACGCGAACGGCGCGTCGGGATCGAGCCCGAGGTGCAGGAGCACGGTATCGACGCGCGTCTGCACCTCCCATGCGCCCGCCGCATCGAGCGCGTGGTGCAGCCGGTCGAGGTCGCGCAGCGCTGCCGCGGTCGCGTCGGCGCTCACCCGGTGGCTGGCGCGGTGATAGCGCGCCAGCAGCCCCCCGGTTTCACCGAGCCCCGCGGCGACGACGTCGAAGGTGGTGCCGCCGACGTCGCCCGGCACCTCCTGCTCGAGGCGGGCGATCGTGACGCCGGTCTGCCTGACGATCTCTCCGCTGTCGGGCACCAGCGAGCCGTCGAGCAGCTTCATGATCGTGCTCTTGCCGGCGCCGTTGCGCCCGAGCAGGCAGACGCGCTCGGCACGCTCGATCGCGACGCGCGCGTGGTCGAGGACCGGCGCTCCCCCGAACGCGATGCTGACGTCCTGCATTCCCAGCAGAGCCATGTGTCGCGGCGCGGCGCTCGCCGCTAGCCCCCCGCCGGACTCTCGCCGGCGCGGCGCGCCGGGAGCGCGAAGGAAAACGACGCTCCGCCCTCGGGCGCGAACTCCGCCCAGACACGACCGCCGATCGCGTCGAGCGCGTCCTTCACGATGCTGAGGCCGAGACCATCTCCCTCGACGCCGCTGACCGAGTCGATGTGCGCGCGGAAGCCGCGCTCGAACAGTCGCTCGCGCTTTTCCGCGGGAACCCCGATCCCGTTGTCGGTCACGGTGACGATCGTTTCCGGCCCCGTTCCCGCCTCGACGGTCGCGCCACGCACCGTCACCCAGCGCTCCGCCTTCGCCGGGTCGGCGTACTTGATCGCGTTGGACACGAAGTTCGAGACCGCGAGTTCGACGGCCGCGGCGCTGACCTCGACCTGCGGCAGCTCACCGATGTTCACCTTCACCCGCGCCGCCTGCGCGCGGTCGCGCAGCTGGCGAACCGCCTCGCCGACCGCCTGCGGGAGGAGCACGCGCCGCTGCTGCCGCGTGTCGCTGTCGAGCCGCGACAGCTCGACGAGGTTGTCGAGCACCCCCCGCATGACCCGCACGTTGCGCCTGACGACGTCGAGCAGTCGCGCATGCTCGTTCGCGGGCAGTCCCTCGAGATCGAGGAGGTCGGCCGCACCCATCGCCGCCCCGAGCTGGTTCTTGAGCTCGTGCGTCAGCGCCCGGTTGAAGCTGCGCAGCCGCTCCTCGCGTTCAGCGAGCTTCGTGCGTACTCGCTGCATGTAATGCGTCAGCGCCGCTTCCTGGATCAGCGCGACGGCGCGGAACACACGGTGCCCGCAGACGAGCAGCTCGTCCTTCTCGCACGGTACGTCGAGCGTCTGCACTATCCGCGCGAGAAAGGCGAAGATGATCCCGCCGAAGATCTCGAACTCCTTCAGCAGCTCGTACTCGTCGAACCCCTGCCTGTGTCGCAGCGCACCGAGCTCCATCGCCTTCGCGATCACCGGCGCGTCGGCGGTGACGACCATCGAGGGGTCCTCGAGATACGCCGCGATCCCGTCGATGAGCAGCGGGACGTGGTTGAGCAACTCGTCCGTCGGGAAGACGCGGAGCGGCTCGAGCTCCACTCGAGCGACGATCCGGTCGAGCCACCGCTGCGTGAGCTCTTCCCGGTCCTCCCGCATCCGTGCCGCGAGGGCCGGAGCGAGCGGGCAGGGGGTGGTGATGTCGAACATTCAGGCGCCGGGTTCCCGAAAACAGCGAGCACGCGCCGCGACCGGGGGATCGCGCCGCGGGTGAGCATTTCAGGAAACAAGCGCCGCGCGCAGGGTTGCGCCAGAGAGAAGGGCGGCCGCGCCGCACTTCAGGCTCGTCGCCGGTTACCTTCCACGAGCGGGCATGGTCCGGCCGCGCAGCCGCCGTCACCTCGACGCTCCCGTCATTCGCGCATGATCGACCCTGTCGTACCGCACGCGCCCGCCGCCGGCATCGCGCAGGCCGGTCCGGTTGCCGCGCAACTCGCCGAGTTGATCGACGAGGGGTGGGCGATCTTCGAGCGCTTCGATGCCGACGTGCGGCAGAAGCGGTTCCACCCCTTCGTTCCCGCCGACTATGACCAGGTGCTGCGTGCCCTGCTCGCGCTGCGCACCCCCGGACAGCGGTTCGTCGAGTGGGGTTCGGCCACCGGCGTCATAACGATCATGGCCTCGATGCTCGGCTTCGATGCCTACGGCATCGAGCTCGATCCCTCGCTCGGCCGGATCGCGCGCGACCTCGCCGCGCGATTCCATTCGCGCGCCGTGTTCGTCGACGGCAGCTTCATCCCCACCGGGTATCGCTGGCGACCGGCAACCGGGGATGGGCGCTCGGGGACGATCGGGGACGGCCCGTCAGCGTACCCGATCATCGGCCATCCGCTCGAGGACTTCGACGTCGTCTACGCCTATCCGTGGGGCGGGGAGGAGCCGATGATGCTCGACCTCATGCGCGCCTACGGCCGGCGCGGCGCACTGCTGCTGCTCCAGGGAGACGGCGGGGTTCGCGTCTACCGCGACGGGCGGCAGCTCGACTGAGCAGGCCGGCGGCTGATGCCTGACGTGCGACGACGACGTCCTTCCGCGAGCCGTCGCCGCCGCGGTATCCTGCCGGCACCGGGGCGACTGCGAGATCGTCGAGGAGCACCGCGCCATGCGGGGGTCCGGAGAGTCTCGCCCGGGAACGCGAAGCCCTTCGGCGCGTCGAGGCGCACGAGGCTTCGTCCGCTGCCCGCGGAAGGCGTCGAACGTCGCGGCCTCCCGCGCGACCGCGACCGCTCGGTGAGCGGCGCAGCTGCTACACCGTGAGCGAGCGACATGCCGCGAGGGCCGTTCGCGGCCCCCGCGCTGGGCCCGCTGGCACGTTCCAAGCAAGCGGGAGAGGCATGGGACATCGCTCCTTCATCGATGCTGACGGCGTGGTCTGGCAGGTGTGGGACGTCTACCCCCAGCTCGCCGAGCGACGGCGCGGCCCGCGGCGCGTTCCCCCGTCGCGGCTCGGGCCGAACGACCGCGACCAGCGAACAGGCGTCGAGCGCCGGCACCGCAACGAGGTCCGCGTCCCCGTGCGCCAGGGCTACGAACACGGGTGGTTGACCTTCGACTCCGTGATCGGGAGCAAGCGCCTCGCGCCGATCCCCGACGGCTGGGACGCGCTGCCCGAGGATTCCCTGCTCGACCTCTGGCGCCGCGGCGAGGACGCCGCCCGCATCCGCCGCCGCCTGATCGAGTAGCGTCAGGCCGGTGCTCGTCGCCTAACGGCGGTCCGCGTCGCTGCTGCGCCGGCGCTGCGCGACATCGTCCACCTCGGCGTTGTGCCGCGGGAAGCTCGCCGTCAGCAGGTCGGCGAGGTCGGCGTCGGAGCGGCTCGCCCAGTCCTCCGGCCACGACGTCAGGTCGAGCGCCCGCGACCCGGACATGAAGCGGAGCACCCGGCGCGGCTGCGCCTGGTCGGCGCCCGTCGTCGCGCTCACCGGGCACTCGGTGACCGTCCAGAAGCGCCCGCCCGGAAAGCGGAAGGTGCGCACCGGCTGCCGCGCGTCCGCCAGGATGCGCGGATTCGACGCCACCTCCGCCGACGATCGGCCGTACGCGCCCGACGAGCGCTCGCCGCGCACCGTTTCCGCCTGGTGCAGCCACTGCTCCAGCTGCGCGACCGTCGCCGTCGACCATCCGGGAGGAATCGGCGTCAGGCGGCACTTGGCGAGTCCGTCCATCGACTCGAACGCGAGCCAACCGTCGAGATAATCGCGCATGTAATCCTCGGCGCGCGTCGCCGGATGGATGGCGTCCGCCGACACGTCCCACACCCGCCATCCGCGGCCCGCACGGTCGGTGAATTCGCGAAGTGCCATGCCCGCAGCCGGGGCAGGAGATATGCCAGAGTCCGTTCGTTCACGCCCTCGCCAACCCGGCCTCCGCTGACTGCTCCGTCAGTCGCGCGCGGAGCGTGTGCGACGTCACAACGCGAGCACGATCCCCGTCTCGTGATTTCCGCTGGACTGCGCGAACGGCCTGACGACGATCTTCAGGATCTCGACCGTCACGTCCTGGGCTGGAAGCTCGCGGCTGCGGCGCGCGGCATACGGATAGTGCCCCGTGCTCGCCAGGAAATCGGTGAAGAGCTTGCGCGTCTCCTCCTTCGAGCGGCCGTGCTCCTTCCAGTAGGCGCCGTACGCGACGAGCGCCGCGTCGAGCGTGGCGCTGACGCGGCCGCTCACGAACGCCATGTGCAGTTCGTGACGGATGGTGACGAGGATCGGGACGAGGTGAAAGGCCACGTCCGCTTCAAAGGCAATCCCGATGCCTTGTCGGGGGGCATTCGGGTCGGGTCCCCCAGCAGTGCTACTGCGGTGCGGGAGCGTCCGGTCCCGGCGCCCGCTTCCGCACCGGGGCGGCGATCGCGCGCTCGAGGAGTACCTCGAGCTCCGCGTCGCTGAGCGTCATCCAGTCCTGCGGGAAATCGACGAGCCGGCGCTTCCCGCTGCCGCTGAGCGACTCGAAGGCGAGCCATCCGTTGCGAAGGTCGCCGAGGTTGCGGGTCGACGTCGTCGATGCCTGACCCGGAGTCACCGACCACGCGCGCCACTCGCAGCCGTTGCGGTCCTTGAACTCCCGGATGCGCTCGACGTGGGCACCCCCCTGCGCATCGGTCGCGGTCCCGTCCGCGGCCGTCGTCCCCTCCGCGAGAGCCTGCTCCTCGCGCGCCTTCTGCTTGAGCGCGATGAGGCCCTCCGCCGTCCGCGCGGCGGCGAGCAGCGCGTCATCGAGCCTTCTCAGCTGGCCGGTCGTCTCCGCACCGTGCACCACCGGCGTCGCACACGCCTCCTCGAGCTGCCGCGCAAGCTCCTCGCGTGCGCGCTCGAGCTCTTCCGCCGTCGATTGCGCGGGCTCGAAGTCCTCGTCCGGCAAACTCTCGGTCATCGGTGGTGCGGGTGGTCGGCGTTCAGGAGCCGCGCGCGGCGACAGGCCGTCGCGACGCGGCGGAGCTCCCAACTCACTCTCGCAACTGGTGTGCCCCCCGTCACGGTTGCGCATCGAGCTCACCACGCCGGCGCCGCAATGTGCCCGGCTCACTGCCCCCCGCCGCCGCGCGCGGAAAGCTCCGCCACAGCAGGTCGGCGAGCTGGTGGTCCGAATAGCTGCGCCATTCGGCCGGCCAGCTCTTCACGTCGAGACTTCGCGCGCCCGCGGTGAAGCGAAGGACGGGAAGGCTCGCCATCCCCTCGCCGTCCGACGGTTGCCGAATCACGTACTCGGCCACTGACCAGTAGCGCCCACCGGGGTAGCGGAAGGACCGGCCCTCGGTCGAGGTCCGCTCGGCCCGGTTCGCGGGCGGCGCGTCGTCGGGTGCACCACGAGAGGCGACACGCTGCGCCGCCCGCTCCCCCGACGCGAATCGCTCGTACTCCCCGGAATCGCGCGTCGGCTCCGCCAGCCGCAGCAGGCGGCGAAGCTCTTCCTGCGAGGCTCCCTGCCATGAAGGGGGGATCGGATACAGTCGTGCCTTCGCGCTGCCGTCGACCGCCTCGAAGACGAGCCATCCCTCGAGGACCCCCTGCAGGTGATTCTCGGCGCGGGTCGACGGATGCAGTTTCTCCGCGGTGATGTCCCAGGCGCGCCACTCCCGGCCGGATTCGTCCTTGAACTCGCGAAGTGCCATGAAGCGGGGAGGGGCAGGGAGCGTGCCGCGATCGCCCGCTTGCAGCCGTGAGTGGCGCCGGCGAGCTTGCATGATGGCCCCCGATGCGAGCGAAGATGCCGCTCGAACCGGCGGCCAACACACCGCGGAGGGTGGGCGTGACGATGGCTACCGGAGCAACCGCACCGCCCGCAGGGAGAACGGACGAACGCTTCAGCGCCCTCGCCGCGCTTTCCGCCGTGCCGCGTCCCGGCCGCGCGGAGATCGATGTCCGCGCACCCTTCACCGGCGCGGTTCTCGGCACGATCCCGCGGGGGACGGAAGCCGACATCGACGACGCCGTGCGGGCCGCACGCCGAGCGCAGCGCGAGTGGGGCGCCACGCCAATCGGCGAGCGCTGCGCGGTGTTCACCCGCTTCCAGTCGCTGCTCCTCGATCGCCAGGAGGAGATCATCGATCTCATCCAGCTCGAGTCGGGGAAGGCGCGGCGCCACGCGTTCGAGGAGATCCTCGATACCGCCCTTGTCGCCCGGCACTATGCGGTGCACGCGCCGCGCTACCTGCGCACCAGGCGCCGCGCCGGCGCGTTCCCCGTGCTCACCACGGCAATCGAGCTGCGTCACCCCGTGGGAGTCGTCGGCGTGATCGCGCCGTGGAACTTCCCGCTCATCCTCTCCATCACCGACGCCATTGCCGCGCTCATCGCCGGCAACGCGGTCGTCCTGCGCCCCGACGTGCAGAGCTCCTTCACCGCGCTGCTGGCGGCCTCGCTCCTCTACGACGCCGGCCTCCCCCGCGAGGTGCTTCGTGTCGTGACCGGGGAGGGGCACGAGCTCGGCCCCGCTCTCATCGGCCGCGCGGACTACGTCATGTTCACCGGCAGTACGCGGACCGGGAAGATGGTCGCGCAGCAGGCGTCGTCGCGGCTCGTCGGTTTCTCGCTCGAGCTCGGGGGGAAGAACCCGATGATCGTGCTCCCCGACGCCGACGTCGCCGCCGCCGTGGACGGCGCGGTGCGCGGTGCCTTCGTCGGAGCGGGGCAGGTGTGCGTCTCGATGGAGCGGCTCTACCTCCCGGCCGCGCTGCACGACGCTTTCGTGGGGCAGCTCGTCTCGCGGACGCGCGCGCTTCGAATTGGTCCGGCCCTGGATTATTCCGCCGATGTCGGGTCGCTGAGCTCCGTCAGGCAGCTCGCCGTCGTCGAGGCGCACGTCGGCGACGCTGTGTCGAAGGGTGCCACCGTGCTCCACGGAGGCAGGCGCCGCCCCGACATCGGTCCACTCTTCTACGAGCCCACCATCCTCGCCGGCGTTCGCCCGGGAATGCTCGCCTACGCGGAAGAGACGTTCGGGCCGGTGCTCGCCGTCTACCGTTATGACGACGTCGAGGACGCGATCGCCCGCGCGAACGACACCCCCTATGGGCTCAACGGGAGCGTGTGGTCGCGGAGCCCGCGGCGCGCCGTCGATGTCGCACGGCGCCTGGAGTGTGGCACGGTCAACGTGAATGAAGCGTATGCCGCGACCTGGACCGCCACCGGCTCGCCGATCGGCGGGATGAAGAGCTCGGGCTTCGGACGACGCCACGGCGAAGAGGGCATCCTCAAGTACACCGAGGCGCAGACGATCGCGGTGCAGCGGTTCCTGCCCCTCGCCCCGCCTCGCTTTCTTCGCGAGACGGACTACCAGACGCTGATGTCGCATGTCGTGCGCCTGCTCGGGCGCATCCCTGGGCTGCGGTGAGCGACCCGATGAGGACGATCATCTTCACCGGCTTCCCCGGTTTCCTCGGCAGCGAGCTGCTGCCGCGAATCCTCGCCCGCGAGCCGGACGCATCGGCCGTCTGCGTCGTGCAGCGGCGCTTCCTGCCGCTCGCCCGCCAGCGCCTCGCCCTGCTCGAGGCACGCGACCCGTCGCTGCGTGGCCGCGCACGGCTCGCCGAGGGCGACATCACCGACGCCAACCTCGGGCTTCGCGACGCCGACGCGCTCAAGCCTCGCGTGACCTCGATCTATCAGCTCGCCGCGTTCTACGATCTCTCCGTCGCGCGCGACGTCGCGATGCGCGTCAACGTGCACGGTACCGAGCGCGTGCTGCACTTCGCCGCGCACTGCCCGCGGCTCGAGCGGCTGCATTACGTCAGCACCTGCTACGTGAGTGGGCGCCACCGTGGCGTCTTCCACGAGTCGGATCTCGACGTCGGCCAGGTCTTCAACAACCACTACGAGGAAACCAAGTATCTCGCCGAGGTGGCCGTCAGGCGGATGATGCGCGCCGGCCTGCCGGCGACGATCTATCGCCCCTCGATCGTCGTCGGTGACAGCGTGACGGGGGAGACCCAGAAATACGATGGTCCGTACTTCGCGCTCCAGTGGCTGCTCCGCCAGAAGCGGCTCGCCGTGATGCCCGTGATCGGGCGTCCCGGCGCCACGGAGCTCAACGTCGTCCCGCGCGACTTCGTCGTCGACGCGATCACCTGGCTCAGCGCATTGCCGCGCAGCCGCGGCGCGACCTACGCGCTGGCCGACCCGCAGCCGCTGACGGTGGACGAGATCCTCCGCAGCATGGCGGAGTTCACCGAGCGGACGATGGTGCGGATTCCGCTCCCGCTCGGGGTGGCGAAGTGGTCGATCGAGCGGATGCCCGGGGTCTACGAGCTGCTGCGGATCCCGTCCAGCGCGGTGGACTACTTCGTCCACCCCACCCGTTATGACACGAGCGCGGCGAGTGCCGCGCTCGGGACGAGCGCGATCGTCTGTCCGCGCTTCACCGACTACGCGCCCGCGCTCGTCCGCTTCATGCGCGCGCACCCCGAGGTGGGATCGGCCGCGATGGCCTGAGCGCGAGCCCGAGCGCGATCAGCGCGAGGGCGAGGGCGGTGACGGCCGCCAGCATCGCGGCGCTCAACGGTGATCAGCGAACCGGCCGGCGCCTAACGGGAAAGCGGCCAGCCCGGCAGGAGCCGGGAATAGCCCCGTCCCGCGGGGAGCGGCGGCTCGCCGCCGCGGAGCCGGGTGCCTCCCTCCAACTCGCGGCTAGTGCCCGAGCAGCCCGCCCAGCCCGCTCACGGGGATGCTGAGCGGGGCGAAGCGGCCGCTCCGGTCGTACGGCGCCGACAGCCGTCCGTACGGCGTGCCGACCGAGATCCGTCCGACCATCCGGTAGCTCACCGCCCCCACCTCCGCCGCGCCGCGCCCCGCATTGCGCATGCTCGCGTAGCTGAACGTGGCCGGGATCCGGATCTGCGCCGAGTCCCGCGCCGGGAGCTCGAGGATCGCGTCGTAATCACCGCTCGCGACGCGCGCCGTGTTGACGAGGAGGTGATAGGTGAGGCGCGGCGTCTGGACCGCATAGTCGTTCGGGTTGTAGACGCTGACGACGATGTCCATCGATCCGCCGGTGAGCCCAGCGCCGGCGAGCCGCACGTCACGCATCGCGACGATCGGCTCGTCGAAGGGGACCGGTGGAACGTACGGGCGTGGCCCGCTCGAGCCGCCGCAGGCGGCGGTGAGGGCGAGTACGGCGGTGAGGGCGGTGGTGGTCAGGGTGCGCATGGCGGTCCTCGTGACGGCAGCCGTGAGCCTTGAGCCGTTGGCGGTGAGCAAACGGCGCTTGCATGAGACGGACTGAGCCATTGCGCCGGACGCAACCAGGTGACGGGTGAGGAACATCACATTTGTGCTCGCTCGACTCTCCTCACCCCGGCGAAGGCCCGTCAGTGAAAATCGTGCGACCGGTAGGCCAGCACCTCGGCGCCGGCACCCCCGTCCCCCTCGACGCGCTCGTCGAGCCGCTTGAACGCCGTCGCGACCAGCGACGCCAGCGGCCCGTCGCGCTCGACCCGGCCGTACACGGCGAGAAAGGTCGAGAAGCGGACCACCTCGCGATGCGCCTCGTCCATCTTCCGCGAGACGATCACCTGCGTCTGCCCGTGCTCGTCCTCGAGGAGGATGAACACCGTTCCCTTCGCCGACTGCGGCCGCTGCCTCACGATCACCAGCCCGGCGATGATCACCTGCTCGCCGTTGCGGCACCGCTGCAGCTCGGCGCTGTCGCGGGCGCCGATCTTCCGCAGCCACGGGCGGAACCGCTCCATCGGGTGCCCGGAGATCGACAGGCCTAACGCGTTGTAGTCGGCGACGACCCCGGCGTGGTGCTCGATCGGCCGCGGGGCGAAGCTGTCGGCGCGCGACGGGGCGAGGGGCAGGGTGTCGCCGACGACGCGCAGTGCCTGCCACGCCGCGCGCCGGCGGTCGGGCTCCCACGCCGCGAAGGCATGCGCCCGGGCGAGCGCGGTGGCGTCGGCCCGCGTCAGCCGCGCCCGGCGGACGACGTCGGCGATCCCGTCGAACTCGCCCGCCGCCCGCGCCGCGCCTAACGTCTCGAGCGCCTTGTCGCCGATCCCGCGGATGAACCGCCAGCCGAGCCGCAGCGCCGGGCGCGCCGGGTCATCGGTTTCCTCTGCGGTGCAGTCGGCGGCGCCCCCGGCGAGGCAGGGGAGCCGCACCTCGACACCATGCCGCCGTGCATCCTGCACCAGCGTCGACACCGAGTAGAATCCCATCGGCTGCGCGTTGAGGATCCCGACGGTGAACTCGGTCGGATGATGCGCCTTGAGGTACGCCGTCGCGTAGGCGATCAGCGCGAACGACCAGGCGTGGCTCTCCGGAAAGCCGTAGTTGGCGAAGCTGGCGAGATCCTCGGCGATCCGCGCCGCGACTTCCCCCTCGACGCCGCGCTCGACCATCCGCGCCCGCAGCCGCTCGAGCGCGGCGGCGAGCCGCGCCTGCTTCCGCTGGTTCCCCATCGTCCGCCGCAGCTCGTCAGCCTCGGCCGCGGTGTAGCCGGCGAGCGCCTGCGAGATGCGCATCGCCTGCTCCTGGAAGATCGGGATCCCCATCGTCCGCGCGAGGATCGGCTCGAGCGCGGGGTGCGGATAGGTCACCTCCTCGCGCCCGCGCCGCCGCTCGGTGTACGGGTTGACGAACCGCGCCTGGATCGGCCCCGGCCGAATGAGCGCCACCTGGACCACCAGGTCGTACAACCGCTCCGGCTTCGTGTGCACCAGGCTGGCGATCTGCGCCCGCGACTCGATCTGAAAGGTGCCTAACGTGTCGCCGAGGGCGATCATCCCGAACGTCTTGGGATCGTCCTGGGGCAGGGTGTAGAGCTGCGGCCGCGCGCCCGTCCGCGCCTCGATGACGTCGAACGACCGCCGGACCATCGCCAGCGCGCCGAGCCCGAGGAAGTCGAACTTCGGGATCCCGACCGCGTCGAGGTCGTCCTTGTCGTACTGGAGGATCGTCCGCCCCATCGTCGTCGGCTCCACCGGGCAGTACTGGCCGATCGGCGCCGAGGACAGCGCGAAGCCGCCTGGATGCGTGCTCCGCATCCGTGGCAAGCCATCGAAGGCGGCGATCGCCTTGAGCAACGCTTCGCCGCGCGGGGTCTCGACGTCGAGCCCATACTCCTTCGCCATCCCCTCGCGCAGCTTCTCGACCCCGGCGCTCGCCTCGGAGTAGTGCAGCCGCTTCGAGAGCGAGAACGCCAGCTCGGCGGGATAGCCGTACGCGCGCATCGCGTCCTGGATCGCCGTCGGCGCGCTGTACATCTGCACGATGCAGGCGATCGCCGCGTGTGGCCGCCCGTAGCGTTCGTACATGTAGTCGAGCAGCTCCTCGCGCCGGTCGTGCTCGATGTCGACGTCGATGTCCGGTGCCTCGGTCAGCCCGTCGACCCGGCTCTCGGACAGGAAGCGCTCGAAGAGCAGCCCGTGCTTCACCGGATCGACCGCGGTGACGCCGAGGCAGAAGGTGACCGCGCTGTTCGCCGCGCTGCCGCGTCCCTGGCAGAGGATCCGGCGCGAGCGCGCCTCGCGCACGGCGTCGTGCATGACGAGGAAGAAGCCGGCGAACCCGAGCCTGGCGATGACGGTGAGCTCGTGCTCGATCTGTGCCCGCTGCGCATCGGAGATGTCGTCGCCCCAGCGCTCGCGCGCCCCCTCGAAGGCGCGCTCGCGCAGCCAGTCGTCGGGTGTCCGGCCGTCGGGCACCGGGAATGCCGGCAGCGGGGGCCGCACCCACGACAGGTCGAAGTCGCAGCGCGCCGCGACTCGCAAGCTCGCCTCGAGCCCGCGCTCGCGCCCCGCCCACCGCTCGGCGACTCGCTCCGGCGGCTGCAGCATCCACTCGTCGTTGGGCAGGAGGAGCCCGCGCGCCGCCGCGTCGTCGATCGTGCAGTCGTGGCGGAGCGCGGTGAGGACGTCGAGCGCGCGGCGCTCCTCGGGAAGGGCGTAGCGCGCGTCGCCGGCCACCGTCCACGGCACGCGCTCCCGCTCGGCGAAGTCGATCAGCGCCGCGGCAAGCGCCTCCTCGCCGCGCCCGGCGGCATGGTGATGGACCTCGACCGCGACGTTCTCGCTGCCTGCCGCCTCACGCCATTCACCGAGGAGGCGCGCCGCCTCGGCGCGCCTGGCCGTGCGGAGCAGGGTGGCGAGCAGCCCCGAGGGTGGGCCGCTGAGGAGGATCACCCCCGCCGCATGGGCGAGCAGGTCGCTCGACCGCACCGCCGGCCGCCCGCGCGGGGGAGCGGCGGCGCCGCCGGTGGTCTTCCGCCGGCCGTTAGGCCCCGGCGCGTCGTCCTTCGTCCACCGCTCGAGTCGTCCCGATCGCGAGAGAGTGACGAGGGCGCTGATGTTCCGGTACCCTTCGGCGGTGCGGGCGAGGAGGGCGAGTGGATGGCCGTCGACCACGAGCTCGATCCCGATCACCGGCTTGATGTCCTGTCGCCGGCACTCGAGGGTGAAGCGGACCACCCCTCCGAGGTCGGCACAGTCCGTCAGGCCTAACGTTTCGTAGCCGAGCGCCGCGGCGCGGGCGGCCAGCGTCTCCGGGGCGGTGGCGGCCGCGCCGAAGGAGAAGGCGCTATGGGCGCGGAGCTCGGTGTAGGTGGGTGTCGGTGGCATCGTCTGGAGTACTGCAGACGATATACCGAACAAACGCCGAAAACAAGGCGCTGAATTCTACTTCGCTTCGAGCACCGCCGGAGGGACAAAGAGCGTGTGGCGGGCCGAGAAACGGGCATGCGTCTCGAAGGCCAGAAGATCCATCGTCTCGACGTCGTACCAGTATGTCATGCGCGTGGTCGGCGAGCGGTTCACGTCGACGCGCCATGCGCGTGAGCCGGGCTGTCGCGGTGCCGGCTCGAGCGCTTCGACAGTGACCACCGCGTGCTGACGCTGGCGATTCCTCAGTTCATAGAGGGGAATCCGCCGTGTCCAGCCCAACTCCAGCGAGACGAGCCGCAGAACGGTAGACACATCGTAGAAGCAGTCGTTCGGCAAGCCGTTCCGCCCTCGGGCACCTGCACGCGCCGAGTCCTTCAGATGTCCATTGATCCGCTTCGTGACTGAGAGCGGGCGGAGCGTGCTTGCGTCGAAGCTGCTTTCGATCCGGTGGTGAAAGCCAGGATCGACCTGGTCGATCGTTTCCCGCTCGACGAAGACATTTCCCTCGCGCCGGATCTCGAAAGCGGAGCGCATTATCACCGGCTCGCCGGGCTGAGACACGTCGATCCCAACGTATCCGCCGCTGCGCTCCAGGATGCTGCGGTCGCCGGAGCGCAGCTCGGTCACCCGAAGTACGGTCGGCAGTACCGGGCGGGGCTCGGGCGGAGCCTCGAACCGCAGTGTACCGTCCGCCATCAGCGTGATGACGAGCGGTTCCTTGCCGCGTGCGGCGAGTGCCACTGTTCGAATCTCCAGCGGCAGGTACGCGTCGGTGAAATACCCGATCGGCGACTGCTCGCTCTCGTGCATCCAGACCTTGACCCCAGTCAGCAGCTTCACCGTGACCCGCTTCGCGCCGAGGCGCCGACAGCGACAGGAACGAAAGGAGCCAGAA